>ENA-OQKS01000050-OQKS01000050.1-human-gut-metagenome-genome-assembly--contig:-NODE-50-length-31988-cov-4.036440_pt1 | contig 31988 bp, 29 predicted proteins | sample MGYA00242804_ERZ504808 | MGnify/ENA primary metagenome ERZ504808 (study PRJEB26092, sample SAMD00036375) | human gut metagenome | host: Homo sapiens | study: EMG produced TPA metagenomics assembly of...
GTTATTGGACGATGATTAACGAATGTAGACCGTACCGAATAAGGAATTCCTACGTAAATAGGACGGAAACCAAAGCATATGAGATTGGGTTTGTTTCTTTCGACGAATCAAAGGCCGGTCATGATTGCGTTCCATCATGGTAATGATATTCTTTGTATATTACTTTGTTTATAGATGTTGAATTGATCTCTTTATGTATGATATTTGTCTTCTTGTGTAAGATATTTTAAAAATCAAAAACAAAACGAACCGTTTTTTTTGAGAAATCTAACAAGAGATACCCACATTTGTACTATCTTTGTAATAAGTTGGCCTTTTAAGAAAACTTGGGAAAAGCATTTATTATGAATCAATATCCGGATTTTGACCAAAAGTTATATGACGATCTTCGCCGTGGTAAAGAGTATGCCTTTGCTGCTGTCTTTGACCGTTACCATCGGTTATTGTACACCAAGCCTATCGTTTTTTGAAATCGGAAGAAGAGGCGGAGGACGCAGTTCAGTATCTTTTTATGAAATTGTGGGAGCAGAGGGAAACTTTTAGTTTTGAGTCGGGTATTCGCAGTTTGTTATTTACTATCTTGAAGAATTATATACTGAATGAATTGAGGCATCGCAATCTGGTATTTGAGAAATTGTATGAAATGGCCCAACAGGTGAATGATGAGGACGAAGATGCTTTTTTAACCCGGTTTGAACATGGTGAACTCAGAAAATCCTTGCGGGTTGCCATTGACAAACTTCCTCCTCAGAAACAAAAAATCTGCTTGCTGAAAATAGAATATGGGTTATCCAATCAAGAGATTGCCGACAGGATGGGCATAACTGTTCCTACAGTGAAATCTCATTACACACAGGCTATAAAGGCGCTTCGTAATGCGATTGAATCTTTGATTATGTGGTTTCCTGTAATATGGATTTATTTAATAGACTGAAATGCACTCATACTTTTATCGGAGTAGGGTGTTATTATAAATATATGAAAAAAATAGATTATGAAGATAGATGAATCGGTGATAGATAAAGTACTTGACAACAAAGCTGCTCCTGGAGAAGCTCGGAAAGTTGCCGGTTGGTTCGTTACGGAAGAAGGGCGTAAGTATTTGTCTGGACGATTGGACCGTGAGATGGAAGAGCTTGCAGAAGAGGTGCCGGAAGATGTTAGACTTCCTTTTATTCCCGGCATGAAGATGAAACAGCGGTTTATGAGTGAGATAAAACGTGAGCGTGGAAGGAGATCGGTCGGCCGTAAGTGGATGTGGGTGGCGGCTGTATTGTTACCATTTGTTTTCTTAAGCGTTTCTTTGTTGTTTTTGGTGAACCGGACGGGGATTTTCTCTGAAACGGAATATGCTGAAATAAGTGTTCCTTATGGTGAACAGATGCGGGTAATTTTGCAGGATGGCAGTATTGTACACTTGAACTCGGATTCCCGTTTGAGGTATCCCAAGCAATTTGGATTGTTCAATCGTACGGTGGAGCTTTGGGGAGAAGGGTATTTTAATGTTGCCAGAGATGAAAACCGTCCCTTTAAGGTGGATTTGCAAGGGGTGGAAGTGAGAGTGACCGGAACCAGATTTAATGTAAAAGCATATGCTGCCGAACCCAATATTTGGGTAACTTTGGATGAAGGAGGAATTCTTTTCAGGGATCATAATGCGAAGGAGTACAGGCTTGTTCCGGGGGAGAGTGCGGAATATAATCGTCAGTCGGGGAAATGCCTGATTTCCCGCCCGGATAATATGGAGCAGATTTCGGCATGGCGTTCCAACAGCCTTAATTTTTATCTGACTCCGCTTAATGAGATTATAAAGGTGATGGAAAGGCATTATGACGTTCATTTTATTGTGAAAGATTCTACGGTACTGAAGAACAGGTTTACTTTGTCAACAGGAAAGTAAACGCGTCGGATGTACTCTATGATTTGGAAACTGTTTCTAATATCTGTTTTACGGAGGTGGAAGACGGTCTGTTTGAAGTAGGCACCAAATAATGGAAACTATAAAGGTAAATGTGGAATAGATGTGAGTGAATACACTTGCATCTTATTTTTTTTTGAAGAAAACGAAAAAAAGGACTCATACCTTTTTCTGGATGATGTGTTAGCCTATATAAGAAATTCTTTTGTTTCAAACTAATACTATTGATGAAAATGAAAGCAAGAACCAAAATGAAGACATTACTGCTGTTGGGAGTCCTTTTATTTGGCTTTACTGTTTCAGCACAGTCGCAAAAAGTCTCTTTAGATTTTAAGAATGAGAGGGTGGAAAAAGTTCTGGCATCTATTAAAAGCCAGACCGGTATGAGCTTGGTTTTCAGTGACCAGTTGGTCGATGTGAATCGTAAGGTAACCATGCAACTCAAAGATGTCACACTGAAGGAGGCATTGACAAGACTTCTTTCAGGAATTAATCTTACTTTTGAAATCAGGAACAACAAAATCTATTTTATTGAGAAGAAAGCTGTCTCGCAACCCGGTTCTAGAAAGAAAAGAGTGACGGGAGTGGTGAAAGATGTAATGGGAGAACCTCTGATTGGTGCTAATGTTGTGGAAAAAGGCAGAAGTACCAATGGGGTTATCACCGACTTTAATGGGAAGTTTACGTTGGAAGTGGACGAATCTGCTTCGTTGGTTGTGAGCTATATAGGATATTTGGCACAAGATATTCCGACAAAAGGGAAAGGGGATTTTCATATTATATTGAAAGAGGATACCAATACGTTGGACGAAGTGGTCGTTACCGGATATGGAGATTTCAAGAAGGCAACTTATACTGGATCTGCTTCTGTTCTGACTACAGAAAAGCTGGAGGCTTTACCTGTTGTCTCCGTGGGGCAGATGATTGAATCGAATATACCGGGCATCAGTGTGGTTGCCGGTACTTCTTCGCAGCCCGGTGCGAAAACAACTTTACGGGTACGGGGAGTTGCTTCCATGAATGCTTCTACCGAACCTTTGTATGTATTGGACGGAGTACCTATCCCATCTTATGACTTGAGTAACTTTACCAGTATGTCCGAAGCGGGAGGAATGGGATTCATTGAAACGCTGAATCCGGCGGATATTGAGAGTATCACCGTTTTGAAAGATGCGGCATCTGCTTCATTGTATGGTGCGAAAGGTGCTAATGGAGTCGTGCTTATCACTACCAAAAAAGGAAAGGAAGGCAAGCTTCGTGTCAATATGGCGGCGAAATACGGAATCACAGATTTCGCTTATACATATCGTCCGTTAATGGGAGGCGAGGAAAGAAGGAAATTAATTCATGAAGGATTGGTTAATTTTCAACTGGATAAGGGAGTAAGCGAACAAGAGGCACAGCAGTATGCGGATGCGAATATAGACCAGTATGCCAAACGCTTGCCTCAAGGATATTCGGACTGGGAGAGTGCTTTATTTAAGACAGGTTATCAACAGGATTATAACCTGTCTGCCAGTGCTGGCAACCAAAATTCCAGTTTTATCGGTTCTTTGGGATATACTAAACAGACGGGTGTTTCCCTGAATTCAGAAATGGAGCGCTTTACGGGGCGTGTGGATGCAAGTAACAAGTATAAAAAGGTGGAATTTGGAATGAACGCTTCTTTTTCGTGGACAAAGAACGTTCATTTACCCGAAGGTAAATTTTATGGAAGTGCCATTTATGCATCAAAAGTGAATCTGACGCCTTCTACTCCCATTTACAATGAGGATGGGACCTATGCCAGCGGGTATCGTGAAAACAATGGGTATAATCCGATATTGGAGGCTGAGGTGAATGATTATTACGCTCGGACGGTACGTGCTATGGGTACGGCTAAAATAGCTTATAATGTTTGGGATAACTTGAAGGTATCCAGTGTGTTTACGGTAGATTATTCGTTGACAAAGGACTTTTTCTTTCAGTCTCCGGATGGACGTGATGGAGCAACTTATCAAGGACGGGGACGTATGCAGATGACTGACCGTATACGTTATACTTCACAGAACAATTTAACTTACTCCAAAACTTTCGGCAAGCATTCTGTCAGTGCGGTCACGGCTTTCGAGGTGATGAAGTATGATTATGAGGATTTGTATGCTGCAAAGAAAACTTACGGGCAGGATATAAACACTTCTTTAGGAAATGCGGCCGATCCGATAGATGCTGACCAGAAATTGCAGGAAGATGCATTAATGTCCTATGTGGCCAGTGTGAACTATTCTTATGATGATAAATATTATGCCAGTTTCAGTTTTCGCAGGGATGGCTCATCCCGCTTGTCTCCCGATACTCGTTGGGGTAATTTCTGGTCTTTGTCCGCTTCATGGAGACTTTCTCAGGAAAGGTTCATGCAGCCGTTGAAATCAGTATTAAGTGATTTAAAACTTCGTGCTTCCTATGGGGTGAATGGAAATCTCCCTTCTTCATATTATGGTTATCAGAGTACTTATACCACGGGGGCGTTTTATAGTGGGAAACCTTCTCCGTGGGAAAGTACATTGGGGAATGAGGAACTCACCTGGGAGAAGAATTATGCACTGAATTTGGGACTGGATATCGGCTTGTTCAGTCGTGTGAATGTTTCTTTGGATTGGTACACGCGTACAACGAAAGACCTGTTGATGAGCAAGCAATTGAATTCCATCAGCGGATTTTCTTCTCTGCTGACCAATGTGGGGCAGATGCGGAATACCGGTGTGGAACTTGAAGTTCGTTCCAATAACATCAAGACGAAAGATTTCAGCTGGACTACCGCCTTCAATTTGAGCCATAATAAAAATAAGATTCTGAAACTGGCAGATCTGCCTTGGTTTGTGGATGGCAGGTATGTACGTAAGGAAGGTTATCCATTTAATACTATTTATCTGCGTGAGTATGCGGGGGTGGATCCTGACGACCGGAAGTGCCTTGTATTATGATAACCAACAGGATGAGAATGGCAATTATACAAAAAATAAAGTGACCGATCCGGGGCAGGCAAGTCCTATTCCGTTGAAAGATATTACGCCTACTATATCGGGAGGTTTTATGAATACCTTTAATTATAAATTCATTGACCTGTCATTCAATCTATCTTATAGTTTCGGTGGTTATTCGTATGATAATGCATCCTACATTCTGCAAGATGATGGTTATTCAGTGATAAGCAATAAAAGTACCGAGCAACGCCGCCGTTGGCAGAAACCGGGTGATATAACGGATGTTCCCCGTTTTGTATATGGGAATAAAAAGGGGGGTAACTATAATTCTTCACGTGCCATCCATTCTACGGATCATATTCGTCTGAAAAGTCTGATATTGGGATTGAATGCTCCTAAAGCATGGTTGCAGAAATTAGGAATAGGGAATGCCCGTATTTATTTCTCGGGTACGAATTTGTTGACATGGGCTGCATACGACCAATATGATCCTGAAATGAGTGGGGTGGTAGGATTCTACACGCCTCCGTTGAAAACTTATGCTTTCGGGCTGGAACTTAAATTTTAATCATCAATTACACTAAAAAACAGAACCATTATGAAGAAAATACTTCTTATTTTAGGATTCGTTTCACAGCTCGTTGCCGGTTGTAGTGATTTCTTCGATACAGCTCCCAGCAATAAAATCCCTACTACGATGGCTTTCCGTACAGTAACCGATGTGGATAATGCGGTGAACGGATTGTATGATCTGATGTCGGGCTCCGGATATTACGGGGCTGCTATGTTTGCCTATGGAGACATGAAAGGAGATGATATGCAGAGTTCTGAGGAAAGTGGGGTATGCAATACATGCTATATGTTCAATCATCGTCCTAATAGTTTGAATGCCGGTTCATTGTGGGGACGACCTTTTTATATTCTTCGTGAGGCATGGAATATTCTGAATGCTATTGCCGAAGGAAAAATTGAAAGCGGGGATGAAAAGAAGTTGAATGCTTTGAAAGGCGAGACGATGGCGGTGATTGCGCTTTGCCAGTTTGATCTGACTCGTTGCTTTGGCTATCCTTATACAAAAGATAAAGGTGCGTCACTGGGTGCTCCGTTGATAGACCATTTGGTGGGAACCTATGAGAATCCTCCCCGTTCTACTGTTGCTCAGGCTTATGATTTTATTATAGAAACGTTGGAAGAGGCGGTTACATTGATGTCCGAAGAGAAAAATAACGGACGTATGAATAAGTATGCGGCTCGTGCATTGCTGGCTCGTATCTACTTGTATCATGACGATAACCGGAAAGCATTTGATTTGGCGGACCAACTGATTAAGGATGCGGATACATCGGGAAGTTATGCACTTTATCCGCATGAGAAATATGTGGCTGCCTGGTCGGTAGAAGCCAAGTTTGGTTCAGAATCGTTTTTTGAGATAGCCAATAGTGTGGATGATACTCCAGGACGGGATTCATGGGGATATTTATTGAATTGGTATGGCTATCAGAAGGGGTTTGTCACTCAGAAATATGCGGAGCAAATGCTGGCTGATCCCGGAGATGTGCGCGGGCAGTTGCTGGAGGAGAATAAATATGCGGGGAAAACGGTATGGTGGTTGTACAAACTGAGAGGGACGGACCTGAAGACTGCACCGCTGGAATGTAACAATGTGGTACTTCGTCTGTCCGAGGTGTACCTTATTGCCGCTGAGGCTGGTTGCAAGTTGGGCGGTGATGCTGCGGTTCAGGGACTTGGTTATTTGAATGAGATTGTGAAGCGGGGCAATCCCGATAACGAAGTGACAATGGCTGACTATACCTTGGACCGTGTGTTGGATGAGCGAAGTAAGGAGCTGGTAGGTGAAGGACATCGTTTCTTTGATTTGCTGCGCAATGGCAAGACTATTGTCCGTAAAGGAGGATATCATCTTCCCAGTGTGGACGAAGAGGTGGATTGGGATTTTTACAAGTGTGTGCTGCCGATACCTGAAGACCAGTTTATCTTTAGTCCTGAGATGGAACAGAATCCGGGATATCCCAAGAATTAACATGCTATTAATCATTATTTAAATATATACGTATGAAAAACAGAATAGTAATATTTGTGGTATTTGTGTGTTGCTTATGGACTATGCCGGGAATAGTACGGGCGCAGTTGTCTGTTCATCAGTTTGACCAGTTAATGAAAAAGATTGATGATGTCCTGTGGTACGAGAAAGTGGGTGATATTGCCCATGTAGATAAGGTGATATTATGTGGACCACCGCGTTGGAAGGAGTCCAATCCCACTTCGATGAGTGCCGGTAACGAACTTAAATTCAGAGCATACATTTTTATTCCCAAAAGTGTGAAGGAAAACAAGAAATATCCGTTGATCGTATTTCCTCACAGTGGGGTACATGCCGATATGGACACCTATTATGCCCATATCATCCGTGAGCTGATAGCGCAGGAATACATCGTGGTGGCAGCGGACTACCGGGGAAGCACCGGATACGGAGCGGGAACATACAATAATATAGATTATGGTGGATTGGAAAACGAAGACGTGTACATCAGCCGTAACTATATGGTGGATAATTTCGATATTGTGGATGGTAGTCGTGTGGGTATCATGGGATGGAGTCATGGTGGTATGATTACACTGATGAACCTTTTCAATTATCCGGGACAATATAAATGTGGTTTTGCAGGCGTTCCGGTTTCGGATGTAATCATGCGTATGGGGTATGCCAGCGACAGTTATCGCAAAATCTTCTCGGCCAAGAATCATATCGGGCAGACTGCCAAGGACAATATTGCGGAATACAAACGGCGCTCTCCTGTGTGGCATGCGGAGAAGTTGAAAGATCCGTTACTTATCTATACTAATACCAGTGATGATGATGTGAATGTAGTCGAGGTGGAATCAATGATCCGTGCCTTGAAAGCAGAAGGCAAAAAATTTGAATATAAGATATTTGAGCGTGCTCCCGGTGCGCATAGTTTTGATCGGTTAGATACTTATGAGTCAAGCAAGATTCGTCTGGACATTTATAAGTTCATGGGGCGTTACCTGAAGCCCAATAAACCATTCGGTTCAGTGAAAGAATTGCGTAAAGCAGCTTATAAGTTCTGATAATTAACTTGGTGACAGGATAATGGAGGGCTGGTTGCTTCATGTAATGGGGCAACCGGCCTTTTTATGACTCTTCGGATGGATAAAAATGAGTGAATATTCATCTTGTATAAAAGATAAGTGGAAATATGGATAAAGTGTACGGATAATAAGTGATAATTAAACTTTTTGAATAGCTTGGCGGCTTGTTAGCTTTTAGAACGTAGTTATACATTGGTAATGAGAAATAGATCATGAAAAACACACGTTTTATTATTTGTTATTTGGATGTTGTTCTTGGTTTTACCTCAGGGGTATTCACAAGGGAAAAAGGAAGATTCATCCGTATTGGGGCAAGTGAACGGCTTTTTGAGTAAACATGTGAAGCTGACTGCCTACGGTCAGTTCGGTTATAGCTATACGGACAGGAAAGACTTGGATGTGAGTCAGGCGGACAATCAGTTTTTTGGAAGGCTGGGGATGCTGATCCTTTCGGGAGATATCACGGATAAACTGTCGTGGATGGTTCAGTATGAACTGTTTACTTCACAGCTGCTGGAACTCTATGCTTGTTACAAACCGTATTCTTTTTTTCAGGTCAAGATAGGTCGGATGAAGACCTGTTTTACATTAGAGAACCAGATGTCATCTTCGGTTTATGAAACGGTAAACTTCAGTCGTGTCATTGAGCGCGTCTGGCAGGTTTCAGTGGAGATGTATGTGGGAACCAGGGTGGCCGTGATATGGGTTTGCAGGTGGGTGGTGAGTTGTTCAAGACCTCTGTCGACGATTATTTTCTGGAATATCGGGTAGGTGTATACAATGGTTCCGGACTCAGCATGAAAGATCATAATGATGCAAAGGATTTTGCCGCATGGTTCACTGTGCAGCCTGTCAAAGGATTGAAGATGGGTGCGTCTGCCTATATCGGAAAATTGAATGATGATTATACGGTGGTAAATGATGAAACGGGGGAAGAAACCATTTATAATACAAATATGAAACGTAACCGCATGGCGCTGAGTACCTGTTATCAGACCCATCGGTTGACTTGCAGGGGGGGGAATATTTGTGGGGAAAAGATGGTAGTATCAACCGCAGAGTTTTTTATGCTTTAGGATATTGGTTTGCCATTCCCTCCCGATTGGCGGTTGTGGCAAAATTGGAACGCTATGAAGCTGATACGGCAGTTTCTGATTCAGAAATGATTTATACAGTGGGAGGCGCTTATTATATAACGCCGAAAACGCGTATCATGCTGAATTATGCGCATTTTAGTTATGAAAAGAGTGTTTCTGTCAATGAACTTTGGGCGATGTCTCAAATAGGTTTCTGATAGTACAATATGCAATGTTTGTATTGTGTCTTTTTATACCTTGTCGTGTTTTATAGGTTGCTCAAAGTCATAAAGACTTTGGATGTTAGGTCTTTTTCTATATTTTTTCTTCACTATTTCTGAAAGTAAATATTGAATCTTTTGACTGAAATAGTGAGAGCGTGAAGCAGAACTTGGCACAAGATTTCACAGAACTTGGTGCAGGATCCGGCAGAACTTGTATCAAGATTCCAGATACTATGGTAGGGAAAAATACAGCTTTTTGAAACCGGACAAGGATCCTTGGACAACCTTTCCCCATAATTATCGGGTAAGTCTTCATCTCTACTATTTGTCTACTGCCCTGTAAACGAGGGCTTAAAGCATAAAAAAAGCAGTTACATTTTACTGTAACTGCTTTAAAGTGAAAAACTTACTTTGGTGGTGCCACCAGGAATCGAACCTTTTGCTTCGGTTTATTCTAACTCCTTGAGTGACTGCACATTTTTTGCTTTATCTTTTATGAAAACCATTGAATTGGCCTTACGCTAAATTCATTGTTTTTCTTTACTAATCTGACAAAATTTGTCTCTTTGACACTGCAAATATAATACACAGGTTCGATTTCTGCAAATATTTTCATTCCTTTTAATTATAGTTTTCAACAAGAGAAAAAAATAAAAACATGTGCTAAATTAAATGCATTAAGAATTTATTTATTGTTTGGGGTGTTGACTTTAAAGTTGGAAATTTTGCTTCGCAAATCATTAGAAAGATATACCCCTTGAATCTTTATTTTGCATGAATAAACCAAAAGCACTAAAAGAGCAAAAATACAAATGACGACTATTTCACTAGGCGCCAAAAAGTTTGGAACTGACTTGGGCATGAAAGCACCTGCAAAGAGATCTACTAAACATAAGATTATGGCTCCCACCTTTCCTAAAGCACTCTTTACCTTTCTTGATTTTTGTATCTCTATATCGCTTACAATTTGTGCAATCACAGTATTATTGGTTTTCATTGCATATTCTTTCAACATAAATATCGAAACTTCTTCATCCTTAAATAGAAAAATATATTTCCCAATTAAGGGTACTGCTAGTGTACATAATGCAAAGAGGATACAAGTAAAAAATTTCACAGTCCAAATACAGACAATACCTAATATTACGAATGGAATCAGGTTTATTAGAGTTAAATCCTGAAACGTAATTCCAGGTTCTTTTTGGGGACAACACACACCTAAATACAAATCTGTAAACACCAATAGAATAAGGACATTTGTCCATATATCCGTATCATAAATCTTGTGGTTGTCAAATAACGCAATCAAATCTTTCATGTTGTTCATAAATACTTTTTTAAATTAATAGTTTATAGTAAAGCGGCAGTCAACAGTTTTTAAATTTCCATTGTATTAAAATATAGAGTTTATACAGAAAAGAAACAGGGCTATTGGTTATCAATATCCTAAAACCTTATTCGATATAATGTCTACAGATTATACCATTCAAATATATTATGTGTTATTGGATTCTACAAATATACAGATACTATTCAGAATGTCATAACTTCTCCATAAATATTATTTTGTACAGTTTTGTTTTACTTATAATTCATGCCTTTATCATACTTTGCGGCATTGTTGCATGAAGGAGGTGTGCATGCCAAAACAGAAAAGTTTTTTTGAGCCATTCATGTAAAAAGGATATACAGGATGTCATCTGATGACTTTTAATGACATCTGATGACACTGCTTTTTATGTTTCGGATATAAAGCGGTTCTTTGTCGTGTATTAATAGTGAACTAATCCATGAAAATGAGATGCCATGAACATACAAGAAGCAAAGAACATCAGACTTGTTGATTTTTTAGCCGGATTCGGATACGAACCGGTAATACAGCGTGGGAACAGCGTATGGTACAAATCGCCCTTCAGGACGGAAAAGGAGGCCTCTTTCAAGGTTGACCTCCATAAGGAATTGTGGTATGATTTCGGTCTGGGGAAGGGAGGGGACATTATAACGTTGGCCAAGGAGATTTATCGGACACAAGATATAGGTTATGTACTACAGTGTATTGGGGATAAAAGAGCCGTACTGAAACCGGTTACTGTTTCCTGTCCGTTTGAAAAGGCATATCTCGCCTTTCAAGATCTGAAAATCATTCCTCTTGCCAACCGGATACTGCTTACTTATCTGAAGGAACGGTGCATCGATCTGGAAACTGCCCGAAAAATATGCAGGGAAGCTCATTTTAAACGGAATGGGAAGAATTATTTTGCCATCGCTTTCCCTAATATTTCCGGAGGGTACGAAATCAGGAACAGGTATTTCAAGGCTTGTATTGCTCCCAAGGACATCAGTCGCATCATTAGCACGCCGGAAAGCAGGATTTGCTATATTTTTGAGGGGTTTATGGATTTTCTGTCTTTCAGACCGGCTTTTCCATCTTTGGAAGAGGGGGATTATATAGTGTTGAATTCTGTCAGTAACTTACAGAAGGCTTTTTCTTTCCTTTCACAATATGACGGCATCCGTTGCTGTCTGGATAATGATACCGCCGGGAAAAATGCGGTGCAGGCATTAAAGGACAAATACGGAATCCGTATATGCGATTTTTCGCATGAATATTCCGGATATAAGGATCTGAATGAATATTTGTGCAGGAAGAACAATCTGCTCCATATCTAATAGATGTATTGAAAAGACTGCCTGATGATATACCCTTGTTTCCTTCCTGTCATATGTGGCAGAAGAAAACAAGGGTGATTTTTCATGTGGTGATACTATGTTAATAGTAGAATGTGGTCAGATGCGTTTTATGGTCTTTTACAATCTTTACTTCATGCATTTGTCCGTATATCTCACGCATGGATACCGGACAATCCATCTTTTCCCATTCTTCCGGGGAAATCCTCATGTCGGAATGCCTGAAACACAGCATGACCATTTCCTGAGAATCCTCTTCTGCGAATATGGTACCTTCATGGTCGTTGACAAACTGTTTGAGTCCATCCTCATCCTTACAGGATATTTCTCCGACGTACATATCCTCGCTCGGCCGGGTGTTTTTGCGGATATGGATTTTGAACCATTCCCGGCTTTCCGGCTGTTCAGGTGCGCCACACTCCCACAGGGCTATTTTCGCATCGTAGTAAACCTCCCCGTTTTCACATGCCCCGTAATGCCCCCAATGCTTGAAACGGCCGGTAGTCCATGCCTTGAACCTTACATCGCCTGCCTTTACCAACAGACACTCACCGCCATGCATATCGCATTTGATACCCTCTTTGTCACGGGACACGAATGGAACACGGGAAAAATCCCGGAGTATAATGTTATCTCCATATACGGCATCTATAAAGAACAGCCGGGAACGCTCACCATAACCGGAAACAAAGAACAGGTTGTCTCCTGTCCGTGGATACCGGTCAGAGCGTGTCTTTTCGATGTGTTCCACCATGGTATTCACTTTATCTATATCTTCCTGTACAAGTCCGTGTATCCGATCATACCAGTAGTTCAGGCGGATGAAAGTTTCTTTGCTATACTTGTTTGTTGTCTGAATCATAATTTTCTTATTTTGTGATTAAACATTTCCGGCTTTGGCAAAGCCGGTATTTCTATCTCTTACATGTCAGACATTTGTCTTTTGCTCTGATAGTGCAAGGCTTGGCGAAAAAAATACCGCAGCGAAGCGAGGATGATTTTTTCAGCCAACCAGTCCGAAGGACCGCCTTGCGCATCAGAAGCAAAAGGCTACCTTTACATGTAAGAAATAGAAATGCTGACCGATATATGATTCCAAAATAAAAAAACTTATAATCTGCCGGTTCTGTAATAAGAAAGCCATGAAACCCTCTCTTTTTATCGTTTCCATGACTTTCTTATGTTTATGTCGTGATACTTGGAAACGGGTATTACCAATGATCAAATGTTTCCACCCTGTTTTTTTCCAACAGAACCAGAATGTCCTTTTCCTTATATAAAAGTTTGCCTCCTACTTTGTAATAGGGCAGCCTGCCGTTCATTCTGTAATCAGCCAGCGTCCTTCGTGTCAGCTTTAATTTCTCCGCCAACTCGCTGTCGGTAATGTAACGCTCTCCGTTCAGAACCGGACGAAAGTTTTTCTCCTGGTCATCCAGCATTTTGGACAGGGTGCTTATGTTCCGAAAAAAACGTATAATCTCAGGGCTTTCTTTGGTCAGTATGAATTGAGTCATAAGGATTCGGGGGTTACATGGTGAATACTGTTTTCCAAATAACGTATAATATCCTGACGCCTGTAATATACCTTGCGGTCTATATGGCTGTAAGGGATAATCCTGCTTCTCCGAAGTTGCAACAGCTTTCGGGGCGAGACATTCATAAGCATACACGCTTCCTGATTGTCAATCCAGTCATCCATACTACAGATGCCTCCTCCGCATGTTTCACGCATTTTCTTTTCAACGGCTTCCAAAGCCTCATTCATTTCCATGAATGCCTTAGCTTCGATACATACAAACTCCATAAACTCTGCTTTTTTTGTCCGGCACGAAAATACGGGAAGTAAAAGTCGTGGGCAAAAGGATGTCATCAAACGGCATCAGATGTCATCAGATGTCAGAGACCGCTCTGTTTGGGGAAGCAAAGTAAAAAGAATGGCTAAAAGTCTGTTTCTTTACCGGAAAAACAGTATTTTTATCTCGGACAATCTGTCCGAAAATAAAAAAAACAGGAAATATGGAACTGATAATCAATGCAACATTATTACTAGCGGCTATCGTTCTCTGGATATACGGACAATACTGGAGAAAAAAGTGCGGCAAGGTGCTATGCCAATATGCAGCAGCCTACGATGAGCGGGAAGACAGGGAGAAACCGCTACGTCAAGCCATCATAGCAGGAAATCCTCATGCACCGCTGCTATATGCGCTGACTTGTCCTGAGCTGTTTGATAAAGTCCGTCCGTTGCGATTGTTCTCATTCGGGAGCATTCGCTGCGTGTTTGCCGGCTATTATTTTCCCAAACGCTTTGAAAGCTGGCTTTGTGATGACCAGTTGGCATTCGTGCAAAAAGTATATGATTTCAAGGATGGAAAAGACAGCTGTACGGAATATTTTTCACAAGCATTCCTGCTTCTTTCCACTGATGAGGATATTACTGCCATGTTTATGCCGTGCAGCACATCAGACCGCTATTACAGACGTTTCTCAGGTATTGCCAGTTTTCTGGAAACGCATGGCTATGTCCGTTCAGGACTGGATTTAATATGCATTACGGAAAGCAGGGAGTGTAAACACGCCTCAGAAAAACGCTCTGAAATAAATACCGCCAACTATATGATGTCAAACGATCTGTACGGAAAGCGCGTGGTGATTGTCGATGATTTGCTGACCAGCGGAGCCAGCCTGATGGAATACGCCCATAATCTGGAAAGGGCCGGTGCCAAAGTGGAAGGTGCTGTATTTCTTGCCCGTACCTTTCAGATGCCTTCGCCGGCAAAAGTAAAACGCCTGGTATGGAAACGCCATCTATCAGTCCTGATCTGGAGAAGGTCTGACGACCTGTAAATTGTAAAGTTTACATTCGGATTTTACAATTTTACACCTCGAATTTTTACATTTCAATTTCCCCTATACTATTTTTATATCTGTATTTTATTGATTTGCAGTGTTATACAATTTCTTATCCAATATAAACGGATAATGTGGCATACATTTTTCACTGAACATGGCATATACTCTTGAAAGTGCGCACAAGAAAAGGGTATTCCAGTAATAACCTTTAAAAAGACAGGAGAAAATTGCCATGATGTATATAGACAATGAAGTGCTTGAAAAAATGATAATGACCATAGTGGAAGGTTTTGACCGTATAGAAAAGAAACTGGACAGGATGGGACGCGTGAAGGACTGCCTGAACGGAGACGAGCTTTTGGACAACTATGACATTGCCAAACTGCTAAACGTGTCATTGCGGACAGTCGCCCGTTACAGGGAAAAAGGGCTGATCCGTTATTACCAGACGGACGATAACGGGAAAAACTTCTACAGAAGCTCGGAAATACAGGAGTTTTTACAGAAACGTGGGAAAAAAGATAAGGGCGGGAATACCAACATGGGAAAGTTATGCTAACTTTGTTTCATAAACAGTTGTTATGAAGACAAATGCCAATTCAAGATATACCGTTGCAGTCCTTATTGACGGGGATAACGCATCCTTTGAGAGGATGGAAGATATAATGGGCTTTGTTTCCCGTTACGGGGATGCCGTTGTGAGACGAATTTATGGAGACTGGACGAGGAAAGCGCTTTCCGCATGGAAGGAAAGTGCCAGGGAGCATGGATTCAGGCTTGTACAAGCTTCCTCCCATGTTCCCGGAAAGAACACGACGGACATTGCACTGGTCATAGATGCGATGGATATTCTTCGGGACGGGCAGGTGGACTGTTTCTGCCTGGTGGCCAGTGACGGTGATTACAGCCTGCTTGCCCAACGGATACGGGAAGCCGGGGTGAAAGTGCTGGGATATGGGGAAGGAAAGACCCCGGTGTCATTGGTACGGTCCTGTTCCGTATTCCTGTATGCCGACCGGAAGGAAAGCAAGGCAGAGGAGAACACTCCCGAATTTTTTATCCGAAGGGATATGGAGTATTTCGACAAGGCTTTTGAGCAGGCGGCTGACGGCAAAGAAGAGGTTTCCCTTTCACTGATCGGCGGTGCATTGAAAAAAATGATGCCCAAATTCAAGGTCAGGAGATATGGATGCAAGACATTGGGCAAACTTTATGAAAAGTTGGACCGGTATGAGCTGGTCATGACGGAAAAGGGAGTGGCAAATGCCGTACGGCTGAAATATTAAACCGCATGGCAGGAGTGTTCCAAAACGTCAGTTTCTCCTATACATCGTTTTATGTATCAGGAGAAACTGACGTTTGTGTTCTATACCGGGATGGGGTTTACCCGTAACGTGTCAAGATTGAGATAGGCTCCCCGGTAGAACGTTCTTCCTTCCCTGAGCATGCGCCACAGGACGTCGCATCCGATTTGTGCCAACATGGAATTGATGAAGAGATCCTGCTTTTGCAATGCCTCCGTCAGCGAGCAGCTCGGTCCCGAATCCTTCTCCCTGATGGTGGAATAAGGGACTTCCTCCGTTATGACGTTCATCTTGGGTATAGGCAGGTATTCAATGGAGGAGGGCTGCGGTATCTTGCTTTTGACATTTCCTATCAGTACTTGTCCGGTGGTCTGAGCATTGCCGAAATCCATCCAGTATATCGGTGATTTCTCGTCATCGTATGAACGTTCCCTATGCTTTTTCAAAAAACGCCACAGACCGGTCCGTGAACGGGTGGTATCCGTGCAGGTGATGATGATATTCGCCAAAACGGAATCTGATGTTCCTGACGGATAGCATTGCCTTTTTGCCTCCCATGAAAAGCCGAAAAAGCGGTTGATACGGGTTACAAGTGCCACCGCTTTGTTCAGTCCGAGCTCGGATTCGCTGAACAACTGGCGTCCGATATTCGCTTCCGTGACAGTATCGGGGTCAAAAACCGTCACGTGCAGGCCCGGATGTCCGAGTGCCTGCAATGCGATACTCATTCTTGCCAGATTGGTGGCCACCTGCGATCCGGTTCCGCCCGCACCGATTACGAAAACGGTTACGGGATGGTGGGGATTGAGCAGGTATCTGTCTGTATAATGAATCTTTTTCATACCAATAAGTCTTTAAGTTGTCTGTCCATAGGTTTCAATTCGTTATAGTCAAACGGATTGGTCCGTGCCTTTTCCGTCACCGAAACCAGATTGCTTTCGGTGGGGTTCCTGCTTCCTCCCAAATGGGAAAATTCACTGAGCCAGAAGCGTTTTTCCCAATGCTCAAGGAGTTTTGAGAAAGTCATGTTTTCCGGAGGAGTCAACGAGGCATTTCCCAGACAGACACTGCTTCCCGTTACATTGAAAAACGGGGCAAGGAAAAGCGGGCTGTCTTCTGCCGGTGCTTCTCCCTTATAGGCAAAAATTTCCAGTCTGTCACCGGAAACCCTGTAAATGACACCGGGTACATGGAATGTCCCGTCCGGAATATTCAGCCTTTCGGAAAAGAACATCTGCCGTTTTCCCGGAGGATTGTACCAGATGTACCTCTCGTGTCCCTTGCGTGTATCGCACCACAGCATATTGGCGGGGATTTTCCCATGCGGTACATCCTGCCGGTTATCCGTATAGTATTCCACAAGGGAGTCCATAAATTCATACGTAACGGGGACGGCAGCCTCCATCCGGCCTCTGTCGTTGATCGGATGCAGTTCGAGATAATATGTCCCGTGTCCATAGCGGCCATCACTGTATTCGTAAGCAATCAGTGCCGCTTTGGGAACCATCACCTGTTGAAGTTTCTTAGTCAGTTCATTCATTTCATTCGTTTTAAAAGTTGTCATCAATATAGTCTGTAAAACGCACCAACCATCTGGAAAGCCTTTCCGGATAGTCATCCATCTGAAAAAGACAGTCTGTTTCCGGTGTCAGTAGCTTGTAAGTGACCGGAGTAAGGGCATAGACCTCCCGGTAGTCCGAATTCATATACTCCTTGACACACTCCGCCAGTGTATCACCAGTAGAATAGACCAGCATGACCTGGCTTTCCATTCCCACCGGGGGAAAATCGCATTCCTCTTCATAAGCCCAATCGTACTGGTAGCCTGTCAGGACCGGGCTTTCCGGAGTAATCAATGCCATGCCGTCCTCTATCAGTTCCAACAGCTTCAGCTCTTTTTCCTTTTTTGTCCGGTAATTCCGCACAGCCTCTTCCAAAGACTTGCAGAACGGTTTGCCCGACATCCGTCTGAGTGCTTTCATCCGTTTTCCAGACTGATAGGAATCCGCCAGCCGTCTGTTCGCCCTGATTTCCTTCGGGGAAGCATCGGAATCCCGGTTTCCCCAGTCTTCCAGCTCTTCTATGGCAAAGTCATAATAAAATGTCTCGGTAACATCGTACAGCCCGTGATGCCGGACAAATTGCCGGATGAACTCCCTGACAATGTCCTTCAATGGTGCCGGAAGCCGTTCCGTAAAATCAACCGGAATCCAGAACAAAGCAGGTTCCGGCCAGTCGTGATGGCGGAACAGACAGAAATGCAGCCTTCCGCTTTTCTTTTCCAGATTGATACACTCCGGTACACACTCTTCCATAACTCTGTACAACTCGGTAATATTCAGGCGGGGGCACCCCCCTTTCCTGTATCGGAAAGGGAGTTTTATGCCCATAAGTTCCGCATATCTTGATGCCGACCGGTAGAGATAGTCAAAATTTTCCGGAGTCGTGAGATTGATCGGAGAATCATTATCCATATCCTGATGCCAATAATCCGGTGCAAGGGGTGTGATTCTACCGGTCAGAAAAGCATTGTGCTTCCCGGTGGCGGAAGTATCCTTCTTTTCCGTTCCGAGGTTCCCCTTCGGATGTGGGACGAACTTACTGAGAGAATAATCAGCCGTGCCAGTCCATCCTTGGCTTGTTCTGAAAGCTGTCTGCATGTTTCCTTATCCTTTTTTTTCTTGTTCATACCGCTTACCCTTTCACTCCGATGGTTGTCTTGAAGCGGTAAACCGCCTTGTCGTCCTCCCACTCAGGACCATATACCGTTGCCGTGGTCAGTTCAGGGTAGGTCATGGAATAGAAGTCCATCACCTCGTTTACGGACAGTTCGCTGTTCGGATCATCCAACACGAGCTCCATAGAGTCCTTCTTGAATTTGAATACTCTCTGCAATCCTTTGATTTCAAGTGCCATATTATTTTTCTTTTATAGGGTTTAACAATATACCATATCCATTTGTGCCATATCCGTCATGCGGCATTCCTTCGGAAAGTCCGGATATTCCGCATAAGGGTCCTCCCTGAGCAGCTCCCGGTCATCCTCGTAATCCTTGTCGAAGTTATACATTGCAGCCTCCTGCACCGTTGCATACTGTGACGGAGCCGGTTGTTGCATCCAGCGATTGTCCGCCAATTGCGGTTGCGGCACCTGTACCGGTTGATGGAACTGGATGTCTTGCGGTTGTGGAGCAGCCTGCTGAGGAACCGGTTGCGGTGCAGGTTGCCTATATTGTACGGGCTGGACTTGCGGCTGTGCAACGGGTTGCGGAGCCGGGGCAGGCTGTTCGGGCATGAACATCGGAACTTGCTCTCCGCTCCGGTATTGTGGCGTCGGGGCTGCCATCGATTGTGGAGCCGATTGCTGCAAGGATGGCTGTGGAGCAGTTACCGGCGGCTGTACCATGTCGAACAGACTTCCCTCGGATGCCTTCTTCTGCACTTCCGCCATTTTTTTGTCAATGTCCGCCTGTTTGTCCGGCTGTGCCAGTACCTTAGCCTGCCTGAACCAGGTCAATGCTTCGGAATAATGCTTTCCTGCCGTGGCATCCTCAGCTTTCTTCAACAGTTTTTCCATCTTTTCCCGTTTTTCACGGGCTTCCTTGGACTCCTTTTCCACCGTAGGCTTGGAGGTTTTGCTTTGTGAAACCGCCTGCTCTGCCTGCTTCTCGAACGATTCCAGGTTGGTAAGGATACCTTGCGCTTTCTGTACGGGTGCACCGACAGCCTGCAGGAATCCTGCATCCAGTTCTTCCGGCGTACCGTTCAGGATGAGCGGGACAATGCGTTCTCCGGCCTTTACTCCCGACCGTCTGGGAACGACGGCTACCGTCAGATTGTCGTTTACCCGTCTGATGTTGATACTCAGGTCTGTGCCTGTCGTAATCATTTGGTTGATTGCTTGAAAAAACATAATGGTAAAATTTAAAATGTTATACATAAGTTTCCTTGAAAAAATCCTTCAGGATTCTCTGCCTGTCCGGATTCGAGGCGATGCCTTTCAACGGTTCCAGATAGTAGCCGATACGTCTGGGCCCGTCTGTCGTACAGGGAGGCTGTCTTTTGACAGGTGTTGTCCGGTTTGTGGCAGGCCATGCAGCCGGCATGACCGGAGCCGAGGATGTAAATGTGTAAGTTCTCATATCTTCTGCATTTGATGGTTATACAAGCATGCCCATGACAATCAGGACAAGGATTGTTTTCAAGACAAAGGTGAATGTCCTGAAGGCGAGACGGACCAGTGTTCCGGACATAAGGAACAGGACAGACAGATACACGGGAATGACGCCCTTGCAGTAAAGCAGGCATATTCCCGTAAGCAGAACCAGTGCGACCACTTGCCTGCAGATGTTTTCGATGAATTTCAGTTTCATGTCTTTAAATTTTTAAGAATGAATAATCCCATCGGGATATGTTTTCCCGATTTTATAGGCCTCCGGCCCTTGGATTGCCTTTTTGCGCAAGGCTTGGCAAAAGAAAATACCGCAGCGAAGCGAGGATGATTTTCTTTTAGCCGACCAGCCCCTGAAAGGGGCCGCCTTGCGGCAAAAACGAGGCAATCCAAGACCTTTGCCGCTTAAAAGCGGAAAAACGTATCTTGTACATATATAAAAAAAGAGGCACAGACCCCAGTCTGCACCTCTTCTGTTCCGTACCTTCCGCCCAGCCGTCTATATGGAACCATGCGGCCGTTCATCTTCCGAAAGTTTCCGGAAAATCTCACCGGTAACCTCATTTACCGTTTCCAATACACCATCCAGGAATTCTTTCTGTGTGAGTTCTCCCCGTTCAATCCGTGCTAGCTCCGCTTCCCAGCCGGAGGTGAGGGAGGAGTCAGCCACTTTCATTCCGCGTACCGTTTCATATAAAAGAAGACCTTTCGGGGTCGGGATAATGTATTTGCCCGAATACCGGATATATTTACGCTCCAGAAGCGTACGGATGATATTCGTGCGCGTGGATGCGGTTCCCAGACCGGTCTTGTCCATATAGTCTGCCAGTTCCTCATCCGTATAAGGGGCAGCGGGCAGCGATTTCCTGTGTATAAGACTGCATCCCGTTACCGGCAGTTTCTCCTCCCGAAAAAGTTCAGGGGGTACGGGACAGAGGTCGTTGTCTTCCGCGACAAGCCGTTCCCTCTGAAAGATACCGAGCCACCCCGTTTCCAGAATACGGTATGTACGGATTCGGAACTTGCGTGCGGCACAGACCGCTTCAACCGTCGTATATTCCACCTTGCAGGGCGGCATGAACGTTTCAAGCATCCTGCCGACAACAAGGGTGTAAACCAGCCTTTCCTCCCTGTCCAGTTCCCCCGGCTGTATGCCGGTGATGACAATGGCATGATGCTCCGCCGTGTCCTGATTTCCGGTTACGCCTTTCCTTGCAGCAAGGTCGATCATACCGGCATATTGGCGGAATTCCTTGCCGGACAGCAGCTTTTCCATAACCGGAGGCAACATGTCATACATGTCTCCGGGCAGCAGACGGCTGGAAGTGCGCGGGCAGGAGATCAGTTTTTTCTCGTACAGGCTTTGGGTAATTTCCTGCACCCGTATGGCTGTCAGGTTATGGTAACGGTTCGCATCCTTCTGAAGCCCGGTCAGGTTATAAAGGGCAGGTGCGGTGATTTCCTCAGTCCGGCTGCTGACTGCCGTGATACGGGCATATCCTGCCGCCTTGCAGTCCTCGTAAAGTTCCAGGGCATCCCGGCGGTTGCAGAAATCTTCCACATGCCGCATCTTTATTATCTTCCCGTTCTTGCAGAGGCTGACGAATACGGGCCAGCTGTCTGCGGGAATGTGATTTTCCCTTTCCCTGTACCGTCCGCTTATCGCTGCCAATACAGGGGTCTGTACCCTTCCAAGCGAGTTGTTCCCGAAACCGACCGCCTTGCAGACGGCATAGCTCGAATTGACTCCAAGAAGCCAGTCGGCCTTGTTGCGGCTGTCTGCCGCCAAAAACAAGTTGTCGAACAGGCTGCAAGGACGAAGGTTTTCCATTCCTTTGGCAATGGCTTCGTCCGTCAAGGAGGAGATCCACAGGCGGAGGCAAGGTTTCCTGCATCCCAAAAAACGATAAAGATACCGGAACAGCATTTCCCCTCGCGGGAAGCGTACGGTTGCCGCAACAATGGTGTCACACGCATCGAACACCCCGGCTATCACCTTCAACTGGAGCACCGCATTGATGTCGGGATTCCATCCCGTGTCCGTCTTTACATGCCGTACCGTCAGAAAAGGAGGCGGCAGCAGGGGGAAGTTCTCCCGCTCCACCCATGCCGTACCGGTATCTTTCGGCATCGCCAGGGAAAGCATGTTGCCGTATGTCCATATTACCATGTATCCGTTTCCGCTCATATATCCGTTCTCTTTTCTGTCAGCTCCCAAAACCCTTGCTATCTCTCTGCCCACATTGGGCTTGTCAGTCACTATCGCTATCATATTCTTTTTCCTTTTGATGTTCCGTACCGTCAGGAACGGCACGGAACGTGAGTTATACTTATTGTTTCCCGGTCAAACTGCCGCCTCCTCCTTCTGACGGAGACCGTTTATTTCCATAACCGGCCTGCCGTTGCCGTCGGGTACCAGCTTCAGCGTGGCATCCATTGTCAGGCTGAGGACCGAAATATGGAGTTTCAGCGGAACGATGCCCGTTTCCTTTCCTTGCAGCAACAGTTCCATGTTGCCTTCCGCTTCCAGTTGTTTCTTACTGATACCTGCGGCCTTCAGACCGTCCCAGTCGATATCTTCCGTCTTATAAATATGACGGGTATTCTGATCCGTATTCATACGATTCGTTTTTTTTAGGTTTGTATGATTGATTCTGTTTCTCTCCGAGCAGGTCTATACCGCCTGCGATGCACCCTTCTTCTGCTCCTGCTGCTGTCCCTGTGCGGTTTCCGTCTGTGTGGCACGGCGGGAAGTGTCCCTGCGGATGTCCGGATTTTCCTGAAAATACTGCAACTGCCCGGAATAGGGATTGACTTTCAGGTAGGAACTGAAGGTCTGCCCGTTGTTTTTCAGCCCTTCGACAAGCAAAGTCTTGCCATCCTGGAGGTTCGCTTTTTCCTGTGCCGTGAACACGTGCCCGTAAACCTCCGCCGGAATACGCGGTGCCTGCTGCTCGTTGAATCCGTTCGGCGTGCGTGAATACATCGTCCTGCCGGTATTCATATCCAGCTTGACGAACGAGGAGAATTCCTCCCCGTTGCGCCCGATCATGTTTTCCAGATAGACCGGCTGTCCCTTGCGCAGGGTTTCCCTGTCTTCGGCAGTCAGCTGCACGTTGCAGATTTCCTTTGGAATATAAATCTCTCCGGTTTCCGGATTGTGCCGCGTGTAGTTCGGGCGCCCCGTTACCTTGTCTATCGTTACAAAGGACGAGAAGGTGTCATTCCTGTTCCTGAACTTCATGTCTTCCACCAGAATGGTATGTCCTTCGCTGAGCATTTTTATCTGGGTGGGCGAGAGAGGCACGCCTCCGATGGAACGTTCGTTGAAAATCTGGTTTTTCGGAAAGATGAATTCCAGTCCCCTGCGCTCGGCACTGTACTGGAGTGTGGCATCGAATTCCTTGCCCGCTTTGGAAGTCATGCCCTCCACTTTGACAGGCTGTCCCTCCTTCAGCAGCCTGATTTCCTCTGCGGTAAGTTTGACCCCGCTCACTTCCTGCGGGATGTAAACGTGCTCCTGACGGACGGCAACCAGCTCGTTGGTGCTCTTGTCGATGGAAATCAGACAGGGGGTATATTCACTTCCGCGCAGATTGAGTTCCGCCACACGCCCCATGTTGCCGGTCTCACGCAGGTTCTTCTTGTCCTCCTCGTTAAAGTTAAACCCGAAATAAGGACGTTCCAACTGCGGTTCCTTGCGTATGCCGTGAATGGCAAGTCCCACCTGTCCGTCCTGTTGCGGGATGAGTGAGAGCCTTGCATCCAGTTTGGCTGTCAGCAAACCGGAAAGATGGATGGTCAGGGGCACCAGTTTGTTGGTCTTGTAGCCCTTCAGCATGGAATCAAGGAGTCCCTGCTGTTCCAGCGAAGCCTTTGAGATTCCGACCTTTTCCAACTCCTCCCAGTTGACCATGTTCTCATTATACCGGTAACGCGGTCCTTGCGACTCCTGCGCTGCCTGTTGAGCCTGGGGCTGCTGCTGTTGCTGTGCCGCCTGCTGTACTTCGCTCTGTTGCAGGGGTTCCTGCGGTTGTGTCTCTTTGTCTGCCATAGCTGTTGTTTCTTTTTGGTTTACACTTTGTTCCTTCTTGTTTTCTCTCGGACGGATTTCGTAGCGTTTGAGGAACTCTTTCACCGCATCCGTCTGCTTTCCCTCCGACAAATCCCTGATGGCCTGCTTGTTCACCTTGTAGTCGTGGTAGGTCATGCGGAGCAGGCGGAAATGGGTAGGTTCCTTGAGCTGGCTCCAAAAATTCTTGATGAAGTTTTCGAGAATACTCGAATTCTTGTCGAATTTCAGGAATGAGTTTTCATTCTTCTCGTCCGCCGGAACCGTCTTCGCTTTTCCGTCCTTGTCAATTTCACTGACAGCCTGTACTCCGAATTTCGGATCGTTCTTGTTATGAACCAGCATCAATTCCGTAATCTGTTCCACCGGGAGAGCATCACTTCCGGCCTTCGGCTTCCGAGTCCGTTTGGGCTTTTCGTTCGGGGTCTTTTCTTGTGCCATACCTTTTCTTTTAGGGGTTAATGAATTGCTTTGACGCTTCAAAGGTATGGGGTATTTCCAAATAATATGCTGATTTTCAAAAAGGTGTCATCAGATGTCATCAAATGTCATCAGATGTCATAAACACGACTGTTTCCAACGGCTAAACCGTGAACGGAGAAGAGGGGAAGTGAATGAACGGAAAGAGAGAAGATACGTGAGGCAGAAGGGAAAAAGCCTGCGCATCCGACACCAGAAAAAGAGCAGGCGGACAGGAAAGAAAACCATGCAGAACAGAGGGAGCTGAAGCCCCCTGTCTTCTCATGCCTTCCGCTTTTTTACAGCAAGACTTTCATAAGACCTGTATTCCGGCTGGATATGTGGAATTTCATGGATTATGAAACACGGCCTCTTCAAGCAGCCCATATCCTTTATCCATGCGTCACGTCGGTCGCAGTTTGCCCCTGTAATCGTTTTTCAAATCGAATCTGGATTGCCGCCGCATTCTTTTTCGTGAAAATTTTCCACGGCGAAGCCGCAAGGAAAATTTCCACGAAAAGATTCGGCAAATGCGGCCGGCAAGACAAATTCGATTTTCCTTTGATGAGGGGGAAAACTGTATCGCAAACAAACCTATCTGGAAATTCCGTGCAGGCTCATTCTCTTGTAAAGGGTCGGGCGGCTGATTCCCAACAAGGCCGCTGCCTGTGTCAGGTTCCCTTTAGAGATGGAAAGAGCCGTCTTGATCTGTTCTATGTTTCTTCTTTCATCTTTCTGCAAACACTTGTCTATCTTCTCTTTCCCCATGGGGTCAGAAACGGACTCTCCCGTATATTGGAGCCGTAAGGAATTGGGGGTAATCAGTTTTCCTTTGCATATCAATACCGCCGCATGAATGACCTGCTTCAGTTCCCGTACATTTCCCGGCCAACTGTATCCCAGCAGCATCTTCTTTGCCGGTTCGTCAAAATCCAAGACCTCTTTCCGGAGCAACCCGCAAGATTGCTCCCGGAAAAAATCCGCCAAAGGCAGTATATCCTCCAGGCAATTATGCAATGCAGGTACGGTGATGGTAAAATCCTGAAAGCGATAAAGCAGGTCCTTCCGGAAACGCTTTTCCGCAACAGCCTCCTGCAAATCCTCATTGGTGGCCGCAATGATGCGCACATCCATCAGCCTGTCCCGTTGTCCGCCTACCGGACGATATCGCCGTTCCTCCATGGCACGCAACAGCATCCGCTGCGTTTCTATCGAAAGGTTCTCCACCTCATCCATGAACAGGGTGCCTCCCTGCGCTTCCTGAAAATATCCTGCCTTTTCCTCTGTGGCTCCGGTAAACGCCCCCTTGACATGGCCGAAAAAGGCGGAAGGTGCCAGCTCTTTGGACAAACTGCCGCAATCGACCGTTACATACGGCTTGCCGGATCTGAGGCTCTGCCTGTGAATCTTTTTTGCCAGGTGTTCCTTTCCCGTTCCGGTGCTTCCCAATATCAGTACCGTCATATCCGTCGGCGCTACCATGTGAATGTACCGGTTCAACTCGCAAAAAGGGGTGCTTTTGCGTTCATAGATTACCTTGGTGAAAGCCTCGTTCACCGTCCTTATTTTTTTGATTACGGGCAGCAGCCTGGTTTCAACCAGCGGTTTGAGGATATAATCTTCCGCACCCAGCTTCATGGTATGAACCGCAGAATGTATCTCTTCATAATTAGTCATCATGATGAACGGGTGCATATAGCCGTTCTCCCTCATCCACTGCAACAGCGTGGTACTTTCCCCGTCAGGCAATCTTAAATCCGCCAATACGATGTCATCCTCACGGACGGATGTCCCAATGACCTTCTTAGCCTGTGCCAGCCTGTAAGTCCTTACAGTATCCAAATCCGCCTTCTGCAAAAAATTGCAGATATAATTACAGAACAAGACATTGTCCTCAACAACAATTACTCTCATAAGCTTTCTTAGCCTGTTGTGCCAAACATATTATTTCTTTCCTTTTTCCAATACCTGCTGTACAGTCCGCCCGAACTCGTCCACAGAAAACTCTCCCGAATCCTGAAGCAGTGCGAACAACTCACGCAGCGGCTTGCCGGCATGAATGATCTCCCATGAGCCTGTCAGATGATGTATCCATTCTTTCAGTGCCTCATGATCATTCTTTTCTGCACATTCAGCCATAGCCTCCATATCCTTCCTGGTCTCCCGAATCAGGGTATCCAGCATCTTCCTCCTGTTCCCATATTTCAGCAGGGCATCGAGGTCTATTTGTTCAGACTGCCTTTCACTTCCCAGACATTCCGTACATACCTGCAAAAGTTCTTCGGCGGAAAACGGCTTTTTCAAACAGCCCGAAAACCCTGCCGCATACAAATCCCCCGTATCGCAGTTTCCCGATGCGGTACTCGCGATAACCGGAATGCTCCGTGAATTTCCCACATTGGCCATGCGCAGGAGCTTCAACACCTCGAATCCGTTTGTCCGGGGCATTTTCAAATCCGTAATCAAAAGGTCATAACTACGGCTGCGGACATGCTCCATCAGATCACGCGTGTTCTCACATACCGTGCAAGCCACCCCGTGATACGCAAACATTTCCCTGATTGCCGCCAGCAAAACGGTGTCATTGTCCAATACCAGTACCGTATAGGACCGTACGGAAATCCGGCTCCTGCCGCTCTCCGCCGTCGCTTCCTCTGCCACAGCCAAAGGAAGACAGACAGTGAACCGGCTGCCCACCCCTTTCCGGCTTGCCACTTCAATCCTGCCGTCCAACAATCCGACCAGACCTTTTACTATTGAAAGTCCCAGTCCGACCCCTTCTTCCGCAATCGCATTGGGAAGCCTCTCGAATGCAGTGAAAATGCGTGTCTGCTCCTCATCGTCCATTCCGGTGCCGGTATCTTCCACGATAAGCGTCAATACGCCCTGGTCAAATTGTGTGCGAACCGTTACACTTCCCCGCTCCGTAAACTTGATTGCATTGGACAACAAGTTGCTTCCTATCTGTATTATCCTGTCCCTATCTCCTATAACAACCGCATCTCCGGCACTCAGCACGTTCAGCAAAAGGTTTTTTTCCTGCCGCCAGCGGCATAAAATCCGTTTCCAAAATCTCGGTGACGGAACATAACCTGAACGGGACAGGAACGGCCTTTTCCCCGCCACTCTCCAACCGGAAAAATCCCAACAGGGAATTCAGCATGGAAGACATGTGTCTCGCCACCTGCCGTATGTTCCGGCTGTATTCCCTGCACTTCGACACTTCTCTTTCCGTGGAAAGCAATTCCGCATAGCTGCTGATAGAAGCAAGCGGCGCACGCAAGTCATGGGTTACGGCCAGCATGATTTTCTTTCTTGCCTCAATCAGTTCCTCGTTTTCAAGAACGGTCTGCTCCAACTGACGGACTGTGCCTTCCAGCCTTTTTTTATAACGGTTTATACGCATCATGTCCCGGTGTATCACCATATAGGACCATATCAGCAGCAAAACCATGAATGCCGTCAGACCGATGACCGTGGCAAATGACCGTTTCCCGGCTTCCGCAACTTCTTCTTCCTGTCTCTTCAATTCCGCTTGTACCGTTCCATCCATATTCTCAATCATCTGCCGCAACTGCACGTTCAGCCTTCTGTTCATCCTATCCAAGCTGTCCGTCCGTTCTGCCAGCTTCCGGGCATACGCCTGCTGTCTGCCAACCACGCTCCGGTTAAGTTCATGAAGCATGGAGGCGGCAGAAGGAGTATCCGCCTTGTGGCGTTTTGCGAACAACCTCTTCAGGAATCCCCCTTTGGGGGCATTTTCCCGTTCACTCTGTTTGGCAATGGCCGGAATTTGCGCTGCAATTTCCCGGTCGGCTTCCTCCTGCCTGTGTACCCAATATATGATTTCCCGCATATACCGCTCCTTGGCTCTCCACAAATTACGGATGCTGTCTGTATGTGAGCCGGAAGAGGAGTACCTCAAGCTACACAACAGGCTGTCAATGTGCCGTCTCTGTTTCTGAAATAATAAAAAATCCTGCTCACTCCACTCCATAAAGGTTTCACAGAAGAAAGAAAGCCTGAGCATTTTCACATATATATCATTTATCTCATGCTTTTTCCGGTTAATCATCCGTACTTCCATTTCCCTGGCCTTAGTCTCTTTCCATTCGCAGATGCCAACGTAAGCAATACCACTTATAACTACAATCTTGGCCATATATCCTACCGCTATTTTGGTCAAGAAGCGGTTGCAGGCGCAAAGATTTCAACAATTTATTCCTACTTTCCAATTATTCACTTTTTAATTCATTATATTCTATTAAAATTCTTTGCAAAATAAACCGACCAGTCGGTTTATTTTGCAAAGATAAGCCTTTTCCAAGAATAATGAAAAAAAACAGGTTCCAGCAAGTAAAGTTTTATCATTTATCAGTCTAAAAGACAACGGAATGAACTGAAAGGGAAGAAAAGGAAAGGAATGCGGACCTAAATTTCTGAGAACATCCCCAAGAAAGTCTTACCAATAGAAGTGTTCAATGCCTGTCTGCTGAACGCCTTGGCATCCTTCAAACTTATTTTATGACCATAAGCCACATTGGAAAGAAAGTCCTGTTCCCGGACAAGAAGTTGCTGATACATTTGTGGAAATTCGTCCATATATTCATGGGCGGAGGAAACAAACTGCATATAACATATCAGGAGATTGCCATTCAGATGTTCGGGAAAACTGTTTATCACCCGTTCTATCGGATTCCTGTATTGCCTTAAAAACTCATTCCAATCCTTGTCAGCCAAAGAATACATTTCACAAGAAATCTGCGAGTCGGGGAAAAAACGCATTCTGACAACCGCATCAATCAGTTTCTTTTTGGAAGGAAAGTAGTGTATGACAGCCCCTTTGGATTTATGCACGGCAACAGCCACATCACAGAATGAGGTCTGCTTCATTCCTTTTGTGATGAATAACCTGTATGCCTCCTCTATAATCCGCTGTTTCAAATTCGGGTCCATCCTACTGCCTATATTATAAAAAAAATAGCACAGACGCAATCAACATCCAAACATGGTAGTGGAATACCTAGAGACGAAGTGACGCACCTGTGCTATATATTTTAATATAGCGCAAGCTGTCATATTCCATCTTGTCTCTTTGAAATTTTCCACTTTTCGTTTGGAAGATGATATATGATACTATACTATGTCGTTTTAACAGCGCAAAAAATACGTTATTTATCGTTTATTTCCAAATTTATACGACACTTAATAGCACTGTTCCATAAGAAAAGCGTCCGCTTTCAGGGACAAGCAGCAGTATTTTTTCACCGGATTTGAGTTTACGGGTAGAACAGAACTCATCCAAGGCAGCCAGTATTGCTGACGATCCGATATTTCCCACCCAGGTAAGATTGGTAAACCACTCTCGTTTGTACAATTCAAAACTCTCGTTTTTCATCGCTTCAATGAGATTACCATAAATAACCATTGACGAAGAGTGAGGTATTACATAATCCACATCGTCAGGAGTCATGCCATGTTTATTCAGACATGATTTAATATGTCTAATCCATAACGGCATCAACTTCGTCCCTAAAAGTTTAATGTCCTGTTTAATAACCATAAGGGACTCATCGACCAATTCCTGACTTTCAAAAGATTTCCAGCTTTTCAGTTCACCGTCCTCCCTCCGGACAGCTCCGGCAAACATACAGGTAGGGGTTTCATTGGCATATGAATCCATTTCTATCCATTCAATCTTTAAAGATACGCCCTTTTCTCCCGGATGATTTTCCAATAATGCACAACTCGCACCATCGCTTAAACATAAAAGCGCAGGAAGTCCTTTTCCAAAGCCATATATGGATTGGTGCCCAAATTGCAGCATCTTTCATATTCGATATCGAAGTTTTTGGATAAAAGCATTGCTGACACCAATTCAGATGTGCTGCATATTGCATTCTGTTTTTCTGATGCAGCTATGCTCAAATAAGCTATTTTCAGAGCTTGCAGACAAGACAGACAAACTCCAGCAGAAGAGAATATTTCAACAGGTTCTTCCCAAAGCCCATGTACCATAGACGCATGAGAAGGCAGAATCTGATCAGGGGTCGCAGTAGCACAAGCAAGCAACTCAATGTCCTTTTGGCTCTTATTGGTCAATGCCAGCAACTTACGTATAGCCAGCATCGCCATTTCTGCATTTGTATGTGTGATTTCTTGATTTTTGTTTAAGGCATAGTATCGCCGTTTAATTCCATTTTGCTTTAAAACTATCCGTTGCACTTTGGAATGTTTTCCAGAAATGAGTCCCAAGAACTCTTCCATTTCATCATTGGAAACAGGAGAGTTCGGAAAGAAGCTTGCAAGCCCAGTAATAAAAACATCTTTCTTCATTAGTTCAATTTTTAATTAGTTCATATTGATTATAAAGAACTACTTTCAGTTCTTCTATTCGCAATCCATTCACCAATGCATCCTGAAAACATTTTCCAAACAGCAGGATTCGAAATGTCAAAGCCAATGTAGAAGGATTAACATCGGATCTTATTTCTTTTGTTTCAACAGCCTTCACAAATATTCTTTCCCATAATTTAATCTCCTTATTTGTTATTTCGTTGAAAGCCTCGTTAAATCCCGGATAGAAATATTCTGCCTGCAAAATCAAGTTAAGATATGCACGTGTAATATTGGTCTTCTCTTTTTCTATGAGATAGATCCTCATTGCATTCATCGTTTCCTCCACCTTCTTTATGTAATAATCAATAAATTCAAGCAGAGAGGTGTGAGAAATGTCCTTGAACTTATTTTTGGCATCTTGTTTGTGAAAAATGTAAAAATCAATCACATCAATAAACAGTTCTTGCTTGCTTGGATAATGATATGACATACATCCTCTTGATAAATTCAGACTTTTTTCTTATCTCCTTCAGGGGAACCGTGTTGTAATCTTTTGTCAGAAACTGTTTGTATGCAGCTTCCCTCGATTAATCTTTTTTGTTTCTGAGCCTTTTACTCCTTTCATAACCTTGTTTTTTAGTATCATACAAAAGTAGGTCTTTTGAGTGAAAACACGTTCATTTTTAGTATAATTAAATATGTCCTACCCAATTACCATTAAATCATTTATGACCATACATACCAGTTTATGAAATAAATAGCCAACGATGCCTTTTTCTTTTTTTTCTTA
>ENA-OQKS01000051-OQKS01000051.1-human-gut-metagenome-genome-assembly--contig:-NODE-51-length-31874-cov-2.937632_pt1 | contig 31874 bp, 25 predicted proteins | sample MGYA00242804_ERZ504808 | MGnify/ENA primary metagenome ERZ504808 (study PRJEB26092, sample SAMD00036375) | human gut metagenome | host: Homo sapiens | study: EMG produced TPA metagenomics assembly of...
AGTTAGAAATTTACAAATCTCGGATTCTTATTGTCAAGCAAATAGAAAATACAATCTTTTCACACTGAAGTAGACGGTAAAACAAAAACAATTGTTCCATATTCAGAATTCCAGAAACTGGAATAAGGAATTGAATTTCCGTATTCCGTCTCAACAGCCAGCGGAATGAGCTTGTCACCGTTAGCCTTAAAAGGAAGATAGACAGCACCAAAACCCCTGCAAATACCTTTGGAGAATAATTTCATAGTTTTTCCTTATCCAAAGCACCTAGAAAAAAGTAAGGTAAACATAATTAGATAAAGCATCATGGCTGAAGACAATAACGACAGTGCTTCAAACCTACCGCAACGCTTTTGTTCAAGATGACAAGAAATGTTAAAAATGAAAAGATCAGCCGCAAACAACAGCGGAGTTAAATATCTTGCCTGCACACCAGCAACGCGTTCGCATGCAACCCCAGTGAAAGAAATATATAAGGCCGTAGATATCAAATAGCAAGTGAGAATCAGAAGCAAGGAGCACCAAATAGCGTTTTTCCGGCAAATTAAAGAAATCGAAGTGTCGTTGCCATCAAGAATGCAAATCACAGTACCAAGAATTATAGGCAGATAGCTAAACACAGGTACATAAGATGCGATATCCCCTAGATAAGCAATGTTCGTAGCGATTGAGTTTATAAAACCCGGGTTCAGAAACTCGACAAAGACGAACTTACTAAGAATGCCAAGTGCACTCAACGGATTGGTCAAAATAAAATGCACTTGCTGAGTTGAATTAACATTATCGCCACCACGGGCATCACCTGCTCCGCCTCCATTTGATGCAATAAAGGGGATAAGAAAAGAGATAACAACGAGAACGCCGAAGAGCAGCAAAATACTCTCAAATATTCTTTTTTGCCGATTATCAGCAAACCTTGAAGTGGGAATGAGAAACAGTAACCCTAAAAGAGGGAAATAAACCGCCTTTGGAGCGAACGCGAAGACAAATACTAAGGCTGTCTCAACGTACGTCGAACACTTTAGTTCAGTTCTACCCGTGATCAATCTAAGAAGGAGAGCAACTCCGAGAAGAGTTAAACAATTGATCCAAGGGTCATAGGAATAATTGGCCGCCATGAAAACATTCGAAGGAAGCAGCGCAATGAAAGACAATAAATATTTCTTGCATGGGGCTACTTTAATTGCTAAGTAGCAAATAAAGGCATAGAACATTAAATTGAACAGTTTACCCCAAAACAAACTTAAAACTGAAAGGTAGCTTTAATACTCTACCAAGCCAAATACCGCATGATGAAGGAAGATAGCCTAGAGATTGGAAAGAAACAGAAGTGGAAAGGCCGGTCTCCTTGCAAAGGGTGGCGGCAGTATCCTGATGATTTAATTCCAAACATAATGACTCAACGGCTCCACGGCCCCATTCATTATCTGGGCTTATCGGCCACTTTCCAAGTGCAGCGTTATTAGAGAATCCGGCATCTTGCTCAAATAAGTTCTCAAGCATCCTATCTGAAACAGTAGTCTCAGCTTCGCTGACAAAGGAAAAGCTGTTCGCATTGCTGAAATGAATTTGATCATCCCATGAAAATAAATTAGTTACAGGAAAAACAAGTATGATGCCAAGTCCAACAACGGCAATTGCTAGAGGGGTAAATAAATCAGGGCGATTCCACCAATCATGGAAACAAATTATGAATCCAGTGCACGCAAACAACGGAAGAACTGATGCAAGAATAACGGTTTTACTGAAACCAATAAAACCGAAAAGAGCGCTTGCAAGCAGGGCACAAAGTACGATTGCAGCGCAGACAACCATGTTCTTTTTTGAAAAACTCAACTTTATATTAAGGTCAAAATCTATTTTAAATAGCCTAAATACGGCTAAGACTGCGCTTCCCAATAGATAAAAGAAGAGAATTCGCGCAGGAGAAATGGTCGCAAGAGAAAAGGACGATTTGCACCCAACTACCGTTAAAAGCTCAAGCACGCAAGAAAGAACAGCAATTCGAATCGAATCAACTTTAAGCTCTTGAGAAAAACAGCCTTCATCAATTACATCTGTTATGCCTATTGTCGTGTCCTTATGCAAAGACCAACTTCTTACACATGTACAAATTAAATAAATGACAATCAGAAAAAAATATAGGAAAACTGCCGCAAAATTGTGAACGAACAGCGGGGAAACTATAAATATTAATAGGCTAACAATAAGAGAGGCTTTGACTTTTTTAAGCCAATCTAAATCAAGTGAAGAAGACAAATTTAGAAACCCCTTTAACTAAATAATCGCTTTTATAGTGCATTGCTATTCATACTAAATGAATAAAATCGAAAAATTGCCCTGGCTACAATCTGAGGCCAGAATTTATTTAACATTTCAAGATCTTCATTGCTTCTCGTGTCATCCTCTATCAGCGCAGTTGTCTCTGATCCTTCATGAATTCTGTGATGCATAAGAATCTCTGGTGAATAGACGAAAGACCCCTTAAGCCGTGAGAACCTCTCCCATGCCTCCCAGTCTAAATCACATTTCATAGAACTAGAAAACAGTGGGGTCTTAAGAGTATCCAGATTATAAGTAACTGAAGGACAGCAAATCGCCGAACCAAACTTGAGAATATGGCGCTTATCTCGAGTGGATGCAGAATTACCCAAACGGGCAAATTTATTGAGTAAAACCCTTTTCACTTTAAGGACGGAATTTTCATCAACAAATTCACCGTTGCGAAGCTCAACCATAAATTCGAGAAGAAAATCAAAGGATTACAGGAATGATTGACGGAACGAAGCATTTCCAGAGTGTAATTTGGAGAATACACATCGTCTTGATGAGCAATGGTACCAAAGGAGTCTGTGCATGACCAATTGCGCAGTTCCAGTCATGGCTGATGCTAGGCTTCCCGTCATTAATAACAACCGGAACGTTAAATCGAGAAGCAGTCTGATCTATATACGTGTTCGGAGTTGAGGTCGAAACAATAATATCGCTAGCCTGCTGTTGATTTACAAGCGAGGAGAGACAGTCGGCCAGGTAAGGAGACTCCCCATAGGCGCAAAGAACAAAAGTGTGGTCATGTGCTAAGTAATTCAACGTTATTTCCTAATCCTTGTTAATTTCCTTATCGAGCAATGCAATTTTTTGTGTCAAGTTCTTAATAGCAATAGCTTGCTTACTAACAATAGAGCTTAGAGATAGCAAGATCAGGATTAAAAATAGAAAACCGACCACGAAAATGAAATTGGATGAAGTTGCAAAACCAAAAAAGGAAGAAATGGAATACAACGGTTGTGGAAATAAGCCACAGATCAAAAGAGCCACGACCAATGCAAGCCAGAGAAGCGAATATCGCAACTGTAATTTATCTTTAAGAATTAGACGTATAACATAAATTGCAAGCAGTAGACAGGCGATAACGATTGCCAACTGTAACGGTGCAGACATCAAAACCCCTAGTTCGAGAAAGCCGAAATTATTATTGCAAGTGTCACTTTAATCATGTAGTAAATGCTGGAAAAACCTGAAATGGACGAAGATCCGCCCTGGCGTTCTTTCATCACCACTGACACTTCAGTAACTTTCAGACCCCGCGAAAGAGCCGATACGATAGAATCGGGCTCAGGATAATCGGCTGGATATTTTTTACAAAACAAATCAATTGCCTTGATATTGCACGCTCTGAAACCAGAAGTTGGATCCGTAATTCTTTGATGTGTGACCAGTTTTATTACACCGGAAAGCCAAGTTATTCCAACCCTCCTAAGAAAGGAAGACTGGAAACCTTCTGTCTGTTCCAAAAATCTTGAACCTACGACCAAATCCGCACCGGCAATTATTCTATCTACAAGCTTATAGATATAAGCAGGATCATGCTGCCCATCGCCATCGACCTGTACATCAATGTCATATCCAAAGTGTTGAGCATATTTATGTCCAGCCTGAACAGCGCCACCGATACCGAGATTCTGAGGCAGATTCAGTACATTGATATTATTCTTTCGACAAATATCGAGCGTGTCATCCGTCGATCCATCATTAACCACAACGTAGTCATAGCCAGCTCGAACCACTGAATCAACAGTAGAGACAATACTTTCCCGCTCATTATAGGCAGGTATTATGACAAGAATTCTTGGGGAGTTATTCATGTTGCTCCGTAAACTATGCCAAAGCTAAAGCCGATAAAACAAGTCTATCCACTCCAAATGGAGCCAACTTAATCATCACAAAAAGAGCGACCCGGATTTTAAGAGATTGACCCTTTGGCGAGAACAATCCAATTAAAGGGTTTGACTGATAGCTGGGAAACTGTTGGCTCATTTTGGCTTTAGCGAACTTCAACTTGGTCGACATCAACTTGAGACCGCATCCGCGACAATATGTTAATAAGGCATTGAATACATTTGCCAAATATGCATACTCAATTACATCGTAATCAGTTTTGTTCAATGAACTTAAATCGTGCGACTCGAGGAAAGAGTCAAACATATCGAAAATCAAACCATCGAAATTATGGTTACTCCCAAGAGTTTGAGTGGTCGATTTCCTATTTAGGCGATAATAATAACCAGCATAATCAATCACTTTATACGTGGCTCCCCAATAAATAGAGGGACAGATTAAAATAAATATCCTCCCCTTTCCGGCATCGCTAAAATCAATATTATGATCTTCGATAAAAGACTTCTTTATCATTTTGCAGCAAGCAACAGAATACGTGACAACGCTCCAAACACTATCGCTTGGGATATATGTTGATAAAGCACCGTCTACATCACGCGTGTAGCCACCAATAATTAGATCAAAGTCCTGATGTAATACTTCAGCAACATAGCGACTGATATAGTCACCAGCCACATAGTCATCGCTATCAACGAACATAATATACTCGCCCGACGCAATGCTTAAGCCACGAATCCTTGATTTACCTTGACCGACATTTTCATCGTTGTAGAGAACGGTCAGTTTATCCGAGTAACGTCCTGCGTAATCAGCAAGAATCGCTTGGGACGAATCAGAGCCGCAATCATCAATGCATATTACTTCGTAATTTGGGTAGGTTTGATTAACAAGTGAATCCAGACACTGTCTTAGATAGTTTTCGGCGTTAAATACGGGGACGATCACACTTACCTTAATCAACGAAAATCCCCCTTAGTCGACTTAAGGGTATAAATAATAAAACAGAGTGAAAAAACAAACGCTAACCCATAGCCTAATATTCCGGTAAAGCTAACGCCGTTCATAGAGAAATTCGGGACGAAATAGAAAGAAAATGCCAACGCTAGAAGTGCTGCGGCTGCGTTACCAATAAAAGACTCAATTACTTTTCTCATGGCAACCAATAAATCATTTGCAAACCAGAGTAAGACCGTAAAGAGCGAACAGATTAACATGGGCACCAACAGCTCAGTATGCTCAGCAACTTCTCCGCCATATAGCAAATAGAGGAAATAGTGACCGAAAAAACTAAATAGCAAAGAAAGCGTAGCAACGAGAGCCAGCATCGTCAGACTAACTTTGATGAATAAAGATATAAAGGATTTATTATCGCCACGGGAAAAATGCTCGGCGAATCTACCTATCAAGGGCGTATAGATATAAGAAGCCCCCGTTTGAACGATAGCAATTGGCGAAGCAACCGAGGCATATATTCCAAGACTAGCCGTTCCGAAAAATGAACTTAGCATTTGTCGAGGAAATGTCATGGCCGCACTGCAAGCAAATAAAGAAGCAGCCGGCAAAATCCCGATTTTAAGAAAATAGAAGACTGTTGATTTATTAATAATAGGACGTAGCGTATCAAATTGCTGTGCTTTTGGGATATCAAAGAACAAGCAGACAGGAATGCAGACAAGAGTCATGATCACAAGAGCCATTTCGAGACTCAAATTCATAATTAGAGCAACTGAGAATGCCGTCACCGACAATATTCCCCGAAGCGCAAATGAAATACCGACATAATCCATCCTGTAATTCTGCTGATCCAGGCCATGGAAAACATCGATAACAAGTTCAAGGGCTTTGTATAAAAGATAAATAAAGATAGATAACAATGCGCTAGATGCACAAGTGAAATAGCTATATATCATTGAGCCAATGAGTGCTGCGATTACGGTTAAGAACCTGAAACCAAGATAATCACCAGCAGAAAAGCTATGGCTCACATCTGAAACTTGAATGGTTCTCATTCTATACTGAGCAAAAGGTACAAAAATATTTGCGATGGACATCGCAAGCGCCAAATTGCCAGCATATTCAAGTCCATCACTTAAGCGGACAACTAAAACCGTGAGAAGCCACTGGCAACCTAGATAAATCAAAGAACCCGCAGCGTTATATAAAATATTCTGTTTATCAGACAGTTCTCTACTCACTGACATCCAATCAAGACAAAACGGATTGCTTTAGTTTAAAGCAATCCGTTGAATACTGATAATTTACGCCAATAAACCCAGCATCAACTACTTAGAAACACTAAGTAGCCACGACTGCGCCTCGGTGCCGTTGGCGGTGTACAGCTGGGCCCGCGTCCCGTTCGAGGTCTTGCCCGAGGTTAGGTCGAACGCGGCGTCGGGGTCCATCGCCGAGCGGAACTCGTAGCCCCCGTCGTCCCTCCTGATCGCGATCCAGCGCTGGGGCCGGGTACCGCTCGCGTCCCAGAGCTGGAGCTTGGTCCCCGGGTCGGAGGACGGGCCGGTCGGGTCGATGGCCCTCCCGCTCTTGGCGTTCCTGATGACGACGTAGTCGCCCTCGTGGGTCACCGTCCAGGCCTGCGCGACGGTTCCGTTGACGTCGTACAGGGAGACCGCGGTACCGTTGGCCGTCCTGCCGCCCTTCGCCTCGAGGGCGGAGGAGGGGCGCTTGGCGGACCTGATCACGTACGTCCCGTCGGCGAGGTCGCCCGCGTGCTGGGATGCGAGCTCGTCGGCACGCTGAGCTTTAACTGACTCCGCAACGACAGAACCGTAGGAATAATTCATATCAACGTAGCCGTTAACACCCGGAACAAGACCATCGCTCGCATATTGCCAAATACTGTAGTTGCCAGTGTAATCACACTGATAGTTATACTGCGCAATCCAATGGTCCCATGCGGATGACTTAAAAACCTGATCAGTCAAGACGTTGTTAAACCAATACAGATTCGCGTAAATACCAACCGAATATCCAGCGCTAGTAATGCGGTTGCAAAAAAATTGAGGCCCTGGAAGCAATTCCAGCTTGTCTACCCTCTGCGATAATGGAATTATCTTCAAGATCGTAATAAACGGGAAGCTGCGGGGTATGTCCCGCCAAATTATCGATCACAAACGAAGCTTCATCTTCCGCCTGCGAGTCATCCCACGCATATGAATATAAGTATATGCCGTAAGGAATTCCTAGGCGTTCGCACTCAGAGATATTCCTTTGAAATTGGTAGTCGAGTCGGCCGCCGAAAGAAGGAGCGCCGAAGCCAATTCGAAGAATGGCAAAATCGATACCAGAAGCCTTAACAGCTTCCCAATCAACTTTTTTTTGATGTTCGCTGACATCGATTCCCTCAGCAGTCGCCCCAGTTGGCAAATCCGTTATCGATAATGTCGAGATACCTTCGTCTTCAGAGGCGTTAAGCGAAGAAACGATTTCGCCATTTTCATATCTCCACGAGTTTTCAACTAATGATCGCGAGGTATCGCCATAGCAAGAGTGCGCGAACGCAAGCCCAAATAGCAGTAAAGAAATTCCAAATAGTATTTGTCTTTTTATTTGACGCATGCACATATCCTTCGAACGAAAAACGTTGCAATCATATCAAAGTGAGAGAGCTCGAAAAAAATCGCCTCTCTTTCACCTCTACAATCCAGCCACAAGCAATCTTTCATCCACCCTTAATTAATTCGCCAAAAAGCAGGTAGGGCAAGCGTGGCGCAATTTAATCAAACTTGTATTAACCCATTTAACTGCAATTACACTACACATCTGCCACATAATTATTATCAAACAAATGGCAAACCATACCATGCAACGGCATCCCGACTCTCTAAAGTGAGAAATACTCGCTCTCAGTGGATAAGTTCTGCCCCAACCACGGATCGCCCGTCAAGAAGAACTCCGGCCAGCGCTGCATGAACAGCGCCTGCTCGCGCTTCCAGCGGCGCAGTTTTTCCTCGTTGGCCTCTTCCCTGCCGCGCGAGGTGAACTCGTAGTGGTACAGCACGGCATAGGGCGTAAAGATGGTACGGTAGCCCGCCTCCCACACGCGCAGGCAAAAGTCCGCGTCGTTAAAGCCGACGGCGAATTCCTCGTTGTAGCCGCCGACCAGCTCAAATACGTCGCGTCGCACCATCTGGCAGGCACCCGTTACGGCACTAAAGTTGCCCGGACGCAGAGCACGGGCAAGATAGCCCTCGCGCTTTGCCGAGAAGTCCTGGTTGGCATGAGCAAGTGCGCCACGCACGCCGACCAAAATGCCAGCGTGCTGCACCAAATAATCGGCAAAGTAGAGTTTGGCACCCACCACACCCGCATCGGGACGTTGCAGATAGCCCATCATCTCTTCGATAAAGTCGGGGCTTATGACCTCGGTATCGTTGTTCAGCAGCAGTAGATAGTCGCCCTTGGCATGCTCTACGCCAAAGTTGATAATCTGGGAGTAATTGAACTCGCCCGGCCAGTACACAACGCGTGCGTTACCTTTGCCTTCAGATACTACGGCCACGCGCTCCGGCAGGGTTTCGTAATACGTAAACGTCTCCGGATCTTCACTGTTGTTCTCCACCAAGACGATCTCGTAATTGGCATACGTGGCCTTCTGGGCGATAGACATCACACAGGCATCGAGCGTCTCAATGTGATCCTTGGTGGGAATCACAATACTCACCAGCGGCGCAGGCTCCGACAGCGCATAGCGCATGCGGTAGACAAACGGCGTCTCGGTCTCCTCGACCGTTCCGCGAACGCCCAGCGCGTCAAAATGGCGCTGCAACGCCAAACGACCGGCTTCAATAGCATACGGCTTGCTATCCGCAGAGCCATCGGCGGTAGAACCGGGGTGCACGCGCCAGTGATACAACGCATGAGCAATATGCTCAAAGCGCGCGCCCGATGCAAGGCAGCGAAGCGTCAGGTCGTAATCCTGGGCACCCGCGACGTCTTCCGGCGACATGCCAATGCGATCGATAAGCGCCTTCTCCACCATCAGAAAATGCGTCACGCAGTTATGGCTATAGAGCAGGTCAACATTGAGCCGCGTCTTAAAGACCGGCTGACCCCACTCTCCCGTTTTCTGGAACATGTCCTCGTCACAGAACAGGACCTGCGGACGCTCCCCCTCTGCCGCTTTGTTCAACGCGGTGACATAGTGGAACAACGCATCCGGCTCCAGAATGTCATCGTGGTCCAAAAATGCGATGTAGTCGCCCGTCGCTTGCTGAATGCCAGCGTTGGTGTTGAGTACAATGCCGCCGTTGCCAGGCAGCTCAAAACGACGAATCCGCTCGTCATTGGCGTCGGCCGCAAGATTGGACACCGCGTCCCAATCGGGCGAGGCGTCCATAAGCAGCAATTCCCAGTTGTCATAGCTCTGGGATAGCACAGAGTCCAGCAACTCGCGCAGGTAAACCCGATCGGTCCTATAGCACGGCACTACAATGCTCACGAGCGGCCTATAGGCAAATGCCGCCGAAGCGACACGCTGGCACGCCAAATCACCCGGCTTTGCGCGATGTTGCTCAAACCAACGTCGATAGGCCGCATCATCCGCGCGCGCATCCTTCATGCGGTTCCAACTGTCGTCGACCATGCCGTTGTACAAACGACCATCCATGGCACAAAATCCACTCTGGATTTGGCCCGTGGGATCAGCCGTAATCACGACAAAATCGCGTATATCCTGAGGCATCTCAACGCTCAGATACGTTTTATTGACGCGACAAACGTTTTTGCTGGAGAACATCGACCTGCGACTCAAACACATGCACCGTAGCATCGATGGCGTTCATATGCGTGTCGAAGATTTGGAGCTCAGGGGCGCACTGGGGGTCTCCCGCCCACTTGACCTCATAGCGCCAGACGGCGCCCTCATATGCTGGTAAATAACGAACGGCATCGATCTCGTAGCGACCGCAGCACTCGGCGCGCTGCGCATCACGGATAAGCGCACACAACGCAGGCTTTGCCTTGTAGTTAATCTTGGATTCCAGCTTGGCAATACGGCTGTCAAGACGAATGGAGCCCAGCCTTTTGCCGCCGGACGCAAATGAGATGTCAATCGTAGAGCCGTCCATAAACGGAAGCACCAAGACGACGAGCTCGCGCTCATAATCGGCAACGGAGGGACAAAGCGCCAGTACACGACCATGATCGACCGACAGCGCCAGCGCCGGCACGCTTGCATCATTGGTCGTCGCGTGAGCAAAAGCCTGGGAGCCCTCGCGCTCAATAATCCCCGCGATATCCTGGCCGGCAAAACGAAGCAGGACGAACAAACGACCCTGACTGCGGCAAAGCGCCAAACGCTTGATACTCATCTACACTTCTCGCTTTCCCAGAGCGTTCGCAGCCATGCGCTTGCACGCGCCCAGGCGCCCAAACCTCAAGACGTCGTAATCGAACATGAGCTTTTTGCACGAACGAGCAGCAGGCGCCTTACCAACAAGTGCCGCACGCACCATAGCGGCAACAGAAGGAGCGCATTGTGCGAGCGCAGCATCACTGCCCACGGCAGAACCGTCAAGCGCCGCGGCAACGGCAGCGAACACCTTGCCGCAGTCCGCGCTCAGCAGCCTGAGCGCATCGTACAGTACCAGATCACACAGAAAGTATGCCAGGTCATCGGCATGCTGGGCATCGAGCCCATCACGGCGCCAATCGGCCAGCACCGCTGAGTAAATCTTCACGTGCTCCAGCAGACGCGTCTCGTCGTCGTAGCGCATGGTGTCCATGAGCGAGCCCTTGCGCGCCACGCGGTAGTCATACAGCTTGTTCGAGATAAGCACGGTCTTGCGTGAACGACCGCACACGGCAAAATCGAAGACCTGATCCTCGCCATACTTAACGGTTTCGTCGAACACGATCCCGTTAGCCAGCAAAAACTCACGCTTGCAGGCGGTGCGCCATGCAAAGGGGCGAGACGCTTCCTTAAACAGCAGGTCGGAGCTATAGCCCTCAAACGAAACGTCACGCGGACTCAACACGTAGTTAAGCCACGGATAGCCCGCCTCCAACGGATACGGGTTCGCGCCAAAGGTCAAAACGTCGCAATCCTCACGCTCAAAGGCATCGACGATTACACGGCACGCATCGGGCGTAAAGCGGTCGTCGGAATCCAAGAACGCGACGATGGGAGCCGAGGACGCAGCGATGCCTGCATTACGCGCACTCGACAGGCCGCCGTTCTCCTTATCGACCAGCGTAAAGCGCGCGTCCTTTTCGCAATAGGCAGCCGCAATATCGCGCGAACCGTCCGGCGAACCATCGTTGACCAGCACGCCTTCCCAATCGGGCATATCCTGCGCAAGCAGGGAGTCCAGGCACCAGGCCAGGCATTCCTCTACCTTATAGATAGGAACGACAACGGAAATCTTAGGGGTAGCCATAGTCAAGTGCTCCTACTGTGCGACCGGGACGTCATCGGGGTGCGGATTATCACCGTAGGTACGCTGATACGTCAGCACGCGCCAGACCAGCGGCAGGCCGCCGATCTTAAAGTAGTGCTTAAACGTATTGAGCTTGCCCGGCTTTTTAAAGTCAAAGCGCGAATCGATATAGGCGCGGGGCGACTTAACCATCAGGCGCAAATCGGTCTCGCCGCGCGGGTCGAAGAGCGACAGGTCAAAGCGACCGGCATCCCAATCGGCCTTGAGCTCGAAAGATGCCTTCTCCCAAAACTGCTCACGTAACTCAACGACCAGGCGCTCATCATTCCAGCGATACGTATCGACCTTCATGCGCATTAAAATGCCCTGAAGCTGAGCCTTAAGCTCGGGGCGTTCATCCAAAAAGCGCTGCATCTCGGCATATTCGTCACACACGCAAAACACCTTGTTGGGAGAATTAACAGAGCTCTTCTCGTTATCCTGTCGATAGCACAAAATGGGATCCGCAATAAACGCAGCACGCTCGGCGCACGCCCAGACCTTAAAGTTAAAACCCGCATCCTGATACGAAGCGCCCGGCGTGGGGAGAAACCGAATCTGATTGGCGTTGAGGAACTCGCGTCGATAGATGGCAGACCAAATTGAAGGCTTGCGGTAGAAGATACCCGGGCGATCGACGGGGCGATACGCCGCGCCCGTCATATGCTCGTCGATAATCCCAAACAACTCGCGGCGCTCGTTGGGCGTGGACCAATACAAGTAAAAGTCACCCTTAACGACATCGGCATGCTCGGCGTCCGCCTTGGCAACCAGCTTTTGAAGCGAATCCTCGAACATAAAGTCATCGGACTCAAGGATGCCCACGTACTCACCGCGCGCCATCTCCAGGCCGCGGTTCATCGAGTCGCCGTAGCCGCTGTTGGCCTTGTCGATCATCTTTACACGGGGGTCGCGCTCCATGTACTCGCGAATGATATCCGGCGAGCTATCGGTAGAACCGTCGTTGATGCAAATGATCTCAATGTCCTTGAGTGTCTGCGCAACGGCAGAATCGAGGCACTCGCGCAGGTAGCGCTCAACATTGCAGATGGGAACAAGCAGCGAAACTTTAGAGGTATCAGAGTTCTGCAAGAGAACCTCCTGTTGAATAGCGTGTAACAGGGTTATTTTAGCAGCCGAGTTGCGGCGGGCGGCACCGCTTGGAATTAGATAAAGCGTTCCAGGCAGGCCCTGAGACCGCGGGTCGAAAGATAGAACAGCGTGGCGTCTGCCATCGAAACGCCCGAGGTCGCCGCAACGAGCTTATGGGCAACACGGCAAACGGCGCCCTTAGCAGGCATATCTGCCCACTCCGTTCCCAAAAACGTCGTGAAATCCATATTGACGCGACCGGCCACGCGACGGAAACCATCGGCGTCCAGACGCACCAAGTCAAACACAATAAGGTCCAAGAACCAAGTGATCAGCTCTCCGGGGCACAGGTCCAAAAGGCCGTAAATCGCCCAATCCTCCAAGACTTCCTCGAGCATGCTCATATGAGCGTCGAGCTTTTTGGCGCGTGCCTCGGCACTGTTGAACTCGTGCGTTGCCGAGCCGCTCTCCATCACGTAGTGGTAGAACCTGTCCGGCATGACAACGGTCTTTGAGGCCAACGCATAAGCTGCGAACTGGAACACAACGTCCTCGCCCAAAGCCAAACCGGGGGCGAAGCGAATGCCTTCGCGATTGAGCAGCTCGCGCGAAAAAGCCGCGCGGCACGCATAGGGCTGTGCGTTTGCGTGGAACAGCAACTGGGGATCACGGGCGCCAAAAGTGCCCGCCTTGGGGCTCATGAGTTGCTGGACCCGCTTGGGCGCGGCGTCGGACGGCTCGCAAACGCCGCCAAAAACGGCGACCTCGGCATCTGCAGACTCCATGGCATGCAGCACGCACTCGACCGTCTGGGCGTCGATGTAATCGTCGGCGTCCACAAAAAAGACGGTCTCGCCCTCGGCGGCATCGATACCGGCATTTCGAGCGCACGAGACACCAGCGTTTTCCTGGTCAATCACCAGCACACGGTCGTCGGCCTGCGCAATTTGACGCAAGACGCCCAGCGAATCGTCAACCGAACCGTCGTTGACACAGACAACCTGAATCGAGCGCTCAGACTGTGCCAGCAGCGAGTCGAGGCATCTCTGAATGGAGCGCGCGGAGTTGTATACGGGAACGACAATAGTCGCTTTGGGAATCGAGGCCTCTCCCATACCGACCTACCCCCTCAGCGATTCGATGAGGAAGGCGGCGACCACACCAGGGCCTCCAACCGAGGCGTAATACTTAGCGCGCCCCAAGGCCACCATCCGTTGCAAAGTGCGGATGCTCGTCAACCCAGGCCTCTGGATCTTTGAGGATGGCAGCGAGATTCGCGCGCTTCCACGGCTTAAGATCGTCCAGCGAAAACTCCCCGGCGTCCAAGGCCGCTTGGAATTCCTTGGCCATCTGCACCAGGAACTCCTTATAGAACTTAGGCGCTAGGCGCACGTAGTTCCACATGTACGAATCGTACTTAATGAGCTGATTGAACTTGAGCATGCGCGCGACATCGACGCTTGCGTGGTCGCGGGCATAATCCTCTCGAATCCAACGCTCAATCTCGGCATACTCGGTATTGACGCAAAAGACCTTAGCCGAAGAATTGACCGAGGAATTCTCGTTGTCCTGTCGATACGACAAAACAGCATCATGCAGGTAAACAGCCTTATCGGCGCACGCGATCACCTTAAAGGCGAATGACGTGTCCTGAAAGGATGCCCCCGGAGTCGGCAGGAACGTAATGCCGTTGCGCTCAAGAAAATCGCGACGGTACACTGCCGACCAAATCGACGGCTTTTGCTTAAAGAACTGCGTCGTGTCGCTCGGGTGCACCGGCTTGCCGCAGTCCTTGGCCTTAAACATCTCGTGCAGCGAACGGCGCTCCTCGGGCTTAGACCAGTAGAAATCAAAAATTCGCCTTCGCAAAGTCGGCATTATTGCTATCGCGGCCGAGACAAGCTTTTCGAGTGCGTCGGGCGCCATAAAGTCATCGGACTCCAAGATGCCAACGTACTTGCCACGCGCCATCTCCAGACCGTGGTTCATCGAGTCGCCGTAGCCGCTGTTGGCCTTGTCGATCATCTTGACGCGCCCATCGCGCTCCATATACTCGCGGATAATCGCCGGCGAGTTGTCGGTCGACCCATCGTTAATGCAGATGATCTCAATATCCTTGAGCGTCTGCGCCAGGGCGGAATCGAGGCACTCGCGCAGGTAGCGCTGAACATTGTAAATGGGAATAAGCAGCGACAGAACAGGGCTGCCAGAGGCGTTAGTAGACAAATGTGCTCCTTAGGAAATACCTGTCGTTTCATGGTATCAAAGGGTCAGCGCGCCAGCGGGCGTTTATATAATCTATGGAGCCCGCAGAGGCAAACCGATACGAAAGGACGTCATGCAGCACAAAGCCGCACGCAACATAGTCATCGAAGCGCTGCGCTTAATCGCGGTCGCCACGCCCATGGCAGGTTCCTGCGTTTTATTCAAACCTTGCCAACATGGCGCAGCGACCCTTTACAATAGGTGCCGTCCAAACGACGCATTCGATAGCTTCCGTGTGGCGCTCGCCCGCCACGCGTGAAAGGATATATTCCCCATGACTTCCACCCTTCCCGCTCCCATCGACAAGCTTGCCATCGTCGTCGTCACCTATAAGCGCCAGGAGCTTCTGGCCAACCTGTTCGACTCCATGACCGAGCTCACGGCAACGCCTTGGCGCATCGTGATCGTCGACAACGAGAATTCGCGCGAGACCGAAGCCATGTGCGCCGCATTCAACGAGCGCCTCGCCAACCTGTGGGGCATCGACACTGACCAGCCAGATGCACAAGGCAGCACCGACCGCGTTATCTACGCGCCGCAGCTTGAAAACGGTGGCGGCGCGGGTGGCTTCTCCGCCGGCACCAAGTGCGCCTACGACTTGGGCGCCCAGTGGTTCTGGGTCATGGACGACGACGTGCTCGTTATCCCCGAGGGTATTGAGCGCCTGGCCAAATGGACGGACCGTTACGACGTCATCCAGGGTTCGCGCCTGGACTTCGACGGCGGTGCCTTCTTTTGGCAGTACCAGCTCATCCTTTCGCTTGGTATCCCCAACCCCATCGCTAAGTGGGACCTGGGCCCCGAGGGCTACCGCACCATGAACCAGCTGTGCTTTGAAGGCGGCCTGTTCTCGCGCCGCGTAGTCGACAAGATCGGCCTGCCCGATGCACGCTTTTTCATCTACGGCGACGATGCCTGCTACGGCTATGTTGCGAGCCAGCACTTCCCGCCGCCGTGGTTGCCGACGTGGTGCTCAAGCGCGCCCGCGCCGTCTCTAACTGGGATATCGCCGGCAAACGCCAGCTCAACTCCACGAGCGACACCAACCGCTACTACATCATGCGCAACCGAGGCTTTTTGGCGCGCTACATGCAAATTTACGGCGACTACCACCCCATCTTGTTCCGCTTGGGCAACGCCGCGACCTTCTGCAAGGAGTTCATTCGTCTGGCAGCCGTCGACAAGTGCTTTAAGACCGGCATTCCGGCGCTGCGCCGCGGCATGAAAGACGCCCGCAAGATTATCAAGGACCCCGACTGGAAGCCCATGCCGCCCATGAAGGACGCAGAGTAGCGGGCACACTTACAGTATCGCCTGCCCCTACAGCCGCTGGCACACCGCTGCCACATGCTGCCCGTCAAAACCGAATCCCCAGCGCATACGGCCCACACCGGGTCGCGGCACGCGAATCTTGTCGATGCCGTCGCGCTCTATGTCGAGCAGCGCCTGAACGGCCAGCAGCTCCAGGCCCAGCGCATCCACACCGGGGTCATACATCAAGTTGATTGTTATCAGCGGACGCTCTTCGAGCATGCCGATCGTGTCAGCCACGTCAAACACAGAGCCCGTAGGAAAAACCTGAATGTCCCAGCGATTCGCGCCACGCTTTCGCCTCGAGGCAGGATTGGCATAGCCCGGCAAGCCAAAGCAGAGCCCCTGCAAGAGCAGGTGATATGGCAGCGGCGCATCTGGGTCGGTCGCACCGATTCCTTCATCCCACAGGATGCGGTCTAACGCCTGCTTCACCGCATCCTCGTCCCCGCGACACAACCCGTCGCGAAACGCATCGACGTCTCGAACGACCTCGGCAGCACGCTCAAACCAATCGATAATCACCAGACGAAAGGTCTGGCGAAGCTCGTTATTGGGCAACCGCAGAGCACGGGAGCAGCTGTCATGCTCCGGTTCTTCAGTCATATCAGTCGTCAGGAAACCGGACAGATACAGCGCCGTCCACAGGCCATCATCAGACGAGGCCTCTAGCCCCGCAGCACCCAAACAAAGCGGGACCTCAATGCATCCATGGGCCTCGAGCAAATTGAACAGAGCCGAAAGGCGGTCAAGATTCCAGTCACAAACTACCCTACTCAGGCAATCGGCATACCCATACAGGTCGGCACGCACAGGCGCCGTGCAGCCTCGGTCCAGAAAACCGATCACACGCGCCGGACTCGAGCAATAGGTCCTGCCAAACCGATATCCCTCGAGCCATTCACGCGCATCATCCAGGTATTCCTCGCGTCCAGCATGACTCAACAGAGCCTCGACCTCGGCATCCGAAAAGCCAAACCATCGGTCACACCACGTCGAGAGCGGCGTCGAAAGACAATACGAGCAGCCGTGCGAAGAAAGCGCCGCTTCGGCAGGACCGGGACGCTCCCCCATCAGACACGTCAGCCGCAACGAATTGCCCGCAGCGGCAATGGCGTCAAACAGCACGCGATCGAATAGCTCCGCCGGACCGGCGCCGGAAGCGTCCCTCGCGCTCGCGCTGGGCGACCACGCCGCGTCGTACCCATCAACGAGCAATACAACCTGCTCATCGCAAGCCATCTCCAGCAGCTCAATGAGCAGACCAAGCACCGAGTCAACCTCGTCCGCGCTCGCCACGCCACGCGCAACGCGCTCGATGTGACGCACCTTATCTCGAGCTAAATCCGGGGCTTCCAAGAGTGCCAGCAGGCGAGCGCACTCGCCCGAAAGAGCATCGCGCACGACGTCGGCAACAGCGGTGCCACGTCTCACAGCGTCAGAAAAGTCCAGCGATATCACCGGATAGCAAGCGTACTCGTTCCTATAGCGCCCGCCGTCCGCATCCCAAATCTGAGCACCGGCAAACGAGATCCGACCGGCGCGACCGACCACGGGACGCTCCAGAAAAGCCTTGAGCATCGACAAGTTCATGCGTTTGCCAAAACCCTCGGGTCGGCAGCACACCATAACGGACGCATCGCAATCCAGCATATCGGCAATAAACATGGTCTTGTCGACCAGCGCGCAGCAACCAAGAGCCTCCGCATAGTCGTGCATGCCGATGGGCAAAACCACATCGTCGGTACAGCCGATTAGACGTACGCCAAAGTCGGCAGCACAACCATTATTTGCCTGTTCAGACATTGCAACGTTCCCCCTAAATCGCAGCACGATGCCAATTGTAATGACGGCCTCTCACGTACTGATGTAGCGCGCAAACATATCGGGCAACGGTAGCAACATGGGGTGTGAGGGGGCATAACTAATCGTTGCACAACAAAACAGGGCCCGATGCATTCGCGCCGGACCCCGTCCCACTCTTTAGTTATTCAGCAACCGAGAAGCTACTCCTCGGAACCGTCCTCGCCAGCGGCCTTGTTCTCCTGATCAAGTTTATGCTTACCGCTCACGATAGACGTGGCGCCCAGCGTGGCCAGGCTCGCGCTCGCAAGGCTCGCCATAACGATGAGGTCGCCCGTCTTGGGCATGTTGCCGCCCGAGGACTTAGTCGTGGCAGTCGTTGCGGTGGTCGTAGTGCCGCCCTTGTCACCGGTCTTCTGAGCATCGGCGACGGACTGCTTCGCGCCCGCACCGGCAGAAGGATCAGCAGCACGTTGGCATTGGAGCCGGAACCCTGCTCAGACGTTCCCTCATCAGAAGAAGAGCTGCCGTTAATGCCCGCCATCAAAGACCATCCCAGCATTGACCCAACCTGCTCGCCGGCAGAAGACTTGTCTTCTGCCGAGGAATCACCAGCATCGGTGCCCTCGTTCGAACCGTTCTCGGAAGCATCGGAGTCAGAATCTTTAGAGGAGCCGGCATCGGCAGAGGAATCGCCAGCGCCTTTGGAAGCACCAGCATCGGTGGAGCCAGAATTCGTACCATCCGTAGCGCCGTCGGAACCAGAAGTCGACGAATCGCTCGAAACATCGCCAGAAACAATGTCACCGGACGCAGCCCCACCATTACCGGCATCACCACTGCCCGTATCGGTCGAGGGCGCATCCGTATCGCCGCTATCGCCCGCATCGCCATCGGTATCAGGCGTCGGCGCAGCAGGAGCGGCGGGCGCCATGCTCGGGCCGGGCGCCGGCGTGGGCTCAGGCTCCACGGGCGTTGCCGCGGCAGCCTCGTCCTCGGCAATGTAGACCAGGCAGTCCTTGAGCTCATTGCGGTAGCGATTCTTCCATCCCTCATGGTACTGAGGCTGACTCGAATACTTGCGCACCACGTTATCAACCACGCAGTTGGAAAGCGCCGTTACAAACTCGCGGTCGGTCATGCTGTTGGAAAGGTTTGCCCAGCGAAAAAAATCCTGACAGCCATAGGTGCCGCACATATTGGTGATACTCCACACCATGCCCTTGACGCAGTCAGCACGGCCGGAGACATCAATGCCGAGAGCACTCTTGAGCCACGCCTCGGTCACCGCATAGTACGAGTTATACGCATAGGCATCCTGCAGCGCCGAGAACTCAGCAGGGTCGGTGTTATAAGCACCCTGGAAGGCCTCCTGCGCAATACGACCCAGCTCGGTGAGCTGGCCGTTCGCATACATGGGGTTGTTCGCGTTGGAAATCTCACTGCCGTGATCGATCGCGGCCTTAAGCATGCCGTACTTAGCAGAATCGTAGTTGTAGACCTGTTTCATAAACGGAACAAGCGACCAACGGCGGTCGAACTGGTAATAGCCTAGCGCGTTATAGCCATCGCCATACGAAAAGCCCTGGTTATAGTTGCCATGGCTCTCGTACTTGGTAAAGTACTTCATCTCGCGAGTCACGTTGACAAACGAGACCCCCTGAACCGACCTCAGCACGCCTGAAAAAGACTGCTGGGTGTAAAGGCCCTTATCGATATCGGTGGCATCCGAGGCAACACCCGGCGTGGGCTCCTCGGCAACAGCAGTCACAGGCGCGGCAACGGTGCCAAACGAAGCGCCAACGTCAGGCCCGCGACAATCGCGGAATGCTTGGGCTGCATAGATCCTCCCTGCATTGGTATAGTTAAAGTGCAGTTTGCAAAGATGTATCTAAGTATTACAGCTAGCCCGTTGTTGCACAACAACCCCTCGGTAAACGGCAACAACCCTCCGCGGAATCTAAAGGAATTAAACAAACTGGTCGTCGGGAGCCAGCAGAAGCTCGCCGTAACGCTCCATCAAACCGTCTCTCAACTGACAGAAAGCGGGAATATAGACGTTCAAGATGCGCTGAATCAAATCTTGAGCGAGCTTATTGTCATAGATATGGACGTTCGTATTGCGGTCTCTGAGCATATCTAACCAGGCCGCCTCATCAATAAAGTCGTAGAATCGGTAGGCCTCCTTCAAGATGGCACGAGGGGACCCCGACGCGGCAAGCGTGGCACCCTCATACTCGAGCAGACGCTTAAGGAGCTTCCAGCTCAGTTCAAATTGAAGATTGAACTTATTAATCAATCCACTCTGAACAAAATCATTGTTGAGATCCTGATTGGGCGCATCCTCAAGATTCGCCAAGGCGCTGGCAAAGTTCTCATATTTTTTCATACAGAATCACACCATCCCTGGCAATTTCATCGAGCAATTGCTGCGATAAGGACTCGTCGAGATTGACGACATCTACATCCAAAAGAGTATCAAGTCGCTCCTCGATCAAATATGAGAAACGGCCGAAATCCCGGCAACCTGCTACGGCGATGTCAATATCGCTCTTGGGCAAGTTGTCGCCTCGAGCACGAGAACCAAACAACACGACCTTCTCGACGTCACATTCCCGAGCAAAAACTTCGATTTGCTTGTACACTTTGTCGAGAGATGCCATTTACACCCCTACAGCTTAATGTCAAAGTTGATCTCGGGGACGGCGGCTAGGTCGGCCAACGTCACGCCGTCGACGTACTTTTCGATCACGTCGTCCAGCCCGCGCCAGAACTTGACGGTCGAGCAAAGATCGCTGCGGGTGCAGCTGTTGTCGATGCCATCGCACGCCACCGGAGCCGTGCTGCCCTCGACGGCACGCAGGATGTCGCCGGCACGCACCTCGGAGGGGTCCTTGGCCATCATGTAGCCGCCGCCCTTGCCGCGCACGCTCTTAAGCAGGCCTGCCTTCATGAGCGGACGGACCAGCTGCTCCAAATACTTTTGCGAGATATGCTCGCGGTCGGCGACCTCGCGCAGGGCGATTTTGCCCTCGACGTCGCCAAGCGCTGCGATATAGATCATCAGCCGGAGGGCATAGCGGCCCTTAGAAGAAATGAGCATACCTACCCTCTCATCGTTGCCGGGACAAAATACCAGGCCTATTTGTCCCAAAGCTTATGCACGCGGGGCAAACAAACCTGATTATTATGTCCCACATCTAAAAAGTCGAGTGGATTAGTCGGGTTTTCCCTTGACTAACGCCGAACCCATAGTAACTTTATTCCGAGAAGATTCCTAGGGTTTAGTACACCTATGAGTACACCATATACAGAGAGGGACAGCATGAGCGCAAATCCGCTGCTTTCCATCGAAGGTCTGACCGCCTCCGTGGACGAGAAGACCATCCTCCACAATGTCAACCTCAACGTCGCCGCCGGCGAGACCCACGTGCTGATGGGACCCAACGGCGCCGGCAAGTCCACCCTCGGCCACCTGGTCATGGGCGACCCCGTCTACACCGTGCAGGACGGCCGCATCGTCTTTGACGACCAGGACATCACCGAGCTCACCACCGACAAGCGTTCGCGCGCCGGCCTGTTCCTGAGCTTCCAGGCCCCGGTCGAGATCCCGGGCGTGCCGCTGTCGAGCTTTTTGCGTGCCAGCATCGCCGGCCGCCCCGGCCTGGAGATGAAGGGCAAGGAGTTCCGCCGGCGCGTCAAGGAGCTCGCGGCAGAGCTCAACATGGACACCGCCTACCTGAACCGTGAGCTGGGCGTGGGCTTCTCGGGCGGCGAGAAAAAGAAGGTCGAGATGCTCCAGCTCCTGCTGCTGCAGCCCAAGCTCGCCATCCTGGACGAGACCGACTCGGGTCTGGACGTCGACGCCCTGTCCACCGTCAGCCACGGCATGGACGCCTACCGCAAGAGCTGCGACGGCTCCATGCTCATCATCACGCACAACACGCGCATCCTGGAGCACCTGGATGTCGACCGCGTCCACGTTATGGTCAAGGGCCACATCGTGCGCGAGGACGACGCCTCGCTTATCCCCTGGATCGACAAGAACGGCTTTGAGACCTTCGAGCGCGAGGCCGCCGAGCAGCGCGCCCAGGCCGAGGCCGCCGCTGCCGAGCAGCAGGCGTAAAGGGGCGACGCAATGACCAAGAACCGCACCGAAGTCGCGGACATCGACCGCAGCCTCTACGACTTCACCTATGGCGAGGAGGGATTCGAGCGCCTCGACGCCGGCATAACGCCCGACATCGTGCGCGAGATCAGCGCCAAGAAGGACGAGCCGCAGTGGATGCTCGACCTGCGCCTCAAGTCCCTCGAGATCTTCAACCGCTTCCCCGACCCGACGTGGGGCCCCTCCATCGAGGGCCTGGACATGGACAACATCGTCACCTACGTCAAGCCCAACACCGACCAAAAGCACGACTGGGAGTCGGTGCCCGACGACATCAAGAACACCTTTGAGCGCCTGGGCATCCCCGATGCCGAGCGTAGCTACCTGGCGGGCGTCGGCGCGCAGTACGACTCCGAACTCGTCTACCACAACATGCAGGACACGGCGTCCAAGATGGGCATCGTCTACTCCGGCATCGAGGAGGCCCTGCACGACCCGCAGTGGGAGCCGCTCATCCACGAGAAGTTTATGACGCTCATCCCGCCCACCGACCACAAGTTTGCGGCCCTGCACGGCGCCGTGTGGTCGGGCGGCTCGTTTGTCTACGTGCCCAAGAGCACCAAGCTCGATTTTCCGCTGCAGAGCTACTTCCGCCTCAACGCCAAGGGCGCCGGCCAGTTTGAGCACACGCTCATCATCGTCGAGGACGATGCCGACCTGCACTTTATCGAGGGCTGCTCCGCACCCAAGTACAACGTGGCCAACCTCCACGCCGGCGCTGTCGAGCTCTTTGTGGGCAAGCGCGCGCACCTGCGCTACTCGACCATCGAGAACTGGTCCAAGAACATGTACAACCTCAACACCAAGCGTGCGCGCGTGGACGAGGACGGCGACATCGAGTGGATCAGCGGCTCCTTCGGCAGCCACGTGGGCTACCTCTACCCCATGAGCGTGCTCAACGGTCGCCGCGCCCGCTCGAGCTTTACCGGCATCACCTTTGCCGGCGCCGGCCAGAACCTCGATACCGGCTGCAAGGTCGTACTCAACGCGCCCGATACCTCGGCAACCGTCGAGACCAAGGGCATCTCCAAGAGCGGCGGCATCCAGACCTTCCGCAGCTCCATCGTGGCCACGCCTAAGGCCGAGGGTTCCAAGGCAACCGTGAGCTGCCAGTCGCTCATGCTCGACGACCAAAGCCGCTCCGATACCATCCCCGCCATGGACATCCGCGCCAAGAACGTCGACATCGGCCACGAGGCCACCATCGGCCGCATCGGCGACGACAAGGTGTTCTACCTGATGAGCCGCGGCATCTCGGAGGAAGAGGCCCGCACCATGATCGTCAACGGCTTTGCCAACCCGGTCTCCAAGGAGCTGCCGCTTGAGTACGCCGTCGAGATGAACAACCTGATCAAGCTCGAGATGGAAGGAGCGATCGGATAATGAAAGAGACCACGAACACCGCTGCTACCACGCTCGAGCATGTTAATGCGATGCCTGCCGCCACTTGGGGTTGGCTGCGTATGAACCAGACCAAGCTTGAGCTTTCGGACGAACTTGCCGCCGCTCCCGCCGAGGCCGTCGAGGTCGAGGGGCTGGACGAGCAGTTCCGCGGCGCTGCCGACGCCTTCGACGCCGCCATGGACGCCATGGCCGAGCGCTTCCCCGAGCGCCGCGCCTCCGCCCCCGGCGACGCTGCCGACCGCGCCCGCATCACGCCAGAGACCGAGCTCGACGTGCCCGCCACCTCTGTCTACCAGGCCGGCGCCATCAAGCTCGAAGAGGAGCTCTCCCCTGCCGAGGCCTTCGAGACCGGCATGGGCGAGGCCGCCTACACCTATCTGGCCGATCACGCCACCGAGCGCATCGCCATCGATGTGCCCGCGTACCAGCACGCCACGGCCACTGTGCGCGTGAATGGCGTCGACGCAGCCGCTGCGATTGCCGCCATCGATGTCGTCACCCGCCCGCAGGCAACGCTCGATCTGCGCGTCGCTTTGGATTCCCCCGTTACCGGCGAGGGCGTCGTGGGCTCCGTGCTGCGCGTGTGCGCCCACGAGTACGCCACCGTCAACGTGACCTGCACGCAGACGCTCGATGACAGCTGGATCGCACTCGACGACACCGGTCTGTTCCTGGACGAGGGTGCGCGCGTCAACGTGCAGCACACCGTCCTGGGTGCCGGCGCCAGCGCCACCGGCCTTGCCGGCGACCTGTTGGGCGACACCGCCAAGGTGACCATCGATACCGATTACCTGGGCGCCCGCGAACAGGTGCGTGACTTTAACTACGAGCTGCGCCACCGCGGCCGCAAGACCGAGTGCGAGATCGACGCCAACGGCGTGCTGACCGGCACGTCCAAGAAGGTCTACCGCGGCACCATCGACCTCGTGCACGGCTGCAAGGGCGCAACCGGCACCGAGCGCGAAACCGTGCTGCTGGCCAACAAGGGCGTCGACAACAAGACCGTTCCCGTCATCCTCTGCGACGAGGACGACGTCGCCGGCAACCACGGCGCCACCATCGGTCACGTCCGTGACGAGCAGCTGTTCTATCTCGCCTGCCGCGGCCTTGACCAAAACGCCGCCGAGGACCTGTTCATCCGCGCCAAGCTGGAGGACGCCGCGCTTTCCGCCACCGACGAGCGCACCCGCGCCGCCGTCGTCCGCCTGGGCAACAACCTGATCGACAACTTTGAAGAGGAGCTCGCATGATCGACACCGAGCACGTTAAATGCGACACCTGTACTGCCCCCGAGCCCATGGAGCTCGACGCCAGCGACGAGGCTTCGCGCGGCTGGCCCACCGTGGACATCGAGACCAACCCCTACAAGGGCCAGTTCCCGCTGTTCCAGCAGCACCCCGAGATTGCTTTCCTCGATAGCGCCGCCACCGCGCAGCGCCCTGCCTGTGTGCTCGACGCCGAACGCGACTTCTACCAGCGCATGAACGCCAACCCCCTGCGCGGCCTGTACTCACTGTCCGTCGAGGCCACCGACGCCATCGCGAAGGTCCGCCAGCAGATCGCCGACCTCATCGGCGCCTCACAGGCCAACGAGGTCGTCTTCACCCGCAACACGAGCGAGTCGCTCAACCTGGTCGCCAAGAGCTTTGCACCCACAGTCCTCGAGCCGGGCGACGAGGTCGTCATCACCATCATGGAGCACCACTCCAACCTGATTCCGTGGCAGCAGGTCTGCCGCGAGACCGGCGCCAAGCTCGTCTACCTCTACCCCACCAAGACCGGCCAGCTAACGACCGAGGAAGTTCTGTCCAAGGTGGGCCCCAAGACCAAGATCTTGGCCGTGGGTCAGGTCTCTAACGTGCTGGGCGTTGAGAATCCGGTCAAGAACCTAGGCAAGCTCGTGCACAAGTACGGCGGCTATCTGGTCGTCGACGGTGCGCAGTCGCTGCCGCACATGCCGGTCGATGTGGCCGATCTGGGAGCCGATTTCTTTGCCTTTAGCGCGCACAAGGCTATGGGCCCCATGGGCATCGGCGTGCTGTGGGGCAAGATGGACCTGCTCAACGCCATGCCGCCCATGCTTACCGGCGGCGAGATGATCGACTCGGTCACCGAGCAAGACGCCGTCTGGGCGCCCGTCCCCGAGAAATTCGAGGCCGGCACGCAGGACGCCGCCGGCATCTTCGCCACGGGCGCGGCGCTTGACTACCTGGTCAACACGGTAGGCTACGAAAACATCCAGACCCGTGAGAAGGCACTCGTCCACTACCTGATGGGCGAGCTCATGCAGCTCGACTTTGTCCAGATCATCGGCTCCATCTATTGGGACAACCACCACGGCGTCGTCAGCTTTAACGTCAAGGGCATCCACCCGCACGATGTCGCGAGCATCATGGACATGGACGGCGTTTGCATCCGCGCCGGTCACCACTGCGCGCAGCCTCTGCTCACCTGGCTGGGCGTCGAGAACCTTGCCTGCTGCCGCGCCAGCGTGGCCTTCTACAACGACAAGGACGATATCGACAAGTTCATCGCCGGCCTGCATCACGTTTGGAGCACGTTCAATGGGTAATCTGTACACCTCTACCACGTTTATGGAGCACAACTCGCACCCCGACTACAAGTACGAGATGGATGCCCCCACGCACGAGCACGACGGCATCAACCCCAGCTGCGGCGACGAGCTCACCTTGCAGCTGCGTGTCGAAAACGGCGTGATCGAGGAGGCCTCCTTTACCGGTCACGGTTGTGCCATCAGCCAGGCCAGCGCCGACATCATGGCCGATCTCATCACCGGCGAGACGGTCGAGGAGGCTCGTCGTCTGGCAGGGCTTTTCCTCGCCATGATCCGTGGCGAGCAGCTCTCCGAGGAAGACCTGGAAGACCTGGACGAGGCCGCCCAGCTCCAGGACATCTCGCACATGCCCGCCCGCGTCAAATGCGCCGAGTTAGCCTGGCGCACCCTCGACGGCATGCTCGAGGGGCGAAATAATCAGTAGTACTTGTCCCAAATCTTAAGATTTTTGTTGGCCGAATCGCTTGACAAGAGTGGTTCGGCCATTTTCTATCCCGAGAGCTCAGTCTGTGCCTTCACCCGCGCATAAGCGCGCACGATACGAGAGACGGTACTTTTGCCAATCCCGGTATACCGCTCAATCTGGCGCACCGTAAAACCGGCATCGTGCAATCCAACAATAACGGTATCACGCTGCGCAGGCGGTGCGGCTTTAACCCCGTGTAGCGGAGCCCCGAGGCTCTTCGCCAACCTGTCGGCAAAGGCGTGGCGTTCCCACTCCGTCTCTTCCAGATCGGGCATCGCCGACTCGCCGTCGTCGAACGTCGAAAGCGAATAGGCAATAAAGGCCTTGGCAGAACCAAAAAGCTCAAGCACGCAAGAAGGATCGGAAAATCCCCTCTTGGCATCGCCCGCATCACTGTCGTAAGCGCGCAGATGCTCCGCAAAGCTGCTCCAGGGATAACGCTCGATTAGGCTAATGCCCGCCACCTGCGGATTGGCGCACACGGAGCGAATAGCCTCCATCACCTGCCAGTCGGTATCGAGCGAGCGGCGCTCAAAACGCTCACGAAATAGGCAGCCCGCGCGCCCAGTACGCTTATTGAACCGACGAGCATACGTCAACAGTAGCCGCTGCATAGCAGCGCTCATTTTGTCCTCGTAATCCAAAAGCACCAGATCCACGTAGTCGCTCATGAGACACCACGCCACAATCGTCACCTGGGCATCGCGGCAGCAGTCGCGCATCAGTTCCAAAAACTCCCACCGGTCCTCGTCGCTCTCAAAGATCAACTGCCCGCCCATACCGCGGGCACAAACATGGTAAAAACCGGTGATCGTTTTCCAAACGCGCTGCACGGCACCCCCTTCAGCGGAATCAACTTGCGCCTTCCAATACACCACGATTGAAGCGTGCAATCAAAACAAACACGTAAAATGGCATCTGCGCACGGCAAATGGCAGTAAACAACCGGCGAACGGCACTTCAGCGCAGGTCGAACAATGCAACGTTTCCGCAAGCTGAACCAAAAACGAACAAATATGAGACACGCACTTCTGATGAATATATCTCATTTAAATCGTTTCAATTGAAAGTTCCGCGCTTCTCGCTAACGAAAACTGAGCCGTTCGCCGAATATTCCGTGCATTTCGCGGTATTATAGGGGCTGCATGTCATGTCCCTTTCGAAGGGTCGCCCGGCAATCGCCAGCCACGACCCCCAAACGGGACGCCAACACGATAGAGAGGAGAGGCATGCAGTACTCACAGGAAGTGGAGAACATGTGCCCCGTTGCCAAGGGTGCATACCACGGCCCCGCACCCATCCCCGAGGAGGGCAAGTGGGTCCAGGCTAAGGAGATTTCCGACATCTCCGGTCTTACGCACGGTGTGGGTTGGTGCGCACCTCAGCAGGGCGCCTGCAAGCTCACGCTGAACGTCAAGGACGGCATCATCGAGGAGGCCCTCGTTGAGACCATCGGCTGCTCGGGCATGACCCACTCTGCCGCCATGGCTTCCGAGATCCTTCCCGGTAAGACCATCCTCGAGGCCCTCAACACCGACCTCGTCTGCGACGCCATCAACGTTGCTATGCGCGAGATCTTCCTGCAGATCGTTTACGGCCGCAGCCAGACCGCGTTCTCCGAGGGCGGCCTGCCCGTGGGCGCCTCCCTCGACGACCTCGGCAAGGGCCTTCGCTCTCAGGTCGGCACCATGTTCGGCACCAAGGCCAAGGGCGCTCGTTACCTCGAGCTCGCTCAGGGCTACGTCACCCGCATGGCTCTCAACGACAAGAACGAGATCATCGCATTCGAGTTCCTGAACCTCGGTAAGTTCACCGACGCCGTCAAGGCCGGCAAGACCCCCGACGGAGGCCATCGCTGGCGCTATGGGCCACTATGGTCAGTGGGAGAACGCTGCCAAGTACATCGACCCGCGCACCGACGAGGAGACTCACTCCGTCGCCAGCGTGTTCCCGGTTCACGAGTAGAAAGGGAGGGAAATAACTATGACTGTTACGTTCGAAGGTTACGAGCGCCGCGCTGACAAGATCAACAAGTGCCTCGCCGACAACGGCATCGCCTCCCTCGAGGAAGCTCTGCAGATCTGCACCGACAAGGGCTTCAACCCGCGTGAGATCGTCAACAACACCCAGTCCATCGCCTTCCAGAACGCCGAGTGGGCCTACACCCTCGGCTGCGCTCTCGCTGTCAAGCGTGGCGCCAAGACTGCTTCTGAGGCTGCCGCCATCATCGGCGAGGGCATCCAGGCTTTCACCGTTCCCGGCTCCGTCGCTGAGGACCGCAAGGTCGGTCTGGGCCACGGTAACCTGGGCGCCATGCTGCTCTCCGACGACACCGAGTGCTTCGCCTTCCTGGCTGGCCATGAGTCCTTCGCTGCCGCCGAGGGCGCTATCGGCCTGGCTCTGAACGCCAACAAGGCTCGTAAGAAGCCGCTGCGCGTTATCCTCAACGGTCTGGGCAAGGACGCCGCTCAGATCATCGCCCGCATCAACGGCTTCACCTACGTGAAGACCCAGTTCGACTACTTCACGGGCGAGCTCAAGATCGTCGAGACCATCCCCTACTCCGATGGTCCCCGCGCCGCCGTCAACTGCTACGGCGCCGACGACGTCCGCGAGGGCGTTGCCATCATGTGGCACGAGAACGTCGACATCTCGATCACCGGCAACTCCACCAACCCCACGCGCTTCCAGCACCCCGTCGCTGGCACCTACAAGAAGGAGCGCCTCGAGGCTGGCAAGAAGTACTTCTCCGTCGCTTCTGGTGGCGGCACTGGCCGTACCCTGCACCCGGACAACATGGGCGCCGGCCCTGCCTCTTACGGCATGACCGACACCATGGGCCGTATGCACTCCGACGCCCAGTTCGCCGGTTCTTCCTCCGTGCCTGCGCACGTCGACATGATGGGTCTCATCGGCATGGGCAACAACCCCATGGTCGGTGCCACCGTCGCCTGCGCTGTCGCCGTCGAGGAGGCCCTCAAGGCCTAATCGCGCCCGCGCGATGCTCATATAGTTGAGCTTTAGAGCCGCTACCCACCCGGGTAGTGGCTCTTTTTTGTTGCCATAAAACGTTCGAGATCCGATATATCAGTTCTGATGGAACATGAAGTGTGAGGAGAAGGAGCCGCCAAGTGGCTTCAACGTCCACGTGCCATATTTGCCCTTTGCCGATTTATCCCATCTTTGCGATGCCTTTGCCGATCACCCATGCGACAATGCGCGAACGAGAAAGGAATCCTATGGAATCAACTGAAGTACTGGTAATCGGATCGGGCATCGCGGGCCTTTGCGCCGCCATAGAAGCAGCACGCGCGGGCGCGACCGTTGCCATCGCATGCGCCGGCAAGACCATGAGCGGATCGAGCTTCTTCCCGGGCACCTGGGGCCTCGGCCTTATTGGCCCCGTCGACAAAGACGACGAGCAAGACCTCATCGACACCATCCAAACCGTCGGCGGCGGCGCTGCCGACCCCGAACTCGTCCAGACGTTCGTCCACGGCATTCCCCAAGCGATTGACTGGCTCGAACAGGATCTGGGCGTAGAACTCCAGCGTCCGCAAAGCGCCGAGAGCGCCCAGCAAAAGCAATTTATCCCCTGCTTTGACCATAAGACACGCATGTGGCGCGGTCTGACCCGCAAGCCTCTTGAAGACGCGTGTGCGGCCCAGATCAAGTCTCTTGGCATTCGTCTGCTCCCCCGCCACGAGCTCATCGATCTTGTTGAGGACACAACCGGAAAGATTACCGGCGCCGTGCTCTACAACCAAACAGACGAGCGCATCGTGACCTTTACAACAAAGGCCACTATCATCGCTGCGGGCGGCACGGGCGGCCTGTTCGAGCGCAGCCTCACTTCGGCCGATGTACTCAGCTCATCACAGGCCATCGCACTGGCGCACGGCGCATCCCTTACCAATATAGAGTTCATTCAGATGATGCCCGGTTTCATTGAACCTAAGCGCAACCTGGTCTTTAACGAAAAGACCTGGCGCTACGTCACGTTCGACCAACCGGTCGACATTGCCAACGAAAAGTTAGACGATCTGCTTGAGCAACGCTCAGGATATGGCCCCTTCACTTCGCGCCTAGCTTCCCGCGTCATCGATCTTGCCATCGATCAAGCGGGTGCCGAAGGCCTAGCGCTCCACTACGACTTCCCTCGCGAGAATATTCCCGAGTTCGTGCAGACCTTTGCCACCTGGCTGCAAGACGAGCATGGTATCGCGCCGAGCGACGAGATGCGCGTGGCGATGTATGCCCACGCCGCCAACGGCGGTATCAAGATCGACAAGACCGCGTACACGGGCATTGAGGGCCTCTACGCCTGTGGCGAGGCAACAGGCGGCATGCACGGCGCCGACCGCATCGGAGGCCTGTCGAGCGCCAATGGCATCGTATTCGGGCGTATCGCTGGCGCATCAGCGGCTCGAGCAGCACTGGACGCTCCCGAGGCTGACGCACCGGTGGATGTCGCCCTCCCCGAGCATGGCATCGCTACAGCAGTCGCCGAGCGCCTAACCCGCTGCCTCAAGCACACAATGAGCGCCTACTGCATGATCAACAGGACCGATGCGGGTCTATCCAAGGCGCTGCAGGAGCTTGAAAGCCTGCAAGATGAAGCAACGACTCTAAATAAGCCGCGTGCCAACGACAGCGAAATCGCTGCCCTCGCGCGCCTACAGTCGCAAATTCAGCTGGCTGCGGAGATGGTCAAAGCCATGCGCAAACGAACCGAAAGCCTCGGTTCGCACTATCGAGCAGACTGAATCGATTCACACTTTGAGTTTGATCACAATTTCTCAACATGCATCGAGCCCCGTAAGTATGATTCCCCCAAGGAGAACACGCTTACGGGGCTTGAGCCGTGTTTTCCCTAAGGGAATCACGGTGCAGACAGCTCAGCTCCGCGCCCTTTCGGGTTCGACCCCATGTGAGGTCAACGAAAAAAGCGACCAGCCGAAGCCAGTCGCTTTAACATGCTTTGGTGGGCCGTCAGGGGTTCGAACCCTGGACCTTGGGATTAAGAGTCCCCTGCTCTACCAACTGAGCTAACGACCCAAAGCTAAAGTCCGTTATGACGGACTTTAGAGGAGGATATCGTGTGGTGGGCCGTCAGGGGTTCGAACCCTGGACCTTGGGATTAAGAGTCCCCTGCTCTACCCAACTGAGCTAACG
>ENA-OQKS01000054-OQKS01000054.1-human-gut-metagenome-genome-assembly--contig:-NODE-54-length-31075-cov-3.968496_pt1 | contig 31075 bp, 27 predicted proteins | sample MGYA00242804_ERZ504808 | MGnify/ENA primary metagenome ERZ504808 (study PRJEB26092, sample SAMD00036375) | human gut metagenome | host: Homo sapiens | study: EMG produced TPA metagenomics assembly of...
GCAAGGGTTCCGAGGTGCAGCCTTTCACAACAAATGACTGGAACCGTGTAGTGATTATGATTGCGGAATAAGAGAGCCGCTTTTATAATATTTTGGTGAAAAGAAGGGTAGTTTTCTCAATTGAAGACCGCCCTTCTATATTTATGATATAAAATAAGTTTCTTAATAGCATCAATGTTATAAATATCAATTGAGATATTGTATTTTTGTTCCCATCCAGTCACTTTCCATCTCTCTCTTGCTACGATAGATTTTCTTATCTTTTAAATAATAATAGTCCGGTTTGCCGGCAAATTCTATATTGGCATACTCTGACTCATTAGTATGATGTATAGACCATACACCTTCATAATTTAAGGTATCGTCAAATAGGATAAGTGTGGTTGAATCTTCTTTTAACTCAAATTTTATCCCTGATTCCGTAACAAACACACCATCAAAGGGAGCAGAATTACTGCTATCTCCTTTGCATGAGGAAAATATATAAAAGTAAAGAAGAATCAGCGTATAAGTAAATAACTTCATGTTTATTTTTATTTTGATTTCGTAAAAAAAGGACGCTCCTTTTAAAAAGCGTCCTTTTCATATTGTAGTCCTAAATATTAGTTATTGGGACGTACCGTCTGCCTTGTGAACATTCACTTCGAGAGCTTCTTTCTTCAAGACACCCCATTTATGAGCAACTTCAACAGAGATATACATCTTATAATCAACATTAACCGGAGTACCTTCATTGTTGAAGTATGCCAAGTGGGTAGGATCTGAAGCTACTTCTTGAGCATTTGCTTTATCAACCACACCACCATTTTCAGTAGCTTCCATCTGTTTCAGTGATGCCTTGGTTGGCAACTTACCGTCTTTCACACCTTCGGTATGTTTGTAAGTGTTAGTTGCTGCATCATATGACAAGCTGGTAGTTACTTTATCTGTTAAGAACTTAACATTGTGAACACCGTAGAAATCATACAATTCATGTGCATATTCACCGTCCTTAACTTCCGTAAGGTCTTGAGCTGCAACTTTATTTCCATTCCAGTCTGTAAAGTTGAATCCGTTTGCTACATTCAAGAAGCTACCATCAATTTCAGCATCAACGAAGTTACCCTTAATAGCACCGTCAATAGATAACGGATCGATAAAGAATACTTCAAATTCCTGAACAGGGATCACATTATAGCTGTTATATTCAACAACCAAGTTTACAGGAACTGACTTACCTACCAATGCTTGGGCAGCCGGAGTACCGTTCAGTTTGTCAATTTCATGCAAACGTATTGTACTTGTACACTCATCATATGTAGAGCCTAATGTTTCATCGAAGTTCCATGGCAAGAACTTGGAATCTTTGTTTGTGTCAGCTGTTGCACCCATTACGTTTTGGATAGTTGCAGCCAAAGTCTTCTTATCAGCTTGGATATAATCAAATTGATCCCAGCTTGTAGGAGCAGCTCCCTTCCATAATGAAATACCATCTGCACTTACATTGTAACCTGCCAAGTAGTCATACTTGTTGAAGCGGCTTTGATCGAACACAAAGCGTACTTCTGCACAATTACGGATGTACTTAATGAACTGAGCCAAGTTAGCCGGTTTAGCATTTTCAGGCTTATAGATGTAACCATTTACAAGATCAGCAGAGATATGGCTGTAATCTTTCAAAGCACAGTCGTTGCCGTTATATTCATGGGCATGATCAGGTGTTAGACCGTTGTTATTAGCCCAGCTATCTTCAGCAGTATTGAACACGATAGGATTAACATTAAATGTACCTTCACCTATGCCATTCTTCCAATATGTTCCTTGGTAAGCAAATTCTTGTTTCGGAACAACAATTTCTTGATTAAATTTCTGGATAATGTTACCTACTGTTCCAAGTTCGTCTATATATTCAACTTCAATCTCGAATTTAGAAGCATAGTTTCCATCCTTGTTATCCTTCAATGTTCCAACAGTTTTTTCATTCATAGCCCATACCAAGTTATATGAGGTATTATCCTGTGCATCTTTCAAGAAGCTAAATAACAAGTCAACATTATTCTTTAATTCTTCCTTACCATCTTTGATCTGCTTAGAGTCACCTTCACTCCAATCTGCATCAGCATTAACTGATAGGTTCAGCTTAGTCAAATCGATTTCTACGCCGTCCTTCTTCAAACTCTTGATTTTCAGTGATGTAAAGACTTTATGGAATTCGGTCTTACTCATGCTCTGACCACCATTAAACTTAACTTGATGATAGATAGCCTCGTTCATATCTTTAGAGAACAACTGCTGATACATATCATGACAACTGATGGTATCGTTTGCAAAATTAAACGGACTCAATACTTGCTCTTCCCCTTTATCGATCCAACGAACTTTGATGTAACGTTGTGCAATCAACGCATTGTCGTGTTTTGTATCAATCAATGAAACACGCACAATCGGTTCACGACCAATAGAAGCACGAGAGTATTGATTGTCGTCCAAATCTACATCATAAACTTCTGATTTCAATCTGTTACCACTCAAAATCTTAGCAAATTCCTGTTCGTCTGTATCACGATCTCCTTGCAAATATTTTTCAGTAGCTAAAGAGAAACGGAATTCCAAACCGTAATCAGCATAATTCTTCAATTCTTTATGGTTGACATGATTATTTGTTGTAGTAGTACATACTGTAACCAAAGTATTCAAGTCTAGCGGTTGGTTGTATGCCCATTCTACGTCAACGAGTTCATTATTTCCTGATTCATACAAACACACAGAGTCATGATAGTGAACATATATGTCTTTACCATTTTCTGCATTTTTTTGAATTTCATCAGCAAATTTGTCTTCCAATGCTTTAGTAAAATCAGTTTTAGAGTTAGCTAAATAAGGAATAGCTACAATTTCTTCAATGCGTGAGTATTCAGAGTTTACATATACGCCATTTATTTTACCGGCTGCTTTGTCCGCTTTTTCTGTTTCTGTATAATTAGACTCAGTCACAGGAGCTTTCAAAGATGCCATATAGAATGTTTCTGTAGTACCGTTTGTAGTAGTAGTGATGGGTTTACCCAAGAAATCATCACTCTTCTTGTAAGTTACTGTCAGTACACCATCTTTGATTTCTTTACCGGTAGGAACAATCGGACTGTTTGTTTTGACTTCAGCGCTTCTTTTCATTGTATTATTCGATGTGATACAATCGAAAGAAGGCAACTCAATATCTTCAGTACGAACCCCCATGCTCGGACTTACATGGAAATATGCCTCATTCTTTTCTGTAGAAATATAACGAACTTCTCCAGCTGCAACGTGATCCAATACGGGACGGTTAGTATGTTTGTCTGGACCGCTCTCATGTTTCGCCATTGGCTTATATACCTGTGGAGTGTACTGTAAGGTAGTCAGAGTAATAGCAGCTATACCATTGATATGGTCTGTAGGAATCAAAGAGAGACTAGTCAGACGATGACCTATTACTTGCATGATCTCAGCGCTCAGTTTATCCACTTTGTCATTCAAAGCCTGCAAACTTTCCGAAGTGATGAAATCCGCTTTCAATTCTTCTTTTAAAGCTGATATTTTTTGTCTACACTTTCCAAAGAAGCTAATTTGTCAATCTGAGTCTGAATTCCTTTTTCAAGTTTTCAAGGTCTGATTCAGTAACGCCGCTGTTACTACCACCTTCTTCAGCTTTTTTTCAGAGCTTCTTCAGCTTTCGCTTTTGCTTCTTCTGCTGCTTTTTTAGCGTCAGCTACAGAACTTTCCATGGTAGACACCTTTTGGGTAAGTTCTTCAAGTGAGGCTTTTTTATTCAGCTGTTCCTGCAAATCCTCGATGTCATCATCATAGTCTTTACAAGACACGAACGTTCCTGTTGACGAGGCCATTAAGGCTCCGAACAGGACTGCACTTAAAAATTTTTTGTTCATAATAAAAAACTTTAAATTTATAAATTTAAAAACTCAAAATGTTATTGTTATAAAAGGACTTTAAATCTTTTTCTGTGTCCGGATGGTGCTTTATATAGGAACTGCAAGGGAGATGCGCCTACAATTTTATGAAATGCGGCATAAAAAACGCTTTGGGATGCAAAACCACACTTCCTAAAAAGAGAACTGGCTGAATACGTACCCTCTAGTAATAAGGACTTTGCATACTCAACACGATACTTGTTAAGGAGCTGCTTGAAATTGCATCCGAAGTAGTTGTTCACCGCATTACTCAGGTAGGTCGTATTCGTGCCGGATACTATACAGTAATACTAATTGTTTGAACACCAGTTATATGTGTGACAACTTTAATGATGCAAGGGCCGTTTCAGGTCCTTTTTTTATTTATAATTGACAATAATATCTGGTAAACTATCTACTGCTTTTTGTTTGAGTTCATCTATGATATGAACATATTTTTCAGTGTGCCGGGTCGTAGAATGTCCTGCAAGGCTGGCGGCGGTCTTGATATTAGCTCCATTTGCCATAATGTTGGTGATAAATGAGTGCCGGGCACAGTGGAAGGTGATGTGCTTGTGTATATTAGCCCTTTTGACCCATTTGTTTAAAATTCTTAGTGTGTAAGAATAGGAGGGGAGCCCGAATACCAACTCCTCGTTAATGCCTTTATGTCTTTGCAGGAGCTTGATGGCAGTGTGGTTTAAGTTTAGATGCAAGATTGCGTTTTTGGAGTGTGACTGTACTTTCTGTTGTAGAATAGTAAGGCGGTTTGATGAGAAATCTATGTCTTTATATTGCAGTTGGTGCACATCACACCAGCGCAGCCCACAATAGCAAGAGAACAAGAATGCCCTTTTTACTTCGTTATTGGGGCATGGAGTGATAGCAAGTTTCTGAATCTCTTTTAAGCTGAGGATTGCTTTGGTTACCTCATCAAACTGCATCAGGCGGATACCATCTGTAGGGTTAGAGGTCATTAACTTTTTTCTATACATTTATTAATGCACATTCTGAATTTCTTGAAATATCCGATGGGAGTATTACCTCGGAGATGATCCCTGAGATACTCAAGAAAATTTAATACAAAAATACTTTTGTTGAGAAGGGTTACAGGTAAGCTTTTCTTTCTTGTAAACAGTCGCAGATGGGTGATACATGCCCTGACCATTTTCTTGTCCTTTTTGTGATAGGTATCCAGGTATTGTCCTATCAGAATATAGAAATCGGGAACATTGCTTTTATCTGTTGGAAGTATATCATCGAATGTATTTTCTATATCGTTCAGATGATATTCAACAGATAAGAATTCTAGTTCCTTCTTTGCTCTTATCTGCCTGGCAATTAGTACCTTGTTTCTGTTTTCCGCTCTTCGCTCTGCACTGGTAGGAGCGTCCAGGATGATGCCCAAATACTCTTTGCGGCGTTTCCCGTTATAACTGTAATTCAAATAAAGCGAAACTCTTCCTTTGTTCAATTGTTTCTTTCCTAATGTAATTCCCATAATGAATAATAATTAATACAATAATAATGTTGAAAAGAAGGACCAGAGAGGGACTGAAAATGAATTCCTCCATCTTTCTTTCTATAATAATAATATCTTTTGTACCTTTGTGTCATAAACAAAAAAATGGAAGAAAAATTTTGATATACGCGAGCAACAGCTCACAACTAAAGAACGCGATTTTGAGAATGCCTTACGTCCGCTGAATTTTGAAGATTTCAGCGGGCAGGATAAGGTAGTGGATAATCTGCGCATCTTTGTCAAGGCGGCGCGTCTGCGGGCCGAGGCGTTAGACCATGTTCTTTTGCACGGACCTCCCGGCTTGGGCAAGACGACCTTAAGTAATATCATTGCCAATGAACTGGGAGTAGGTTTTAAAGTGACCTCAGGACCGGTGCTGGATAAACCGGGTGATTTGGCGGGAGTACTGACCAGCCTGGAACCCAATGATGTGCTTTTTATTGATGAAATACATCGGTTGAGCCCTGTGGTAGAAGAATATCTGTATTCTGCCATGGAGGATTATCGTATCGATATAATGATAGACAAGGGACCTTCGGCGCGTAGTATCCAGTTGGAGTTGAGCCCGTTTACTTTGGTTGGAGCCACTACCCGGAGTGGGTTGCTGACTGCGCCTTTGCGTGCCCGTTTTGGAATTAATCTTCATTTGGAGTATTATGACGATGATGTATTGACAAGCATTATCCGTCGTTCAGCTACTATATTGAATGTGCCTTGTGACGTGAAAGCGGCGGGTGAGATTGCTTCGCGCAGCCGTGGAACGCCCCGTATTGCAAATGCGCTGTTGAGGCGTGTCCGTGATTTTGCCCAGGTGAAAGGTTCCGGAAGGATTGATGTGGAAATTGCCCGGTTTGCTTTAGAAGCCTTGAACATTGACAGGTATGGACTGGATGAGATAGATAACAAGATTTTATGTACTATTATAGATAAGTTTAAGGGAGGTCCTGTGGGGCTGACTACTATTGCAACCGCTTTGGGTGAAGACGCCGGAACAATAGAGGAGGTTTATGAACCTTTTTTGATTAAAGAAGGTTTCTTAAAACGTACTCCGCGTGGACGTGAGGTCACGGAACTGGCCTATATGCACTTGGGACGGAGCATTTATAATAGTCAGAAGACATTATTTGATGATTAAAAGATGGCAGGATTAAAAGCATTAGCCAAGGAAACAGCCATATATGGGATGAGTAGTATCATCGGGCGGTTCCTGAATTATTTGTTAGTACCGATATATACCAACGCTTTGCCTGTGGAATCGGGGGGCTATGGTATCATTACCAATATGTATGCTATAACTGCCTTGCTGATGGTGCTTTTAACATATGGTATGGAAACCGGATTTTTCCGGTTTGCCAATAAGGGGGTGGATGATCCGATGCGCGTCTATTCCACTACTTTGCTTTCGGTAGGGGCGACTGCGCTCTTGTTTTTAATCGTTTGTCTTTCTTTTCTGCATCCCATAGCAGGTTTCTTGGGATATGGAGAGCATCCGTGGTATATGGGGATGATGCTGATTGTAGTCGCAATGGACGCTTTCCAAGCTATTCCTTTTGCTTATTTGCGATATAAGAAACGCCCTGTTAAGTTCGCTGCATTGAAATTGTTGTTCATTTTTGCCAGCATTGCCTTGAATATCGCTTATTTTGTAGGTATGAAAGGAGAGAATGTCGGAGTGGCTTTTGCTATAAATCTGGCTTGTACTTCTTTGGTGATGCTGTGTATGTGGAAAGAATTGGTGGGCTTCAGGTATGTGCTGGACAGGGAGTTGTTGCGGCGTATGCTGCATTATTCTTTCCCGATATTGATTCTGGGTATTGCCGGAATCTTAAATCAGGTAGCCGATAAAATTATTTTTCCGTTTGTTTATCCTGATAAGGCGGAGGCGACCATCCAGTTGGGTATTTATGGGGCTGCCAGTAAAATAGCTATGATAATGGCCATGCTGACACAGGCTTTCCGGTTTGCATACGAGCCGTTTGTTTTTAGTAAGAGTAAAGAAAAGGATAGTCGGGAAATGTATGCCAAAGCGATGAAGTTTTTCATTATCTTCACTTTGCTGGCCTTTTTGGCTGTTATGTTTTACCTTGATATATTGCGTTATATTTTAGGACGTGATTATTGGGTAGGGCTTAAAGTTGTACCTATTGTCATGGCTGCCGAAATGTTTATGGGTATTTATTTCAATCTTTCTTTTTGGTATAAGCTGATTGATGAAACAAAATGGGGAGCTTATTTTTCATTGGTGGGATGCAGTATCATTATCCTGATAAATATTTTCCTTATTCCGGTATTTGGCTATATGGCGTGTGCGTGGGCAGGTTTTGCCGGATATGGAGTAGCTATGCTTCTCTCTTATTTTGTAGGGCAGAAAAAATATCCTATTAATTATGATTTGAAAGCGATAGGTAACTATGTGGCGTTAGCGCTGGTACTTTACATTGTTTCAGTTTATCTTCCTATTCAAAATATATTCTTGTTGTTGGGTGTTCGTACATTACTGTTGTTATTGTTTGTGGCATATATTGTGAAAACGGACTTCCCCTTGCAGCAGATACCTGTTATAAACCGATACATAAAGAAATAGCTATGAGTGACCTGAAGAATGATTTGAAGAATGTGCCTTATATAAAGCAGTTCTTTGGTGAATATCTTGATTTGCGCAAGGATAAGGATAATGAAGCCTTGATTGTAGAAAGTATTCGTAACGGTGTTGAGTTCAAAGGAACTAATTTGTGGATTCTTATATTCGCAATTTTTATTGCTTCATTGGGCTTGAATGTGAATTCTACGGCAGTGATTATCGGTGCTATGTTGATATCTCCGCTGATGGGGCCGATTATGGGAGTGGGGCTGGCTATCGGACAGAATGATTTTGAACTGTTGAAACGTTCTCTGAAAAGTTATTTGGTGGCGACTGTATTTAGTGTGATTACATCCACGATTTATTTTTCGCTGACTCCGTTGGATGAAGTACAATCGGAGTTGCTGGCACGTACTTCTCCTACTATATATGATGTGCTTATAGCTTTATGCGGTGGCTTGGCCGGTATTATCGCCTTGTCTACAAAGGAGAAGGGGAATGTTATTCCGGGGGTAGCTATTGCTACGGCTTTGATGCCGCCTTTGTGTACTGCCGGATTCGGGCTTGCTACCGGAAATTTACTTTATTTTTTAGGTGCGTTCTATTTGTATTTTATCAATTCAGTATTTATCAGTCTGGCTACTTTTATCGGGGTGCGTGTCATGCATTTCCAACGTAAGGAGTTTGTGGATAAGGAGCGTGAGAAATTGGTAAAGAAATATATTATTTTTATTACTTTGGCTACGATGTGTCCTGCTGTTTATCTGACTTATGGCATTGTAAAAAGTACTATTTATGAAGCTTCTGCCAACAACTTTATCAACGAGGAGCTGAATTTTAATAATACCCAAGTAATAGACCGGAAGATTTCTTTCGAGAAGAAGGAAATACGTGTTGTGCTAATAGGCAATGAGGTTTCGGAAACAGAAATAGCAACCGCAAGGGATAACTTGAAACTTTTTAATCTGGCAGGAACCAAACTGGTTGTTCTTCAAGGAATGAATAATGATGCGATGGATATTGGCAGTATAAAGGCGCAAGTGATGGAGGACTTTTATAAGAATAGTGAGAAACGTTTGCTGGAGCAGCAGGAAAAGATTAAGTCTTTGGAAAACGAACTTAATGTATATGCCGCATACAATACCGTAGATAAAAAGATAATTCCCGAACTTAAAGTACTTTATCCTGCAGCAGAAGCTATAGCCATGGCGAAGACTGTGGAATTGCAGGTAGACTCAACCCAAACGGACACATTGACAATAGTCTTGATGAAATTCAGTAAAAAACCTGTAGGAAAAGAACAGGAAAAGATTTCCGAATGGTTGAAGGCACGTGTCGGGGCGAAAAAACTTAAATTAATTGTAGAATAAAACCATGAAAAAACTACTATTGCTGCTGTCTTTCCTGCCTTTATGTATATGGGGTAATGAGGGAATGTGGCTTCCTTGTTGCCTTAGCAAACAAACTCAACAAGTGATGAAAGAAATGGGATTGGAACTTTCATCTGAACAATTGTATAATCCCGGAGGAAAAGCATTGGCTAATGCTGTTGTTAGTTTTGGAGGTTTTTGCTCGGGGGTTGTTGTATCTCCGGATGGCTTGGTTTTTACTAACCACCATTGTGGGTATGATGCCATTCAGCAGCATAGTTCTGTGGAGCATGATTATTTGCGAGATGGTTTTGTAGCCGACTCCTTAAGTAAGGAGCTTCCTAATCCGGATTTATTTGTCAGTTTTCTGATACGCACAGAGGATGTGACGGAGCGTGTGTTGCAAGCTATTCCAGTCGGAACAAAGGAAAATGACCGTGCGCTGATTGTGGATTCTATTTCCACATTGCTTGCTCAGGAAGCTGTGGCGAATGATACGTTGCTGCGTGCTGAGATAACTCCTTTTTATGGTGGTAATGAGTTTTATCTGTCTGTGTATAAAGATTATTATGATGTTCGTCTGGTGTTTGCTCCTCCCTCTTCTGTAGGCAAGTTTGGCGGGGATACAGATAATTGGGTATGGCCCCGCCATACCGGGGATTTCTCTGTTTTCCGTATTTATGCTGATCAGAATAATCAACCGGCAGCTTATTCTCCGGAGAATGTGCCTTATCATCCGGATTATTTTGCTCCTGTTTCTTTGGGCGGGTATGAACAAGGTTCATTTTGCATGACTATGGGATATCCCGGTTCTACCAGCAGGTATTTGTCTTCATTTGGGATAGACGAAAGGATTAATACGGATAATGCCGCTATGATTAATGTCCGTACCATCAAGCAGGCTATCTGGAAAAATGCAATGGAAAAAAGTGATGATATCCGCATTAAATATGCTTCCAAGTATGCACAAAGCTCTAACTATTGGAAGAATAGTATAGGCATGAATCAAGCGGTAAAAGAGTTGAAAGTGATAGAGAAAAAACAAGCTTTGGAGCGCCAGTTGCAAGAATGGATCCGTCGGGAACCTGATAAGCGAAGCAAATATGCAAGGGTTCTGACTGAACTGGAGCTGAATTATCGTAATCGTAGAAATGCGGCGCGGGCTATGGCATATTTTGGAGAAACATTTGCTAATGGACCGGAGTTGATTACGGCAGCCTTGGCTGTACTGAATTTTGATTTTGAGGCAGAGGAGAGTGATTTGGAGCGTAATATGCGGCAATTGTTGGAGATTTATGCCAATATGGATATAAGTGTGGATAAACAAGTCTTTGTGGCTATGTTGAAAGAATATGCGGCTGAGGTAGGCAAGGAGTTTTTACCTGATGTTTATCCATTGATAGAGAAAGATTTTAAAGGTGATTACCAAGCTTATGTAGATGATTTGTATGCTCGTTCCTCTTTAGAGACACCGCATGGGTTTGAACAGGTGGTGAAGGGAGATACCACTTATGTCTTGTTTGATGACCCTGCGGCTTCTTTTGCTATTGATATGTTGGTGAAATTTTATGAATTCAATCAGTCGGTGGAAGAAGCTAGTATGAATATTGAGAAAAATGAACGTTTGTTGAATGAAGCAATGCGTGAGATGGAGGCAGATAGGGTGTTTTATCCGGATGCTAATTCTACTATGCGTCTGAGTTTTGGCATGGTGGGTGGTTACTCACCGAAAGATGCTATTGAATATTCTTATTTTACGACGACAAAAGGTATTTTTTGACAAGATAAGGCAGTATAAGGGAGATAGTGATTTCGATGTGCTTCCTTCTGTAGTCGAATGCTTGAGAAGGAAGGATTTCGGACGTTATGCTACCGGAGATGGTAATATGAATGTTTGCTTTATTTCGGATAATGATATAACGGGAGGGAATTCCGGTAGTGGAATGTTTAATGGAAAAGGGGAATTAATAGGTCTTGCTTTTGACGGGAATTGGGAAGCAATGAGTGGAGATATTGTTTTTGAACCTAATTTGCAGCGTTGTATCGGGGTGGATATCCGCTATGTTCTTTACATGATTGAAAAATATGGGAAAGCTTCCCGTTTGATCGATGAACTGAAATTGACAGACTAAAAGAAAAGTATGAAATGACAGGAAGCTTGGGTATGTCAAAGTTCCGATAGTTTGTCATATAATCTTTCATCCGGAAAGATGGCAAAAAAACTGTTAATATTAATTCGATGTAAACAAGGATATTCGGTAAATCTTTTTTGTAATAACACGATAAATCCAACTGATTCATTATAAGTCAGTTGGATTTATCGTGTTATTTGCGGAATGTCCTTGAAATGACAGGTTGTTTCAATTCTGCCTGCTCCGCTATTATTCGAGAGAAGTGGATGTTATTTGCATATTTCTACTATGTCCAATTCTCTTTCATGAAGTTGGCTTCCTCATTTCTTGGATTTCTTTTTCTTATTGTTATCGCTGTTAAAGAATTGTTTCCAGTCGTCTTTCGTTTTGGGACCGCGTTCTTCAATGTAGCCACGTTCCGCACGGCTGGGTCTTCCTTCTTTTGAGGTCGTTTTTTTATTGGACCTGTCACTTTTTTTGCCGAATGAAGCATTCCTTGCTGCACTGCTTCTGCGTTCGCCATTGTCGTTTTTGCCATTATTGTCACCGGCAACTTCTACTACAATTTTCCGGCCGCCATTCAGATTAACCTTGTTCAATGCTTTAATCACGTCCTGTGCCTGATTTTCTGCTACTTCGAAGAAAGAGAAATTCTGCATCAGGTCTATTCGTCCGATGGTAGTACGTTGCTTCTTCATGTTGCGGTTAATCAGTTCTATGATTTGGTTGGCATAGAAACCGTCTGTCTTTCCTACATTCAGGAATAGACGGGTGTATCCTTTTTCTGCTTTACGCTCTGTCTTTTCACGAGCACTGCCATGATCCTTGCGTTCTTTGGAGCCACGTTCGCTGCGACGGTCATTTGTGCTGGGAATTTCTATTTCCGGAGCGTTACTATAGTATTCCAAGAAGCGGTTAAATTCCATTGACACCACGCGCTTTATCAGATCTTCCTTTGAAAGCCATTCCAGTTTACGATAGATTCCGGGTAGGAAGGATTCAATTTCTTCATCGTTTACTTTTACCTTTTCTATGTCATCTATCAATTTAATCAATTGCTGCTCGCAAATTTGTTTACCACTGGGCATCTCACCCATGATAAATTTTTTGTTGATGATTCGTTCTATCTCACGCATCTTTCCTTTTTCGCGAAGGTTGATGATGGCAATAGAAATACCTGTTTTTCCGGCACGTCCTGTACGACCACTACGATGAGTATAGCTTTCTATATCATCGGGCAAGCCATAATTAATGACATGAGTAAGGTCATTTACATCTAGGCCACGGGCTGCTACGTCGGTAGCAACTAAAAGCTGTAAATGGCGTTGGCGGAATTTTTGCATCACTAAGTCGCGCTGGGCTTGTGAGAGCTCACCGTGCAAAGAGTCTGCGTTATAACCGTCTTGTATTAATTTATCTGCAATTTCCTGAGTTTCTTTACGGGTACGACAGAAAATGATGCCATAAATCTGTGGATAATAATCCGCGATACGTTTCAATGCGGCATATTTGTCTTTAGCGTGTACTAAATAGGCTATGTGATTGACGTTTTTACTGCCCTCATTTTTGGTACCGATAGTGATTTCTTTTGCGTCATGCAGATATTTTTTGGCGATGCGTGAGATTTCCGGACTCATGGTAGCCGAGAACATCAAGGTATTCCGGTCTTCAGGAACTTTTTCAAGGATAGCATTTATGCTATCAGTAAATCCCATATTCAGCATTTCATCGGCTTCGTCCATTACTACATCTGTAATCGTTTCTAGTTTGGCAACCTTTCTTTCTATTAGATCAATCAGTCGTCCGGGAGTAGCCACAATAATATGTACGCCTGTTTTCAACATGCGTATTTGGCTTTCGATGGATGAACCACCATATACGGGAAGGATTTTCAGCCCGTCAATGTACTTGGAGTAATCGTTCAGATCGCCTGCAATCTGCAAGCACAATTCGCGTGTGGGGCATAAAATTAGTGCTTGAGGTGCACGGTGCTTTACGTCAACTTTTGGATAAGCGGCAGACCAAATGCGGCTGTTTTTCCAGTCCCTGTTTGTGCTAGGGCTACTACATCGTTGCCGTTTCCCAATAAATACGGTATTACTTCTTCTTGTACCGGCATGGGATTCTCATATCCCATTTCTTTAATCGCTTTTAGTATTTCCGGGGAAACGCCTAACTCTTCAAATGTCTTCATTTATTTTCAAATATCTAATTCGCTGCAAAGATACGGATAATCATGGGATTATATGGTGCTTATGCAATATTTGTTTTTATCAGTAGTGTATTTTTAGGGAATATTGGCTAAAGCGTGTCGGGAAGTGATAAGAAAATTTTAGGTATAAGGTGAAAATACTCTGCCGGTATGGCAATTGAAATGCTTTATCGGTCAGAGTATCCGGATTAAAGATATGAGAATTTTATGGTATCAGAGTGTTTGTATATGTGGCTGTTTATATTATTCACCTTCTTCTCTATATTCTAAAATATCTCCGGGCTGGCAATTTAGTTCCCTGCAAATAGCCTCAAGGGTAGAGAAACGGATGGCTTTCGCTTTCCCGGTTTTCAATATGGAAAGGTTAGCAGGAGTCAGGTCTATCTTCTCGGCTAAATCTCCCAGCGAAATTTTTCGTTTCGCCATCATTACGTCTAAATTTACTATAATTGGCATAGATCAATTCATTTTGGGTTTATTCGGGTTCTCATCTACTGCGCGCCACCAAAGGGTGTGGCGTTGCGTCAGTTTCTTAAAGGCATACAGACAGAAGCAAGTCCATCCAATGTTGATCGATATCCTCACTATTTTGTTGTCCAACAATGGATGTAACACAAGGAAATAGATGAATGAACTTACAAACAGAGTAGCTATCAGGCAAAGTATCAAATAAAAGATGCTTTTTCTTTTTGAGGGGAAAGTATTTTTTTCTTTCATGGCATTTTTCTTAAATGGTTAAATCCTGTTCTTCTTTCATTTTTGCCCCGATAGCAAATATCTCGGCAAAAAGAATGGGAATTATCACAGCTACCCAGTCGGGAGAATAACCGGCGTAGCTGATGATTTTGTAGCCCGGCAGACTGATTTGCTCAACTGCTGCGTTTCCTACAATCCATTCGTCAACAGCTATGAGGATTTCCAAGCTTGCACTGGTGTATGCAAACCAACGGAGGCGCCGTACATTGGCAGATGTAAATACTTCGCGGCGTGAGATGGAAATGAGCAACCGGATCAATGAGCAGAAACCGATGAGAAAAAGGAATATTCCGGGTATGGCAAGTCCCATGACAAGGATGTGCCAGGCCGATGGCTTGGCATACGTTTCTATTTCAGTCACTGTGTAGGGGAGTGTCCAGTCCACGCGGTTGTTGCTCAGTGAATCGACAGTAGTTTCAGGTAACGGCTCTACATTCAGCTTGACTGAGGTTGCATGATGGGGGTATAATGTGGCGTCCAGGCTCATATATTTCCATTGCACTGTTATGTCCATCTTCAAATCCTTTCTTGAAATCTCTCCAATTTTCATCCAATCCTCCAAAGAAGTTTGCAATGATGGCTATAATGGCTATGACACCTAATATTCTGAACTTGTTCATAGTCTGCTCTGTTTTTTTAAATGGTTAAATCTTGTTCTTCTTTCATCTTCAGTCCGATGGCAAATACTTCGGCTACCAGCAATGAAATGAATCCCAGAATGAGAGTCGCATCGGAAAAAGCAAAGGTATAGGAGAACTCGCATCCGTTGAGTTGCAACACTTGCGAAGCTTCATAATTTCCAATCACGATGGTAGCCAGCGTGCAGATAAACAAAAGTATCAATGCCCATCCTAACTTGCGCAGAAACTTCACATTCTTCCAGCTGAAGATATCACCGCGATTGATATTTCTGATCAAATAAAAGAACTGCAACAGGCAGAAAATTCCCGCTATCACCGAAATGAATGAGGCAATCCTGTTTAGTGCATGGAAGGTATCATTTTCTTTCGTTGGCGCCTCTACCATGCTTATAATCGGTATGATAGATGCCTGTTCTCCTGTCCTGACATTGGTTACACTTCCTGTCTTTTCAAGTAGATCGGTAGGAAGGGTGCAAATCATCTTATAATCGGAAATGTGGATATCCTTTCCTTTTTCTACACTTTCGTATCCGGCTTTAAAGGCACTTGTGAAAGAATGGAACATGATGCTCACTGTCGTTGAGGTGGAAAGGAGCAAGGCGATAAGTACGCAGACGCAAAAGAGGTTGAGTTTTGTTTTCATTGTTACATTTATGCTTGTGTGTTAGTAATTTCAGAGGGTGTTCCCGGCTGTGGCAAATGTTTGTTCAGATAGAAATACATGCCGACTAGGATGATTATGGCGGCTGCCAAAAGGATGTAAGTAGGTGTGGCGCCAATCATATCAACCGTTTTTTCATTCAACTCTTCTTGGGTTGATGTAGCCATGGCAATGGTAGCCAGGGAGTTATTTAGAAAATGCCCTATCATTCCCGGTATAATGCTTCCTGTGCGGTAATAAAGCCATCCGAATACCAATCCCAGACAGAAGGCGAAAGGTACTTGCGCCGGATTGACATGGATGAGACCGAAAATGAGTGCTGACAGGAGGATTGCCATACCGGGTCTTTTTCCGGTTTGCAGGAAATGCCCTTCAATGACTCCACGGAACAGCAACTCTTCTACCAGAGGTGCCATGACGGCAATGGCGATGATGCCGAATACATTGCGGCTCATTCCTATGAATGTGTCTTCCACTAGGTTGGGCAGTTCTATGAATTCGCTGGCTACATTGCAGATGAACATGGCTGCTATAATGAAGGGAATACTCAATAAAATGGTTTTTGCAGGTACTTCAGTCCAGCTTGTCTTGTTGAATTGAACGTATTTAAAGTAGATCAGGTGCCAGATCATGGCTATTCCTGCCAGTACCATAACGAGTCCTGTCATAGAGGCTGTATTCTTACCTACGGCATAAGCCAGATTATCATTTTCTGAAATTTCGTTCATCACTTTAATAATTCCCGCCGGAAGTCCTACCAGGAAGGTGAAAGCTAACTGATAAGCGAAGTAATAAAGTACTAATTTAATTGCGCGTCCCATAATAGAATGTTTATTGGTTTAAAATGGATTTGAATTAAGGGGTAGGACGGACTTCCGCATCCGTCCTGAGGGTATCTGTTTCTTTAAGTAAGCATCCTTGGGTTTCTCCTTGGTGCGATCAAAATCATGGTTGTTTTCATCTGGTTGTCTTTTAAATTTGGTTGATTTGTTTTTAGTTCATCAAGTGAGCAATGGCATGTTTGCATGGAACGTACCAATGGTTCATGAATAGGATAAGAAATGCTAAAATAAGGATAATTGCACTTTTTTGTTGTGCTCTTTGGGCCAGTGGGGTGTTGACAGGAATCTTGGTCAGGACCAGTCTTCCCAAAGCTATTCCCAAAAGCATACCCAAGCCTAATCCTATTTGCGGATATAAAAATCCGACCATCATTCCTATGTACATTCCTATGGTTTGCCACAGGCTGGTCGCATTCTTATTTTGGGTTTGTGTTTCATTCAAAGTTTCCATTACTTTTTGTTTTGTGTGTCGGCCAACAAGTTTGCGTTGTTGCCTTCACGGTAAATACTTTCTTGTTTGTTATGGTTGAAAGTGCTCTCTTTGGCGTTCCATTCAGCGTAGTTGAGTTTGATTTCATAGACTCCGGGAGTTACGGTAAGCAGATAGGCCGGCTTCCACAGTTCCCGGTAAGCATCCCAGCGATAAGCTTTTTTCTCAATTACCTGACCATTTTCATCGTGTTTGTACTCATACTTCAGTTTGCGTGTCAATGTTTTGCCGTCTTCATTCAGTGTGTACACGGTTGTGTTTGTGTCATTCTGACCGTAGATGTACTTTGTGTTTCCTGTTTGTGCGTTTGCTGTTGTTGTACAACTCATCATTACTACTGCAATTGCTGCTAAAACTGATTTTAATACTGACTTTTTCATTTTTACTTCGTGTTTTAATGTTTGTGTTTATTCTTTCTTGTTTCTCGATATTCATTTATCGTTTATCGATATGCAAATGTATATCTTATTTTGATACTACAAAAGAAAAACGAAAAAAAAATATCGAAAAACGATAAAAATATATCTTTTTTTCGTGCTTTGTAGGATGGAAGTGTATGAAGAAACAGATTTTATGCAAGAAGTGACTGGTATCGGTGAGTTAATTCTTCCGATAGCGTTTGCGTTCACTGGCAGGGGTGATTTTGTCTGCCCGAATTACATAGAATGAACTGTTTTCGAGCAGGCAAAACTGACTGTAAACGAAGATGTGTAGAAAGAGTAGTTTGAAAAGGGGAAGGCTGTACAATGCTCCCTTGTATTTAGAGAAGAATTTTGGCCGTTTTTTCCCGGTCTTTATGCATTTGGGCAATAAGTGCATCTATAGTGTCATATTTTTCTTCAGGGCGAAGATACTTTACGAACTCAATGCGCATTTCTTTGTGGTAGATATTCTCCGAAAAATTGAGGATGTTCACTTCAATACTTAAATTGTTGCCGTTATTGATAGTAGGGCGGTGTCCTATGTTCAACATTCCTGCCCATTTTTTTCCTTCCACATATACATATACTGCATAAACTCCTTCCGAGGGAATTAACTTGTCGCTACAATCCACTTGCAGGTTAGCTGTAGGGAATCCTATTTTTCTGCCTACTTTGTAGCCATCTACCACTGTTCCATCCAGATAGTAGTTATACCCCAGGAATTTGGCAGCCTGACTTACTTTACCTTCTTTTAATAGTTGGCGGATGACTGAAGAGCTGATTTTTCCCTCTTTGTCTGTGTAAGCTCGCGCGCGTACTATATATATGTTCAGTTCCTCACCATAACGGCAATAATCTTCAAAATTTTCACTGCGGTTGTGACCGAAACGATGGTCGTAGCCTATAACTAATGTATGGATATTGAACTTGTTACGTAGCAACTGCATAAACTCTCGAGCCGAAAACAGTGAAAGTTCCTGTGTAAAAGGGAGAAGAAAGCAGTAATCTACTTGCATCGTTTCCAATAATTCGAGTTTCTCTGTTGGTGAAGAAAGTAATTGCGGACGATAAGCGGTTTGTATCACTTGTCTGGGATGTACAGGAAAAGTGATCAATGCAGAATATAACCCATCCTTGGCAGCGACCTCTTTTACTTGATTAATAAGAAAGCGGTGTCCGCGATGCACTCCATCGAAGAAGCCGATAGTGGCAACTGAAGGAGGCAATGTTTGATGGTTTATATCTGATATTATTTTCATTATTCAAAAAGTGAACTTAAATCTTCTCCAATATGGTAATGATAGGACTGTATGCCAAGCGATATTGCTGCCTGGCAATTGATTGCCGAGTCATCTATAAAAAACGTTTCTTCGGGCAAGATGTTTGCTTCTTTCATCATTTGCTCATAAATGTCTTTTTCCGGTTTGGCCTTGTGCATTTCAAAAGACAGAAAAATATCTTCAAAAAAGTCATTTACACGGAATCCCCGATAACAGAACATTTGCTCACAGGCATAATCCCAATGTATCCGGTTGGTATTACTAAGCAGGTAAACCATATAATGTTCGCGTAACTTTAGCAATAAGTCCAGTTTTTCACGAGGAATATCAAGTAGCATCAGGTTCCACATATCATCAATTTCATGGTCGGACAGGGCTTCGCTGACCTCCTTACGAATGGCTTTCCGGAATTCTTCCGGGCTGATTTCACCCAATTCAAATTGGGAAAAGAAACCTTTTCCCCTGAACTGGCATGCCTGTTTCTCTATATCTTGAAATCCTGCTTTACGAAAAGCATTCAGGCAATTGTCAAAATCCAGATTTATTAATACTCCTCCTAAATCAAAAACGACATTTTTAATCTTACTGTCCATAACTCTTTATGTGCTTTATTCTCTTTTTAGTCTTTTTCTGTATTCGTTTTATCCAACGGTAGATTTCACCAATCCACAATACGAATGACGTTCCTGCGATAATATAAACCCAAGTCATGAAATTCATAGGTTCGGTACGGAACACTTTACCTCCGAACTCGACAATCAGAATTTGTCCGACTAAAATAATGATAGCCACACTTAGCATGCCTAATGCATGACGGGAATCCTTGAATACAGAATGGTTGGTCCCGAAAACACTGGCATTAAATAGATTCCAGAATTGCAGCATCACGAAGATCGTGAAGAATTGCGTCAAAGCTTGTCCTACTAAATCTGCTGGCATCTGTTTGATAATGACAATTAATGTCATCAGTATGGCAAGGAAGCAGAAGCCTACACCTAGTATATTTTTACGCATGGCTTTAGTGATGATGAAATCATCGGTCTTGCGTGGCTTTTCATTCATGACGTCTGCACTGGGGGGAATAGATGCTAAGGCCATGGCGGCAAAAGTGTCCATAATAAGATTTACCCAAAGCATTTGTGTTACGGTTAGTGGTAGTTCTGTACCAAAGAAAGCCCCTAATAAAACACTGGCTAATGCGACTACGTTGATAGTCAGCTGGAATACGATGAAACGCTGAATGTTTTTGTAAAGAGAGCGTCCCCACATTACTGCGGTAGCGATACTGTGGAACGAGTCATCCAATAGGGTTATGTCACTTGCTTCCTTGGCTACTGACGTACCGGTTCCCATAGAAAGACCTACTTGAGCGTGATTCAGTGCAGGAGCATCGTTTGTTCCGTCTCCGGTTACTGCTACTACGGCTCCTTTTTGCTGTAACAGTTGGACCAGACGTTGCTTGTCCATAGGACGCGCACGACTCATTACTTTCAAGTCAAGTACGCGGTCCAGAGCTTCTTCATCGCTTAATGCAGCAAATTCTACCCCTGTTATGCGGTTCCGGTCTGTATCTTCAGGTTTCCATAGCCCTATTTGGCGGGCAATTTCGGTAGCTGTTCCCGGAGTGTCGCCTGTAACAATTTTCACACCGATACCTGCCGACTGACATTTCTGTACGGCTTCCGGTACATCCGGACGAATAGGGTCGCTGATAGCTACGATACCTAGGAAAATCATATTCCCTTCATTGACTAGTTCGGCACAATCGTTACCGGAGTCTTCAGGGATAAATTTATAAGCTAATCCTAAAGTACGCATTGCCTTGTTCTGATAGGCCAGCAGATCGGCATTGTAATGAGCCTGTTCCTCGGAAGAGAGGTTGCATTTTCTCATTACAATTTCGGGAGCTCCTTTTATATAGAGTACCTTTTTCTGCTGGATAGGTGAATCTACTAATGTAGCCATATACTTACGTTCTGTAGAGAAAGTAAGTTGATTGATAACTTTTGCATTTTCACGTAATTCCAAATAGTTCTTGCCCTGTTCATTCAGCCAAAGCAATAAGGCTATTTCAGTAGGATTACCTACTCCGGATGGTTTCTTGTTTTCTCCTGTTTCTTCAAGGAAAGCTGTGGAGTTGGCACTGATCCCTTCAGCTATTAAATCTGCTTTGGTGGCATCAAGTTTCGCTTCATGTACCTGCATCAGGTTTTGTGTCAATGTACCTGTTTTGTCGGTGCAGATCACAGTAATGGCCCCCATTGTTTCACAAGCATGCATTTTACGTACCAGATTATTGGTTTTCAGCATACGGCGCATATTTAGTGCAAGACTTAAGGTGACACTCATCGGTAAGCCTTCAGGAACGGCTACTACAATTAAAGTGACAGCCATCATGAAATATTTCAATACAATGCGGGCTATTGCCATCCACCCATGCCAGTCTGTTATTTCATTTACGCTGAGGTAGGAGTAAAGGTCTTTAGCTGTGAAAACGATAAAGGTAAGTGTGGCAATAGTAAAACCTATTTTTCCGATGAAACCCGCCAATTTTGTCAATTGGATATTCAATGGAGTCTCTTCTTCACTTTGTTCGGTGGCCTGACGTGCTACCTTACCTATTTCGGTGGAATCACCCACACGTTCTACTTTCATTATTCCATGTCCGTCAACCACTGTGGTGCCACGCATCACTTCATTGCTGGGATAAGTGGCTTCTTCATCAAATAGTTCTTCATGGATGGTTTTATTGACCATTAATTCTCCTGTCAAGTTGGATTCATTCACTTGCAGGGAAATAGCTTCCAGCAAGATTCCGTCGGCAGGAATCTCCTCACCGGTATTCAGAACTACGATATCACCTACTACAATCTCCTTACGGGGAATTTCCCGTACTTTCCCATTTCTGATTACTGTAACTGGTGTTTCTTCGCCTACAGCGTTCAGTAAGTCAAACTTCTTATTCGCATCGTATTCAAAGTAGAATCCGATACCGGTTGCCAGAAAAATAGCAAAGAAAATGCCGATTGTTTCCGCATACTCATTTTCAATAATGGCAATCACTAAGGAAAAGAATGCTGCGACTAAAAGAATACGTATAACCGGGTCGCGGAACTTTTCCAGATAAAGTTTCCACATGGAAGGACGTTTGGGAGGTGTCAAGAGGTTATTCCCATACTTCTCTCTACTGATAAGGACTTCTTTGTCCGAAAGCCCTGTTAGGGCTGTTTCCTGTTTTTTTGTGCCATACGGCTTAGCAAAATTAATTAATGGTGCACAAAAATACAATTTATATCCTTACGAATAAGTGAATTAAATCTTTTTATCAAAATTTGGGCGATAAATCTTGCAAGTTTCAAGGGAATATACTACTTTTGCACCTGCTAACAGGAAATTGTGGCACGGACTTGTAGCTCAGTTGGTTAGAGCAACAGACTCATAATCTGGAGGTCCCTGGTTCAAGCCCAGGCTGGTCCACATTGAAAATCAAGCACTTACAGAGTTTCTGTAGGTGTCTTTTTCTTTTTACAGGTGACCTTCAGGTGACCTTTTTTGAAGCGAAACTCTGCAAGAGTGACCTTTTGAAATTGCATGGGATTGCAGAGTAATTTTTATAGATTTTTATTCTATGGTGAACTTGACACTGCGGAATGTGATGCACATTTTAGGCTGAAATAGGATTTCCCACTAAGCATATTTGTAAGTCGTTGAAAACATCTTTGGTATGGGAATGGCCAATCTGCAAGCTTTCCAGTCTGTCCGTTTTCATTCGTATATTCCATTTTGGTAGTCGCGCAAATATTGCGTAAAAGTCTTTCCTGTTTCACGTTTAAAGAAACGCATCAGATGACTCGGGTCGGAGAAATGAAACTCTTCGGCCAGCTGGTTCACGTTTCGGTTAGCAAACAGTAACTCATTCTTCAATTCTTCCAACAGACGCTGCTTGAGCAGATGATTGGCAGATACACCGAATTGACTCATCACGGAACTGTTTAACGTAATACGGCTCACACGGAGCATATCCGCATATTCCTGCACCCGCTGTTTCGTACGGATATTCTTTTCCAGCAAGTCCTTAAACTGGAATGCGTAATTGTTTTTAGGTACATCAATCGGTAAATGATAAGTGGCGGCATACGCCCGGTTGATAATAACCAATAAGTAGTAAAGCACAGATACAATGAGATTATAAGTATCGGCAACAGGATGCAGAAGCTCCTGCTTTATGATTCCTAAAAGACGAATATACTCCGCCATGCTTTCTGGCGAAGCAAACAGATAGGGAGGCGTGTCGGTCTGATAATAATATAGCAAGCGATACACAAAAAACTTGTCCGCTATGAATGTACGCATAAAATCCTCGCGGAATATAAGAAAAGAGTAATCTAGTTCTGCTTCATCCACGTGCCATTCCTGTTGCTGATGCGGCGAGAGGAGCAATACCATATTGGCATGCAATTCAAATTTGCGGAAATTCAGCAGCAGATACCCATTGGCCTTAACGAAAAAAATAGAAGCTAAAAAAATCTGTTTTAAACACCTGATTTTCCGTCAGTACACCACATACATCGCTACTGTAGCCTGAGTTGATATAAAAGTCCACACCACAGCGTGTCTTGCTAAAAGGAACGCTGACCAGACGTTCGGGTTGACGATTTTATCCATAGATTTCGTTTTTTGGGGCAAATATACTATTTTTTATTTATCAAAATGGCATATATTCCTGTTTTTAAGGTCATAATGCATCCGTATTTTTTTTACCGAACTTTGCGGCTATAATCAATACAATAAATTATGATGGAAGAAAAAGTAACAATTCGATTGATCCGTAATGCAACATTGCGAATCCATTATGCTGGAAAAGAGATACTTGTTGACCCCATGCTTGCCGGAAAAGGCACTTTACAGTCGGCTCTAGGTGTGTATAAGACCCCAAGAGTACACCTCACGATGCCGATGAATGAAATTGCGGACGGTCTGGATATGGTATTGTTGACACACAACCATATTGACCATTACGACCCGACAGTGAAACAGCATTTAGCGAAGAACATCCTGTTCCTGACACAACCGCAAGATAAAGAGAGTATTACACAGGATGGTTTTACAAATGTAGAAAGCATTGAAAAAGATAAAGCTATTGGAAATTTAACCATTCATCGCATCCAAGGACACCATGGCTTCGGAAAGATTGGAGAAATGATGGGGCCAGTATCAGGCTATGTACTTACTGCACACGGTTTCCCTACTATTTATATAATGAGTGACTGTAAATGGGAAGACTGTATCCGTCAGGCCATTGAACAATTTTCTCCAGATTACATCATAGTGAACAGTGGAGGTGCAATTTTTCCTGAATTTTCTCAAACAGAAGGTTCTATCATTCCAGATGAGCAAGAAGTTATGACAATGCTCGATGAACTTCCCGCCCACATCAAACTAATAGCAGTCCACATGGAAGCTACCGATCATGGGCAGACTACACGCGCAATTCTGCGTAACGAAGCCATGCATCACAAAATAGAAATGAGTCGCCTGATTATTCCAGAAGATGGAGAAACAATAATATTATGAGCGACTTCTCTGATTGGGAAACAGCCTGAAAAGAGGGTTACGAATGGATTGTTATAGGAACGGAAACAGGCAAAAGGAAAGGGAAAGTAGATGCCAATCCTGAATGAGTACGTCATATTGTAGAACAGGCGAAAAGAAATTATATTTTGGTATTTATGAAAGAATACCTTTTGCCTATAATGGGAGAATACCGAATGATTCAAGAACTACCGAAACAATTTATAGAAAAAATATGGAAAAGGAAATAATCAGAGAAATAGATGTACAGAATGTCATGACTAAATCCTCATTACCAGTAGGGGGCTTCTCTGTCAATCCTTATGTAGGTTGTCCTCATGCTTGTAAGTACTGCTATGCTTCATTCATGAAACGTTTTACAGGGCATACAGAGCCTTGGGGTACGTTTCTGGATGTAAAGCATTGGAAACCTATTGATAATCCGCATAAATATGATGGACAACGGATTGTTATCGGTTCTGTAACAGACGGATACCATCCGTATGAAGAAGATTTTTGCAGAACCCGTAAACTGCTGGAAGAGTTAAAAGGCACTAATGCTGAAATCATGATTTGTACTAAGTCAGATTTGGTTTTGCGTGATCTTGATTTACTTAAAGGCTTTCAGAAAGTGACAGTATCTTGGTCAGTTAACACACTCGATGAACAGTTCAGATGTGATATGGATCGTGCCGTAAGCATTGAGCGAAGACTTAAAGCCATGAAACAGATCTATAATGCAGGCATACGCACCGTGTGTTTTATTTCACCGATTTTTCCAGGAATTACAGATGTGAAAGCTATCGTTAATCGGGTAAAAGATTATGCAGATTTGATATGGCTGGAAAATCTAAATCTTCGTGGACAATTTAAGAGAGACATCATGGGGTATATACGGGAAAAGCATCCGGAGCTTGTAGCCTTGTATGATGATACCTACAACAAGAAACGAAAAGATTACTGGCAGGTCTTGGAACAGGAAGTAGCTGCGTTTGCTCAAGCGGAAGGTTATCCTTATCGTATAAACGATTTACCATACGGGCGTTCTCAAAAAGGAAAACCTGTTATAGTAAACTATTTCTATCATGAAAAAATTAGGCTAAAAAAATAGGATCATTTGATTGATTTGATAAATTTACTGATAGCCTGTCTTGTCATTTGTTTGAAAAAACGCATCAGGTGGTTAGGCTCAAAGAAATGCAAACGATAAGCCGTCTCTTTAACTGACAATCTAGAAAACAAGAGATCGCTTTTTCCCTCTTGCAATAGACGCTGTTTCAGCAAAAGAGCGGAAGATAAGTCAAATTCACGCATAACGGTAGTGTAAACTGAACTGTATCACGGCTCTGTTTACACTACCGAATTTCTCCATGATTGAAAGTATTCCTCCAAAAGGAGTGAGTTTCTCTGATTTAATTGCCATGTCATATAGTTCTTATCTACGTATTCCTACCTGATTTTGTTCTATTTTCCAATCATAAGCCCCATTAGCGACATCAGCAACCTCCTTGTAGGTCTGCCGATGTTTTATTTTATCAAAAGACTGTCGGCTGTCCGCATAGTCGCAAAGCCATCTTCCGATTGTTTGCTGCTGCTCTTTGGTCTTGCCATAGCTCTGCATCACGCTCTTGATGTCAGCAGCTTCATCACTGCCAAAGATAGACTTGTATTTGTCCGTGCTGTAGTGAATAATTGCATCAATGGCACGTTTGAATACCTCACTGGCAGCATAGAGCATATCGGCAATAATAGCAAAAACCAGCTTGCGTGAATTCAACTCACCTTGCAATCGGCTGATGGTCTTGTCTTTCTCCGCATTGGCAAGTTTGACCGCATTATTGATGCGCAGTTGCACATTTTCGTTTAGACTGTTAAGTTCTTTAATAGCCTTGTCACGTTCTGAAGCAATAGAACAACTTTGCGCAATGACATTATCACGTTGCGCTTCGGCTTTCTGCTTTTCCAAAGCCAGTTCCTTTGTCTGCTTCTCCACCTCTTTGATGACAGTCGGCCTAAACGCCTTTTTAAGGCGATCATATTCCTGTGCGAGCAGCTTGTACTCCATTTCAAGAGTGGCAGTCTTACCAATACCGACCAGACTGCCGACACTATCCAAGATACCGTCCACCATGTTTCTGCGGATTGCATCACGCTTTTTCTGCTTGTCGGCTATCTCGCTGTCAAGTGCCGCACTCCGTTCAGATTTAGCCTTATTCTCAACCTCTATGGAGTTGCGCTCGGCTTCGGCTTTCGCTTTGGCGGTGACAGCTTTTTCCTTTTCTGCTTTAGCTTGCTCCGCTTCCTGCTTCTGCTTGGCTATGATGAAGTCCGTCCTTTCCAAATGCTTCTTACCTGTAAGATCTTTTGATATACCCCTTTCCATCTCTAAGCACTCAGCCAAAAGCGTCTGCATCTCGCCCATGCATTTCTCGTCCAGTTTGCAGGATTTTCCAGTATCGTGGTTCATCCAATCCCATACGATATGGGCGTGAAGATTGGGCATCCATGTGGCGGTATCTCCGAGATTGCCGTAATGCCCCTCGTCACGGTGGATGAAGATTTGCAAAGCTGTGATACCCCAATGCTCCTTACACTCCTCACAAAAATGCTGCAACTGCTCCAACGTGGTATCATCTTTGATTACCACGACACCCTCTTTGAGTGGGGTGCTGCCACGCACGATAGTCACCTTGCCCGTCTTCTTGTTCATTCGTTCACGGTCTTTGGTCTGCATTTTCCGACCAGTCTTTTCCTTGACCATTTGGGCAATCTGATTGTAGCGGTCAGTTAATGAGCTGTTGCCCAATTCAGGTGCTACCCATACTTCGTTTGAAGCCATAAGGTCAGTACGGACATAAAGCCTCTCTTTGTTGATATGAGCGAGGTATTCTGCTGTTCTTTTGTTATGTGCCTCACTACTACCAATGTTACAGGGTTTGATATTAATGGATGTTTTCTGTGCCATTTTACTTATGCTTTTAGAGATTTATATTAAAAAGGGTTATTAGGGCAAAGCCTTAATCGGAGGGTGCAGGGAGAGGGTCACTTCCTGCTCGGGGTTTTCAGGGGTGAAGCCTCTGAACGGAGTTTCCAAAGAGAGGGTCACTCTTTGGTCGGATTGCATAGGACTGACAGTCCTTGCCGGGTTCTTAGGGCAGCGTCCTAAGTGGGACGGGGCAACGCCCAGCCCCTCGGGAGAGCCCACAACTTCGGGAGCAAAGTGGAGAAGTTATAGTGGGCTATATCAGGGCAAGCCCTGTCATGTACGCCACACCTCTTTGCCTCCAGCCGCCAAGTCAGAATTTGTTTCTTCCCTTTTGTTGGAATGCCATGCTTTTGTTCATCAGATACTCGTTGAGATCTTTGTATTCTTCATACTCATTTGAGGCATCAGTACACTTGTCTCCCAATGCTTTCATTATCTGCCAGGTAGCCATTCTGCCAGTTTTGTCATTATCCAAGTGGCAGCATATTTGAGAATACTTATTGAGCATGGAGAGAGCACTCGGGATGTTTACAATGGAGTTGAGTACCACCGCATCACATTCGCCATGTAGTATGAGATAGGAGAGATAGTCCACGAATCCCTCGAATATGTGACAAGCTGTTTCGTGGTTCCTTATCGTAGTGATTGCTTTCGGAGCAATACATCCCTTGAAGTATGGATTCCGAAGTTCATAGCCACCAGCATCATTCTTGAAGCCAATAGCAAAATATCGCTTGCCAGCACTTTTGTAGTGTATTTCCACGCACTGCCTTTTGGCTGTAATAGAACCAATTCCCCTTCCCAAGAGGTATTGTAGCAAAGCAGGATGAGCCAGTTCTTTTACCTCAATATCTTCAAACGAAGTGTGCTTTTGTGGGCAAGTAGATTGAATTGGTATTGTGGGTAGAATGATTGAACGCCCCATCATGTGCAATACTTCTGAAATGTTTTGCGTGTGGTATAGTTGCATCGCCAAATCAATGATGTTACCTCCTTTGCCCAGTGCAAAGTCATACCACACGTTTTTGGTTAAATCCACCTTAAATGATGCGGTTTTCTCCGTATGTAGTGGCGATAAGTACCACCACTTATTTCCTTTTCTGTTTATTGGTTCATATCCCTTGCTTGCAAGGAAGTTGGATATTTGGATTGCCTTTATTTCTTGTATAGTCATAATGTGAGTGATTTGTTGAAATGTTGAGTTGTTGAGAGAATGGGCTGGTGAAAAGAAAAATAGCTTTCTCTTTTGCCCAGTTACACCTCTTGTTGAGTGCTTGTTGAATTGTATTTGTTTGAGTACCAAAGATTAGTCTGTTGTTCTCAACAATTCAACAACTCAACAAAGAATTATAAACCTAAAGAGTCTATAAATTCCTTGGTCACCGTGTAGAAACGTCCCACTCTGCTAATTGAGGAAACACGCCCCGGCTTAGTGTAGTCACATTGATAGGCAAGATAGGTCAGTGCATTGTGAGCAGGGGTAAGTCGCCAGACATCTTTCACGACCTTTCGTATCTGCCATTGCTCCACCTTTACACCGTTCATGGTCAGTAACGGTATTAAGTCTTGAGGGATGAACGACAGCTTGTCAACGTGTTGCGTTTCCATAATGTCACGTATCAGCTCTACCATATCCAACTCCGTATGGTTGCGGTTGCACTGGATAATGCGGTCAAGAGCCTCTGTCCTGATAAGGGTAGGATGAAACCACATACGCCCCTCTTTGTTGGTGGAGAGTGTGCGGTGCTGGAGATAATAGAGGAATGCAGGTATCTGTTCCTTTAGCTTTTGCAGGAAATTGGTATCATCGCTTTCAAGTGGTCGGATTTTACGCACCCAATAGCGGTTTTCTCCCGGGTCAATGATAACAGGGTAAAGTTCGTTGTTGGAACATAGTACGAACTTGGCAAAGAAGTTTACCTCCTGTCTGTCTTTACCCTTGGCCTCTACCTTGTAGGTTTGGGCTGTGCTTAGGTTCTTCAATCGCTCTGAATCTTCTCTACGACTCAACAGCACCTCGTCCACAACGATGAGTAGCTTGCCAGCCCAGTCAGCATTGAACTGGCTCCTGAAATCCTCGTTTGTATTAAAGGTGGCATTGTCCTGAAAGATACTTTTCAGAAAGTTCAGGAAAGTGGTCTTTCCTGTGTTTCGTTCCTCTGACACCAATAACAGGATGGGGAGTTTCTGAGTCGGCTGCATATAAAGCAACTGCATATAGTCCAACCCCAGTTCGTATTGCTCCTCAAAGATGTGGTGTAGCAATTTTTCAATATCTGAGAAATTCCCTTCTGCCGGAACATGGTCAATTGGTTCATACAGATTATAGAAACCTGCAACATCCTTTTGATAGTCTGTGTGACTTGGCACTGTGCAAAAACCATTATATTTATCAATAGTAGGGATATTGTGCTTACCATAATCTTGTCGGATAGTGCCAAAGCTCCATTGCAATCTGCGGGTAGTCATCGTTCCATCTGCCAAAGGCTGCTGCACTACCTTATATATAGTAGTGCCTACTCGAATGTATTGTTCTTCCATAATGCTTGCTTTTAGATTAAACATTTGGATTAACGCTATTAGCAGTTTGTACTTTAGCTTTCAGAAGTGAGGAGATTTCCTTCTTCGAGTAAAGATTACGTCCTCCCAATTTGTGAACTATAATTCTTCCCTCCTTCTGCATACGCCACAAGGTGGTATAGGTTATGTGGAGTCGTTCACATACCTGATCGCGAGTAAAATACTCGTCACTCTCTTCTGGTGTCAAATCGGCCTGTGGCTTTTTCCCAACTAATTCTTCCACCAATTCAGAAACAACCTGTTTCAGGTCATCCTTCTGTAACATTATAAAATTGCCTTGCATATCATGTTGTTTTAATAATTACGCTGCGAAATTACGATGGAATAAAATGAAAGCACCTCGGTAAAAATCATGACGATTTCTGCCGAGGTGCTTTTAACGGAACAGCGTTTCTTTTTAACAAATCAAGCCTTTATGATGCAATCAATATACATCAGGGGAAAGTAAGGTGCGCAGTCTTATGCTTATCAACTTTGCCTGTTCTTTTCCTGTTTGAACAGTCTTTTCTGATAAACTCAAATTATAGTCGTTGCCACGTTCACTGACAATGGCATTATAAAGGGCTTCTCCCCAATCAAAGCCAGACTTAAATCCAAGGGATGGGAATTTTTCCAAGATGGCTGTATGGAAAGTACGATAGTTATAGGTATCATTAAGCAAGCTTCCATTGGTCAGCGCAGCAAAAATATAAGCAAGAATAGAATCCGTATCATTCGTTTCCATCCATTCGGTGAGTATTTTTTCTATCTCGTTGGTAAGAAATTCTGCATGAGGTTGTATAAGCATTTCTTCAAGCAGGACACAGACTTGCTTACGTCCACGTCTGCCTTTACTCTCTTGTAATGCAGAATTAGCTACATCTTTGACTACACGATTGTTTGCTGCTTTCCATGTTCCTTTAGTGTAAGTCGCTTTATCCATACTGGTAAGCATCAAAGAGCGCATAATTTGTTCGCCAAAGTTTTTCTGCCAAAAAGAAGTCTTCTCTCCCATCAATTGTTTTAGTTACTAAATCAGCGGACTTCACGGAAACCATTATCAAATATCATCCAATAGAACACACTGAACAAGAAAGGATTATGTGCTGCAATTATCTTTGTTTCTC
>ENA-OQKS01000056-OQKS01000056.1-human-gut-metagenome-genome-assembly--contig:-NODE-56-length-30562-cov-3.232923_pt1 | contig 30562 bp, 28 predicted proteins | sample MGYA00242804_ERZ504808 | MGnify/ENA primary metagenome ERZ504808 (study PRJEB26092, sample SAMD00036375) | human gut metagenome | host: Homo sapiens | study: EMG produced TPA metagenomics assembly of...
TCTGACTATTTAGTTGTTTTTTAGTTATTTATGGCTATATTTGTCGAAAATAATCACGCACTGCTTTATGAAAACAAAATTTTGGATCATCTGCTTATCAGTTTTCTTTGTGTCTTGCTTGCGTAATATGCATGATATATATACGGGGGGAGAGGAAGAAGAGGAGGAAAAAATCAATAAAGACGATTTTTTTGATTTTACTACTGTCCGTAATAGTCAACTTATCATTGATTATGGCATGAAAGTACAGACTGCTTTTTATCTGTATGATGAATATCCTATGGAATTAGTTGGAAATACTTGGGAATTTAAAGATATAAATCCCATTTATGCCGCTTCGACTGATATGAATGGTAGATTTTTTTCAAAAGTATCTTTGCCGGCTTATTTGAAAAAGGTATGGTTGGTAACTGATAATGTGTTGGTCGTATCACCTGTTGAATTGGAATTTCTATCTGACGGACTAACCTTTAATTATGTTGATTATAAGGCACAACTGTCTGCTAACGGGCATTCTAGAGCGGTAATGGGAGGAGTGAGTTATCCTGACGGATATGATGTATTGGGTAATTGGAATGAAAATGGGGTTCCTGATTATTTGTTGCCTGAAAAGTTGGATATACCCGGTGCTTTTTTAGAGAGATGCAGTAATTTAAGCCGTTCTATAGTAGTAGATAATCGTAATTTGTTGGAAAGGTTTCCGGAACTACGTACTTCAGGGAGTAATGATATGGTAATAACTAAATCTACAGGTTTGGTCGCGACTTATTTTGATTTCTCGTCTACTGCGTGGGAGGATATGGTTGCTTATTATACTTATAAAGAAGGAGAGTCTGTGGACATAGCTACCAATAAAAAAGACCATCCTGATTCCACGTTCCAGTAGGAATGCTCCTAAATCTTTAGTCGGTGAGCAAATAAAACTAAAATATTGGAATAAGGAACAAAGCAAGTATGAAGATGAATTTCCCCAAGGCACTCATATTGGATGGATTTTATTGGGAATGGGATTTGGAAAAGAAAAGGGTGTTTTTCCTCGTTATTCTAATCCTGCATATAACGATAATAAAGAGCAACGTTCAGTTTTGTTAAGTGATCCGGAACTGGACAATTGTTTCTTTATGGCTATGGAAGATAATGTGGACATGCGTTTTAATGATGTACAGTTTGCTATTATGGCGTCTGCTTCTTCTTCTGTAGAACCTACTCCTAATATACCGGATGAAGTAAATAAGGGTGAAATTTCGTATGTAGTCAAAGGGTCTTTGGCTTATGAGGACAATTGGCCTGATAAGAATGATTACGATATGAATGATGTTGTGATATATTATTCCAGTACAGTTGTGAAAGATAAATCTTCTAACGCATTGGTGCGCACCACTACTACTTTTACTCCGATGAATGATGGTGCTACTTATACAAATGGGTTTGGTTTTCAGTTGGATTACGTAGGGAAGGAGCATATAGATTTGGTGCAGGTGAGTCAAGAAGGTAATGTGATCGGAAAAAAACTTTGAGCCGGGAATAGAAAAGGCCTGTATTAATACTTTTTTCTGATATAAAGCCTGTTCTCAAAAAGCCTGTGACTGTAGTGATCGGATTTAAAAAATATGATAAAGTAAGCGACATGGATGCTTATCCGCCTTACAATTCTTTCATTTTTGTGAATAAACGTTCTCATGAAGTACATTTGTCAGGCTATAAGCCGACAAGCGTAGCTGATGAGAGTTTACGTGGTACGGGTAGTGATTTGAGTCAAGACTCCAATGGTATCCCAATGTATTATATAGCAGAAGATAATATGCCTTTCGCTATAAATATCAGTAACAGTGAATTTAGATGGCCTTCAGAGAAGGTGTCTATTACTACCTATTATCCCGAGTTTAAACAGTGGAGAGATTCTTTTAGTGCGGATTATAAAGATTGGTATTTACATCCTAAAGAATAATAAAGGGTGAAAGGCACTGTTGTTTTTGATAAATCGGACTAACAGGACTTTTTACTTGAAAAAATGTCACCTTTTGAAGCCAAGTGATTCAATCTTTTTGTACTTTTGCGGACAATATGATTTTATAAAGGAAAACTCACATGGATTCAGTCTTTATTACGACGCGTAAGCAACGGATTATCAGAGAACTAAGGGATTATATGTTGATTGCTCTTGGTATGCTGATGTATGCTATTGGATGGACCGTCTTTTTGTTACCTAATGACCTTCCTTCGGGTGCGGTGCCAGGTATTGCTTCTATTGTTTATTGGGCTACCGGTTTGCCGGTTCAGTACACCTATTTGGGAATAAACGGAGCATTGTTGATACTTTCTTTGGTTATTTTGGGATGGAAGTTTAGTGTGAAAACCATCTATGCTGTATTTGTGCTGAGTTCTATTCTGCCTATCATACAGGATTTGACCGGGGGAGAGTCTTTAATACATGACCAACCTTTCATGGCTTGTGTCTTGGGAGCCTTTTTCTGCGGAGGTGGTATTGGTGTCGCTTTTTCTGCCAATGGTAGCACAGGAGGTACGGATATTATAGCTGCTATTGTCAATAAGTATCGTGATATTACTTTGGGCCGGGTTATTTTGATGTGTGATTTGGTTATTATCTCTTCCAGTTATTTTGTATTGCATGATTGGGAGAAGGTGGTATATGGATATGTTGTCTTGTTTATATCCAGCTTTGTCTTGGATCAGGTAGTAAATAGTGCCCGTCAGTCAGTGCAATTCTTTATTATTTCTAAGAAGCATGAAGAAATAGGGCATCGCATAAATAAAGACCTTCATCGAGGAGTGACGTTCATTGACGGAGTAGGTTGTTATACCGGTGCGGGTGTGAAAATGATGTTTGTGCTGGCAAAAAAACGTGAGTCTACTACTATATTCCGTTTGATAAAAGATATAGATCCGAATGCATTTGTATCACAAAGTGCTGTCATTGGTGTATTTGGAGAAGGCTTTGATAGAATAAAGGTTAAATAAGAGTTCCGAAGTTAAAAAATAGAATAAGGGCGTTCTGAATGGACGCCTTTTTTTATGTCTGTTTTTTGAATGAACTTCAAAGGATATAAGACTTTGTTAACTGAATGAACTTTCATAATGTAAGTTTGTTGTCTGCTTTATCTCGAAAAATAAGTATAAAATAATATTTTGAAATTATATCAGATTATATTTTGATATCAAAATGTTAGTTTATACCTTTGCTGTATAAAATAAGAAATGATAAACTAATAAATAACCTGATCATGGAAACAAAACTTACAGAAGAAACCCGAGTAGAAAGTGATTTAATTGGTGCCCGCGAAATTCCGGCCAGTGCATTGTATGGTGTGCAGACTCTAAGAGGCATAGAAAATTTCCCAATAAGTAAATTTCATCTAAATGAATATCCGTTGTTTATCAACGGTCTTGCCATTACGAAAATGGCAGCTGCAATGGCTAACTATGAGTTAGGTTTATTGACTAAAGAACAAAAAGATGCCATAGTGTTGGCGTGTCAGGAAATCTTAAATGGTGAGCATCATGAGCAATTCCCGGTAGACATGATTCAGGGAGGTGCCGGTACTTCTACCAATATGAATGCTAATGAAGTCATTGCTAACCGTGCTTTGGAGATTATGGGACACAAACGTGGCGAGTATCAATATTGCTCTCCTAATGACCATGTGAACTGCTCGCAATCAACGAATGATGCTTATCCCACTGCAATCCATATTGGCATGTATTATTCTCATCTTCGTTTTCTGCCTTATTTGGAATCGCTGATTGGTGCATTCCATAAGAAAGGAGAAGAGTTTGCGCATATCATCAAAATGGGGCGTACTCAGCTGGAAGATGCCGTTCCTATGACTTTAGGTCAGACATTCAATGGTTTTGCCAGTATATTGAGAGATGAAATTCGTCATTTGAATGAAGCTGCGGCAGACTTCCTGACAGTAAATATGGGTGCTACCGCTATTGGTACAGGCATTTGTGCGGAACCGGGATATGCGGAAAAATGTGTGAAAGCATTGTGTGAAATTACAGGTTTTGATTTCAAATTGTCGTCAGATTTGGTAGGAGCTACTTCAGATACTTCCTGCTTGGTAGGTTATGCTTCAGCTTTAAAAAGAATAGCCGTAAAGGTAAATAAAATATGTAATGATTTACGTTTGCTGGCTAGCGGACCGCGTTGTGGCTTAGGAGAATTCAACCTTCCGGCTATGCAACCGGGATCTTCTATAATGCCAGGTAAGGTGAATCCGGTGATTCCTGAAGTGATGAATCAGATTTGTTATAAGGTAATGGGTAACGAACTATGTGTGACTATGGCTGGCGAAGCTGCCCAAATGGAACTGAATGCTATGGAACCGGTGATGGCACAGTGTTGTTTTGAATCTGTAGATTTAATGATCAATGGTTTTGAAACCTTGCGTACACGTTGTGTAGAAGGTATTACTGCTAATGCGGAACGTTGCAAGATTGAAGTGCATAACAGTATTGGTGTAGTAACCGCATTGAATCCGATTATTGGTTATAAAAACTCTACAAAGATTGCAAAAGAAGCGTTGGAAACAGGTAGAAGTGTTTATGAACTGGTCTTGGAACATGGTATTTTAAATAAGGAAGAGTTGGATACAATCCTAAGTCCGGAAAACATGTTGAAGCCGGTAAAATTGGATATCAAGCCTAGAAGATAAATTTATTTCACCACAGACTACAGGAAGGTAAAGAACTTGTTTCATGAAGCCGGCTTCAATATTTGTAAAGCCGGCTCCATGAGTGGTGGCACCAGTTTTATTTCTGCCGATAAATTGATTTCTAGAAATCCGGTATAGTGGTTTGCCACTGCTATAGCGTATAAATTGTTTTGCCGATATTTTATCGGCAGACAGTTTGTATAGCCTGTGGTATATTTTTTTAGAACTTTCTGAATGTGAGGCGTGCATAATCAGATTTCAGAATTAGTTTCTTGCCTGTTGCTTTTTCCACCTTAAGATGATTAATAGCTTGATTAAGTCCGAAAGGTTTCAATTCATTCAGTGTCGTTAGTTTTTCTTCATCTCCCCGGTGGCGGAATTCACTCATGGTTACCTCATCTCCTTTATAAGAGAAACGTCCGATATGAGTGCCTCCATTTCCACCTTTGGCACTGATTTCCACCAAATGTAACTGGATACTATAATAAATGCGGTTACATTCTTCTATTTTCCCATTAGTATATTCTATAGTCATTAATTGCCATCTGCCACCTAATTTGCCATTGATGGGAGCTTTGTCACAACTGCTGATTCCCAGCATAAAGAGTATGAATAATAATATTTGTTTCATATGTTGATTGGGTTGACAGTTAAAATTTCTATTTATTGCCCGATTTGATAATTCCTTGTTTGCGGATAACCAGCATTCCACCATAATTATTTCCAAGTAAGTTGCCGCGATCCATAGCTCCGGATACAGTGAAACTCCATCCTTTCAGTTGTTGTGGAGCATAAGTTACTTCAAACAAAGAGTTGAATTGTTTCTTGATCTCATTCAGAGGATTATCATAAGTACCCCAATGGCGGGAGTAGGAGAGCAGCATACGATAACTTAGCGACTGATAGGGGGAACCGCAGAATCCTATGTGATGTGCCAGTACACGATTGCTGATAAAAGTAATCTGTCCGTTCTTGTTGTAAATAGGTCCGGGAAGTAAAGGATTACCTATTCCCATTCCCCAATGCTGCCATCCTTGATAGAGGTAGTGATTATAATAATTATCTTTAGCACTGATTTGCTCTTCAAATTCCCCCCAAAAGGAATCATACAGCATAGGTCCGGTTTGATCTTTTGTTCCTAATCCTTCGTATACAAAAGTATCAATGAAGCGGTTTTTGGGAAAAGTTATTTCCAGTCCGATGTGTCCGTCTTTCCAACGTCCGTATTGGAAAAACATTTGGGAGTGGTCGTCGAAATAATGTTCATAATAGATCTTTACCTTCCACCGGTTAAGATAAGCTGTTGCGGCAAAATTCCAGCTACCGACATGGTTTCCGTAGATGTTTACTTGTTCGCCTTCGGGTGTGGTATCATCTCCGGCCATAGGAACCAATACACGCATAAAGTCAACAAACCGGGTAGGCATATCTATTACAGGCTCTTTTTGTCCTGCAATATATTGGTCTCCGCCAAATTGGGCGGACATTTGTATTCCTCCTTCAAATTCTACCGGAAAATGTTCTTTGTTTCCTACTTTGGCGAAAAGCGATTTACTGTGGTAAAGTACATCAATGGTATATGGGTTGCCTATGGAGGTGAAATGTTTCTGCCATTTGTCATCAGTAAAACGTCCATAGGCTATGTGTCCTTTCAAGTGAAGCCATTTATGGGTACCTGGTATGGCTACATAATCGGGAACTTCCAGGCGTATTTGGGGAATGGGGCGGGCATTATTTGATTCTACCATACCTCCGCTGCTTAACTTGGAATTCTTTAACTCGGGCAAGCGTTCTTTGCTGCCGATACTCAGGTTCAACCATCGGTAACTGAGGTCTGCATAGGCTTGTTGGATGATGAAGGAGGAGGTGAAATTGTAGGCGGTTGCCAAATCCAGTCCTGCACTGAAGCCGAAATGTTGGTTTAATGGCATTGTATGTGCAATCCCTGCCCGTAAATAACCATTTTCGGTATTGGCAGAAGATAAACCTTGCCTGTTGGCAGTAAGCCACATCGGCGCGTAGGTTCCTTTACCCGATGTTCCTCCCATCTCAACGGTATATTCTGTTTTGACAGGGAGTTGGGCATTGGTGTGCTGCGTAATAGATATTAACAGAAATTGTAATAAGAATAGTTGTATTTTCTTCATTTAGTTTATGTGTTTAGTGCTAAGCTTGCTAAAACGAAATCGGTTTATCAGTCTGCCATCCCGAACTTTTGTGAAAAATTTGGACTCTAATCATTTTATGTATATGAAAAGTTTCACTAATGTTCAGAATGGCCGACTGTATAATCATATCAGCAGGAATTTTGGCATATTTATTTTCCTCCGGCAGGCAGGTTTTTCAGCCAGTAATCAGCCATTGTCTTTCGCAGATGCAAGCTGGTTCCCTCGCCTTCGTAAATTCCATGGGAACGCATCGGGTAAGAAATCTGTGAGAAGATTTTTCCGTGCCGTACCAGTTCATTGACCAACATTTCACAATTCTGATAATGGACATTGTCATCTCCTGTACCGTGAATTAACAGCAAGTTGCCTTTCAATCCTGCTGCATACGAGATGGGAGACCCTTTGCGGTAACCCTCCGGATTATTTTGAGGAGTATTCATATAACGTTCTTGATAAACCGTGTCATACAGACGCTGGTCGGCCACAAAAGCAATGGCAATACCTGTGTGGAAAACATCGGGATAACGGAACATACTGTTCAGCGTCTGGCTGCCTCCGCCACTCCAGCCGGTGATACCGATGCGTGCGGTGTCAATGAAAGAGTATTGACGTGCCAAGTCTTGGATGCCTCTTGCCTGATCTTCACTGGCAAAGGTTCCGACTTCTCCATAAATACATTTGCGCCATTCGCGTCCACGGGGTGCATTGGCACCACGGTTCTCGATGCTGACTATGATATACCCCAGGTTTGCCAAGTACTGGTGCCATAAACTTCCTCCGCTCCATACATCCTGCACGGTGGCGTTGGCAGGTTCTCCATAGACATCAATTATGACCGGATATTTTTTGCTGGGATCAAAGTTTACGGGTTTGATCATCCATGCATCCAGTTCCAGTTCTCCTGAACGGGTTTTTACAAATTCTTTCGGTTGCAGCCCCAAGGCTTTGTATTGCTCCTTGGCTTTTACATTGTCAGTAATCAGACGTATACTTTTATGGGCAGGGAAAGACACCATGTCGATTACAGGGGGAGTTTCCGAGTTACTGAATGTATGGACTGCCCATTTGCCGGACGGTGACATGATATAACGATGTTGCCCGCTTTGGTCAACAGGACTTAGCCGCTTTACCTCTCCATTGCCGAAAAGACGTGCCCGGTAGAGATAGCGCTGGGTGAAGTTGTCGGGAGAGGCGATAAAGTACACAAAACCTTTATCCATATCCGCACCTACTTCTTGAATATAATCAAAAGCTCCTTGGGTGATGGGCTTGATTTCTTTACCATCACGGCTTACACGATACAGGTGGCGCCATCCGTCACGTTCGCTTTCCCAAGTGAAATACTTGTTCCCTTTCAACCAACGCACATTGTCATTCGTTTCCAACCATGCGGCATCTTGATCGGTAAAGATATTGACGGGGGTATTTTCACCTATTTTCGCAATCCATACTTTATTGGTGTTTTGGGCACGGTTCATTTGCTGGATGAACAGTTCGTTGCAGCCCGGAATGAATTCCATACGTGGAATATAGTGGTTGCGTGCATCACCTGGAAGAGCCAGCCAAGTGGTGTTTCCACCGTCGGCTGATACATAGCCTACTTTTACAGCGGAGTTTGCTGTTCCGGCTTTAGGGTAGGGAAAACGTTGGATTTTAGGATAAATGGAATCTACATTATTGATGATATCAAACCATCCCGTACCTTGGGTATCGCTTTGCCAATAGGCTATGTATTGCCCGTCGGGACTCCAGCGGAAACCGTCGCGGCAGTTGAATTCTTCTTCGTATACCCAGTCGAATGTTCCGTTTACAATTTCATTATTTCCGTCTTGAGTTAGTTGGTTGATTTTCCCGTCAACCAGACTCTCTACATAAATGTTGTTTCTGGAGACATATGCTACCCGGCTGGCATCCGGCGAGAACTTGGCGAACATCAAGGTAGCTTCCGGCAAGCTTTTGCCCAATTGTTGCAGTTTGCCGTCTTTCAAATTAAGCACCCAGTAATCACCGCGGGTATCATAACGCCATACGCGACGGGTATGGTATAGATCAATACTTTGGAGTTATCCTCGCTGAATACGAAATTGCGGACAGAGATAGGTTTTCCTGTTTGCGGATTCAGAAGCATATTGGCAGGGATCAGCACTTCTTTGGAATTGTCCTTTGCTTTGTAGGCAGTGACCTCGTATGCTCCCTCGGCATTTTTCTCTATTTTGGAATAACGTTCTCCATCTTTCATCCAGTTCACGTTACTTCCGCCTTCTGTCTTGATCAGTCCTCCGTATACGGCCTCCTCCAATGTGGGGATACGTTGCGCATGAGTTGTGGTTCCGAAACAGAATAAGCATAAGACTAATGTAAATAAGTTCTTTTTCGTCATAGTTATTATGAATCTTTTACTAAAAAATAGATGTCCATTTGAAAACACAAGTATGTATTGAGATTCCGGATATCTGTTTTCAAAAAACGGGCGTCTATTTTAGAAAAACGGACGCCTGCTCTTTTCTTTTTTATTTAATTCCTAATTTCTGTTTGATTGCAGCCGGAATAGCATCTTTATGCACCATGAGGAAAATAGTCTTGGCACGTACATAGCTTTCGGACATATTCAGATACCCGCCAAATGTATTGCGTTCTGTACCCCAAGAATTTTTGGTGATATAGTATTTGGTCCCGTTCTGGTCTTTGGTAATACCGGTAAGATGCATCAGGTGGTCATCTGTAGTGACAAATGCTTCATAACCTTTCTGACGGACTTCCGGAGTGACATTTACTTCGGGACACGGTTTTTCAAATTTGTAGGCTTCCGCCAGCATCTCTCTTTGTTCTTTAGGGTCCATTTTCTCAAAACGTGCACGGTCGGAACCCGAAAGGTCTTCCGCTTTTTTCACTACCGGATTGATGGCTACACCATTTTTGAATGAAAAACCTTTTTCACTGACATCACCGTCCCAACATACGGTATATCCGTGGGTCAAAGCATAGTCGGCAACTTCCATCATTTCGTCCAGCGGAAGATTGTACATTTGTTCATTTTCCCAATTGTCGGGTACTTCCGGAGAGAATTTCTGGTAATACGGTTTGTGAGTGAAACTAGTCAGTTCGATATAATCGTCCATGTTCAAACCCAGACTTTCGGCAAAAGATTTCGGAGTGTACTCTTTTCCTTTGTAAGTGAACTTTTCAGGAAGTTCTCCTAGATAAGTATCGAAAAGGTTGTTGATCAGCTTGTAGTATTCCGGGCTGCGACGTTTCATCTTAACGGCTGTGTTTCCTAAAGCGTTGATATATCTCACCATTTCGCCATGGTTATGTTTCTCTGAGTTATAGTTGATTCCGTGATATACTTCCTCGGGTACGATACCCACTTGGTTGAAAGCATTCTTCCATGTGTGTGAAAGGCTTCCTTGTCCTAAATTCCCGTTGCCTCCCCGGTAATAGTTGTCTTCCAATTGGTTCAAGTACTTTTGGCGTACAATGAACATTTCAGAAAGATCATATTCCCCTTTGCCCATACGGAGCAGTTCGGATTCCATGAACGAAGTGGTGGCAAAGCACCAGCAAGTTCCGGTAGAGGCCTGATTTTTGACTGGAGTTGCTTTCTGTGATGCAACAGTCGTGAATTTGTAACCACTTTCTTGTGCATACATGGCTGATGCACAGCATAGCAGTGCGGCTAGTGTGAATACTTTTGTCTTCATAAGTTTGTTTTTAATATGATAAGGTTAACAATTAAAAGCCGAAGCGTGACTCAATCCAATATTGGTTTGCCATTTCGTCCCAGCGAAGGATGGTGGCGCCTATAAAGTCTGCCGTGTAGTCTGTGAGATAAGCACGGGCTGCTTCTTCCCCTTTAGATTGAAGGATACTTTGGTATTGTGCTTCCACAAATGGAAGTTCCCGTTGTCCTTTTTCCTCGAAATGACGAATATTTTTTTCCATTACTTTGCGGGCAGTTCCCCATCTTACAGCAGCCAGTTTGTTGGCGCGGCGATAGTGCCATAAGGCGGCGTCGTCGCGATAGCGGTGGTTACCGCAGATTTTATACATAGCAGGGAAATCAGTAATGCCACAGAATACCGGAACGCGCGGGCTTTGTCCGGGGTTGTCCATAGAGAACCATACCACACCGCCTACTGCATCGGGCAGCCAGTTGCGCAATTGGATAACTGTAGAATAAGCACATTGCGGAACTGCGATATTGCGTACTGATTTCACAACTCCCTTTTTAATACCGTTCAGCATATTCAGTTCATCGCCACGCATCCACGGATTGGCTTTCGGGCTGATAATGGTGTCTACTTTTCCGGTTTTTCTATCTTTTACCGTAACTTTCAGATTCTGTGTCATATCCAGCGGCGTTCCTTCGTATGTTTCCCGGAGCAATGCCATAACATCGGTTACAGATACTTGCTTGTCGGGTTTTACACTGATAGGCAGTTCTTCTGCTTCATAATCAAGCTTTAATGACGGTGCCAGTGCATTCAGGATAAAGTGCTCGCGGGTGCTGAAGGATTTCAGTTGGCCGGAGTAATTCTTTCCGCTATAAGCTTTCCAAAATTTAAAAGGCTCTTTTCCATCCCAATATCCTAATTTTTTTAGCCACGTCAAATACATTTTCGGAAGCCATATAGTGGTCGGGATCTTTCAGATTGAGGGTGCTGATTCGCGAGATGTTGGCAGATACGCCTACATGATCATCCGGAATACGGACTGCCGCCCATACTCCGCCAATTTTATCTTTTCCTTCTCCGAAGACTTCGAAGTGCCATACTTCATCAGGATCGGCAATGGTCAGACATTCGCCGCTGTCGCCATAACCGTATTGTTTTATGAGATCTCCCATCAGGCGGATAGCCTCACGGGCTGTTGTACAGCGTTGCAATGCCACACGTTGCAATTCTTCAATCATAAACATACCTTTGGGATTTTCCAGATCCCTGCGTCCGCTTACGGTAGTTTCACCTATCCCCAGCTGCTTTTCGTTGATGCAAGGGTAGGAGGTGTCCATGAAGGCATATGTTTTTCTAGCTTGTGGTATTTGCCCCTTGATTTTTACATTAGTCTGGTCGGCTACAAACTCGGTATGCATACGGCCATCGTAAATATTCATTACAGTATCCCTTTCATAACTTTCTGCCGGAACCATGTTTACCCAGGTTCGGTACCAGCTGTCGCATGTATGACTGGTTATAACTGATCCATCGGTAGTTGCTTTCTTTCCTACCATAATGCTAGTGCAGCTTTCCGGATCCTTTGTGTAATTCGTTTGGGCTGTGACACTTTGTGCCATGACTAAACCCAGGATTGTTAAAGAGGCTAGTAGTTTCATAAAGGTCGTTTTATTACTATTGCGTTTCAAAAAGTATATAAAAAAAACTATTATTCAGAACTTTATCGGTTTAATTTTGTAATTTATGTCTAATAATCCAGCCTTTTTTGTATTTTTGCAGCAAATACAAAAATTGGGAGCACATGACAACTAGTATAGACATAGCTAGAAGGATAGCAGAAGTTAACCATCCTCTCAGTAGAGAAAGTGTTCACGCATTAGCCGAAATCTTAGTTTGTAGAAAATATCGTAAAGGGGAGATTGTTTTGCAGGCCGGTGAGGTTTGTAAAGCGATGTTGTTTATAGAAAAAGGAATGCTCAGACAATTTTATTATAAATATGATAAAGATCTGACTGAGCATATCGGTTATGAGAACGGAATGATTATTTGCATAGAGAGTTATTTTAAACAGGAGCCCACCCGCTTGATGGTGGAAACTTTGGAAGCATCCGTGGTATGGGAGTTACCCCGTGTGGAAGTGGAGAAATTGATAGATCAATATCACGATATCGAACGTCTTTATCGCGGTTTTATCGAACATTCTTTGATAGAGTCACAGGTGAAGGCGGACACGCTTCGTTTTGAACCGGCTCATGAACGTTATAACAGATTGTTGCAGCTTCATCCCGAAATATTGAAGCGTGCGCCTCTTGTGTACATCGCTTCCTTATTACAGATGACTCCCGAAACCTTGAGCCGTGTCCGTTCTTCCTTGCTTTAGAATTGATAAATCAATCCTAACCGGGTTTCAAAGGTCTTATATTTTATGTCCTCATGGTAGGAATAATGTGTGTGGCGGTAGTAATAGGACACTTCCATATTGGCTTTGAAGTGGGAGCTTAGATTCAACTCGATAATCGGATTCACTACAGCGAGCATTACATTTCCTTTGTCTCCCTGCGCATTCAGATAGAGCGGATCTATTGTTTCCAAATCCTTGTGTTCGTATCCTTTCCAGGTAAAAAATCTGGTAAAGATGCATATTCAGTGCGAACATGCCGTAACGGCCGAAGTCCAGAATGGTGTTGTTCTTTATGCTGTATCCGCTTCCCATATTGTAATTGCGGTCTATTACGTTGTAATAGTCGGTAAGGCTTCCACCCAGCAGGATGGCACTCAGGAACACACGCTGTTCCAAATTTACCAGGCTGTTCATTCGGGGGAATTTATAAATCATACCCGGTCCCACACTGGCAGCTTCCGAAATCTTGTAAGGGATACGCCCCGATCCGTCAATCACTTCCTCGGAATCAAAATAGTTGAAGTGCTGGAAGATACCGAACATCATTTCCATGCCGGTAGTGGTTTTCAGGGGAACACCCCATAGTTTGCCCATCAGGTTGATCTGGCTGATAAGAGGCTGGTTCCCGGAAAGACCGAAGGTGGCCCGCGCGGTGAAGTAATCGTATGGGCCGTCATTCACTTTATCGAAGGCATCTCCGTATTGTACCCGGAATTCAAGGTAGGGATTGTGCTCTCCACGGAACAGGTAATTGTCATCGGCCAGATAACGGTCACCGGCACCTATGGAAAAGTGTACCGGAATGCGGTCGTAATCGTGGTATTTGTAATGAGAGCGTTTTACTTTCCACATCTCGCCGGTTATCATTCGGTTCAATCCCCGCATGGGGCAGATCAAGGTTCCCAAAAACTCGCGGGTGAAACGTGAGAAACCACGCTTGGAGTCGTCCAGTACCAAAGAAGACATACGGTGCGTTACTTCTCCCAGGGCGATGCCGCCTAGGGTGGTTGCCATCAGGTCATTGATGGCGGGCGGCTCCACTTCTGCGGCTATTTCCCACATCAAACTACCAGCAAAGGCGTATGGAGCCGATTCCCAAAAGGTAAGTCCGTTGCTGCGTGCTGCATTGAAATAAAGATTTCCGTGATAGGGGTGGGCGAACAGGTTGGTGGAGAATTGGTCGTTATCCCATACAAAACCATGCTTGATATTGCGCCGTATGCTGCCGATACTGATTTTGGCAAAGTCTTCGTTCATTACATAACGGTCGAATGCCCATACTCCGACATTCATTCCGAAAGTTTCGGCGGCGGCACGCCAAGGGTGTTTTTTTTGCAGGCGAGGATCGGTGAATGTATACATGGAATCGGGGCGGTGGAGCATCTGGGCTGTGACGTTCCCGGCACTTAATGCCAGCAGGCAGACTAATGCGATATGCTGTAGTTTCATACTGTATGGATTAGTTTATACTAGGGTGACGGGGCTGCTTAAAACAAGATAACACCTGCTTCGAAAATAGGTTTTTTTTCGTAGAACTTATTTTTATCATAGTAGCGCGTCATGCCGTAACCACCCGATGCAAAGAAACTGATTCTGGATTTGAATTTATATTCCAGATTGATACGGGCTTGCAATGAATACATGCGTTCCGGTGTTTCCGCATCTTCATTTTCAAAGTTTTCTATATGGAAATAACCTAAGTCGCCACTTAGTTCCAGTTTGGAGGCGATGGGATAGTAAAGACCGGCACGGTAGAACACACAGCCCGAAAATTTGTCATTCAAATCCAGATAGTGTGTACCGATACCCAGCATGGTATAACTCCGGCGGTTTTTAAAACGCACGGCAGCATTCAGTTTGCTGGTGTTACCTGCAAACAGCATCATCTGGATACGGGTTTTGGGAGTGATATTCACCAAACCTAGTTTATGGGCGGTAGTATCCTTGCTATGGTTGATGATTCCTATTTGTATTCCTTTTACATTCCCGCCACACAGGTTGAGTAAACCGATTTGCGCGCCGCTTACTTCTCCGGCGTAGTTGCCGGGAGCGAACTGCACACCGCGTAACTTGCCTTGGCAAACATTGGTCAGTCCTGAGAATTGCAGGGCATTTTCCGTCTTGACGGCGATATTTACCGCACCACAAAGCTGCAAGCCTCTGATTTCTCCGGCAGCGATATTGCTGATGGCGGAGAATTGCATACCATTCACGTTTACACCTACATTACCAATGGCTGAGACTTGAGCGCCTTTGGCTTCTCCGCCACTGATATTGAGCAGGGTGGAAACTTGTGCTCCGTTCAGTTTCTCGGCAGATACGTTCATCAGTCCGCCGATAGCGACGCCATTTTGTGATTTTCCGGCAATGTTGGCCAAGCCGGCTATCTGAACTCCTTGGGCTTTGTTGCCGGCCAGATTCATCAGACCGCCGATGGTAACTCCTCTTGATATGTTTCCGGCAATGTTGCCTAATCCGGAAATTTGGATACCGTTGGCTTTCCCTCCGGCAACATTCATCAGTCCGCTGAGCATGATGCCATTGGCATTGCCTCCGGCTACATTGGCAATACCTCCCAGTTGGAAACCGGAGGCGTGGCGTCCGGTAATGCTGGCAAGGCCGGAGATTTGGAAACCCGTCATATCGTTTTGTACAACACTGGATACAGCGTTGATACCGATTCCTTTCAGTTGATAGATATTTGTAAGCAGACCGATATTCAGATAAGTGGTTTTTGACACTGTCTTTCTTCGCGGAAATGTTCAAGGAGATGTTGGGGCCTTTTTTAAGCTTGTCCTTTTTCTGGGCAAAAGCAGGAGTTGACATACCTGCACAATATCCTAAAAGGAGTATTGCTGCTATACGCATATTCATTTTCATACATTTTTAGTTTCTTGGGTGCAAATGTAATAAAAATGTAGATATAAGGGGGAATTATGGGGAGAATTGATCGGGGGGCAAGAGTAAAATTATGTTTTGTTTTGTCTCCTTTCACGCATCATGATCCAGGTGTCCATATATGCGGATGTATAACCTGTAACATCTATAATGTATAGCCTGCAACATCTATAATCTTCAGACTTATACATTATATATGTTGCAGGCAGGTTCTTTTTTCTGCCAGGTGTTATTTTACTTCCTGATATAAGAAACGTTTGATACTCTTTTTAGGAGTTTTCTCGAATTCTTCCGGATAGATTTTTACACGGGCTATTTGTGAATATGCAGGAAGTTCTGTATTCAAGTTGATACGGTTCTCTTCCATAGCCTGTGCTATCGCGTCATTATCCAGCCCATGAGCAAAGGCATCGTCGAAATCGGGATAAACCAAAGCCGCCAGTTTGCTGTCTGCCTGCTGTATGATAATGCTTTCTGAAACGAACGGCATGTTATTCAATTTATCTTCAATCTCTTCCGGATAAATATTCTGTCCCGATGGACCCAACAGCATGTTTTTGCTGCGTCCCTTGATGGTAACGTTGCCTTCCGCATCCATAACACCCAGGTCACCGGTATGCAACCAGCCGTCCTTGTCTATCACCTCGGCGGTAGCTTCGGGATTCTTGTAATAGCCTAACATTACATTAGGTCCTTTGCATACTATCTCACCTACTATATTCTCAGGGTCGGGGCTCAATATTTTGACTTCCATACGGGGAGCCGCCTTTCCGCAGGAACCCGGCTTGAAATATTTCCAATCTTCATAACAGATAATCGGAGCACACTCAGTCATGCCATATCCCACGGTATAGGGGAAATCTATACTTTTCAGGAACTGCTCTATTTCTTGATTGAAGGCGGCACCTCCTACAATAATTTCGTAGAAATTACCTCCGAAGGCATTTATCATCTGTTCGCGGACTGTGGCTTTGATTTTATCATTGATGATAGGAACTTTCAGTAAAATCTTCATAGCCGGGGTTTCCAGTTTGGGCAGTACATTCTTCTTGATGATTTTTTCGATAATCAATGGAACGGCTACTACCAGATTGGGTTTCACTTCGGAAAAGGCTTGGAAGATGATTTTCGGACTGGGGGTACGGGTCAGGAAATAAATATGGCATCCCACACAGAATTCATAAAGGAACTCGAAAGCCAGTCCGTACATGTGTGCCATAGGGAGCATGGAAACCAGCTTGTCACCCGGATTCATTTTCAAGACATCAAAAGCGAACTGGGTATTCGACCACAATGCGCGGTAAGGAATCATCACTCCTTTGGAATAACTGGTCGTGCCGGAAGTATAGTTGATCACAGCCAGTTCTTCCGGTGTATCCCGGCGGTAGCTGACATGTTCCCGGCGGAAATTGCGCGGATATTTCTTTCCGAACAGTTCGTTCAGATGATCGCGTGCATAGTCCAATTTGGAACTGCGGGAAACTAGCAGGGTATAGTCATTCATCAGGATAACCCCTTCTAACAACGGCATGGCATTTTCATTCAGATTCTCCCATACCATATCGCCCACCATCAGCAGGCGTGCTTCCGAGTGATTGACTATATTATGAATGTTGTCCGATTTGAATTCGTGAAGAATGGGAACAATCACTGCCCCGTATGTAACGGCAGCCAGGAAAGTAACTCCCCAATGAGAACTGTTGCGGCCACAGACAGCTATCTTGTCTCCTTGCTTGATGCCGCTTAATTCGAAGATGATGTGTAGCTTTTCTATTTTGCGGGCTACATCTTTATATTGTAATGTGGCACCTTTATAATCTGTAAGGGCATCCAAGTCCCAGTTTTTCTTTATACTGTCTTCCAGGAAGGCAATAAAACTCTGCTCCATTGTATATACTCTTTTGTTTATATTTTGCACAAACTTTAATCAAATGTGCAAATATAAGACTTTCTTTGGAGCATACAAATTAAACAGAAGGAAAAATAGTGATTAGTGGTTAGTGGTTAATGAGCTGCGCTGTGATGTCGCATGGATATGAACCACTAATCACTAACCACTGATTTTTATTCTTTGCTGCTGAAATACTTCATGAACTGTGTACGTTCAAACGGATTGCTGGCTCCGGTAGACAGTGCGTTCATCGAGCTCTTGAATTCGCTGATGTCCTTGTAGCCTTGCCGGTTCATCCATTGGGTCATTTCATTTGTCATATCTGCAATGGCCTGATTGCCTCTTTGGTAGATGACACTGCACAGTTCTACAGCCGAAGCGCCTGCCAGAATTGCTTTGACTATCGCTTTTCCATCGTGCACACCGCCCGAGATGGCATAGTCTGTCTGAGGAACTTGTGCCGAAGCGATAGCAGTCCAGCGCAGTCCGTTGGACAAGTCGGCAGGAGTACTGAATACATCGCCTGCAGAATATGTCATGGTGTCGATATTGATATCCGGCTGGTAGAATCGGTTGAACAATACCACAGCATTGGCTCCGTTGGCATAAAGCTGGTTGATCAGTGCGATGGGGTTGGTCAGATTTGCTGCCCAGTTTCACAATGACGGGGATGGAAATCTGTTTCTTGATACTGCTTACGATATCGATATGACGCTGTTCGAAAGAACCGTATTGATATTCTTTTTCGGTCTGCAAGGAAAGGATGTTGATTTCCAGTGCGTCGGCTTCTGCTGCTTCCACGGTACGGGCAAAGTCTGTCCATTCTGAGTTGCTGAAGCAGTTGATGCTGGCAATGACAGGAATGGTGCAAAGCTTTTTAGTCTGTTCAATCAATGAAATATATTCGTTCAATGCATGAGAGCGTACATATGTGCTCAAGTAGTCATCTCCTTCGGGAGAGCCATAAGTAGCCATGTGATGTGCTTCCATCATGATCTGCTCTTCGAAAACTGATTTCAAAACAATGGCTCCGGCGCCTGCCAGCTCCAGTTTCTTGTTCTTTTCAGCGCTGTTTGTAAGGCTGGAACTGCTGATGATTATAGGATTGCGCAGTGACAACCCGGCAAAAGTGGTTTTTAATTGAGTCATATAAATAGTAGTTTTAATAGTTTCGTTCTCCAAAGATTTTGCTTCCTACCCTGACTAGTGTACTTCCGGCTTCCACTGCCAGCGGATAATCGTGTGACATACCCATGGAAATTTCTTTAAAGTATTCTGAATCAGAAAAATAGTTCTGCTTTATTTCTTTGAAGAATGTATTTAAGGAACAAAATTCTCTTTTGATTTGTTCGTCGTCATCCACATTGGTCGCCATACCCATCACTCCTGATAAGCGGACATTTTTCAAATCCTTCCATCCGCCTGTATCCAGCATTTCCCTGCATTCGTCAAAAGAGAAACCGAACTTCGTTTCCTCTTGGGCGATATGTATCTGCAATAAACAAGGGATGACGCGATGGACTTTGGAAGCTTGTTTATTGACTTCAACCAACAATTTATACGAGTCTATGGCATGTATCATAGCTACATAAGGGGCCATGTATTTGACTTTGTTTGTTTGCAGGTGGCCGATGAAATGCCATTCAATGTCTTTGGGCAGGGTTTCATATTTCTGAGTCATTTCCTGCACGTGGCTCTCACCGAAAATACGCTGGCCGGCAGCATACGCTTCTTCCAACGCCTCGTTGGGATGGAATTTGGATACGGCTACCAGGCGGACACCCGCAGGCAGTTCGGAAAGAACTTCTTTTAAATTTGCTTGAATGCTCATTATCTGTTATACTTTCTATTTTTTTATCAGGCTTTATTCGGTTTTTCCGGCATCCGGAAATTCAGGTTTCACATCCGGTTCGGCTTCGTATGGGTAAACATCCATGATGGCGGTTTCGGCTACGGACGCAATCACGTAGTCTGCCATTGTACCTTTCATTCCTTCGTCCAGTTTCTTTACAGCGTCGCGAAGGTCGGAAGCTTGTACCAGTACGGTAGTGGAGGTCTTTTTCTCTGCTCCGCTTTTTTTCGTCCAGCGTAATGAAGAACAGCTTGCACTTAAACCAGCGGTCGGCTGCATCTTCTTCAGAGGGGAACAGTTCGCTGTAGTTGGCGCGTTTGATGTCCGAAACAGTGAACTCGCCGCTGATATACGGAGTGATTTCTTCAATAATACGGGCTTCTGCTTCAGTAAAGCTCAGCGCGTCAACCAAATAGGGTTCCGTTACTTTCTTGTTCATGCCGTTTTCCATGACTTTTTCGTAACGTATCTTACATTCAAACCAAGTATGCATCATAAAAGTTTATTGTTTTATTGAATATTAAATTGGATACAAAGATACAATTTATTTAATCTTCGTCTCCCATTTTACTTAATTTCTTCATGCTTTCCTTATTCCACTAGTTTGCAGCTGTTCAATTGCATGAATTCGTGAATCACTTTTTCATGATCGCCCATTAATATGATGTGATGGTTACCCAAAGGATTACGCATAAAATAGTCTACGGATTTGTCCAGTTTGATTCTTGCCTGGGTGCGGCAGGCATTGATGTAGTTGGTATTTTCTATCAGTTGGCCTGTGGAAACGAAATACTCGTCCAGACACTCTCCCGCGCATTTTATCATCGTGATGCCTCCCGGATGCAGAATACCCTGTATGGCTATCCCGGTCTCCGTTTCAAAATGATTCCGGATGATAAACTGATCCACCATTTTGGTGGTCATCGTACAGTGAGCCATCACTATTTCGTTCAGGTCATCGTTGATGAATGCCGGATTCGCCATGAATCCTGCCTGGCCGGTCAGTGTCTTGGCGATGAGCAGAGTAAAGATGGATTGCAAGTCTCCTTCACATCCGGCCGGGATGCCTTCATCATTCAGCAGGGCAAGTGCCAGACATCCGGTAGTTCCTAATTTCTCAATCAACGAGAAGCAGGAGAGGGTTACCGCATCCAGCTTTTTCTTTTCGCAGATTATTTTCACGGCCTGATAAAGACGCATGGCTTTCAGCAAATCTTCCGGAGTCCCTTCCCGGCAGGCAATGGCACGGTTGGCAAATACGGACGCCTCATATCCTATATCATCATCCTTTATCTGATAAAACAGACAATACACTTCCTCCATGGGGATATCAATGAACTCTATTCCCCAGCGGCGTTTGGCAAGCAGGTAATCTACATTGCTGGCCACCAGCCACGGAGAAGAATATCCCACAACTCCGATTCGTTTTCCTCTTACCTCGCGCTGGGCGGCGAAAGCCTTGTGATGATCTATCAGTTGTTTCACCATATTGGGGATAGTGCCATGAATAATATGTACTTTCATTCCTTTGCTTCGTATCCATGTAGCTATTTCCAGGGAAGCAGCCAGTGAGTTCTGTTGTCCGTCGGTCAGCAGATGGATAGGATAGGGAAGTAGTTCGAAGTGTTGGGTGACCATTTTTTCTACCTCGCCCGAAGCGATGAAGCCATCCGGTAGGCATCTGCCGGAATACTTGCAGCCTCTGTATAAGGTACCAGATGAAGCGTGAAAAACTTCTCGATTTCCACAAATAAATACTTTATGGCAATCATATACAGATTCAATTCTGTTCAAGGAGGACTGGAAGGTTATCAGGTATAGATTCATTTGATATTTTGCTTTGTTTTACTGGAACAAACTTACATGTTTTTTTTTAATAACCCTAAAAAATGCGCATTAAGATAACAAAGATTTAAATTCTTAATTAATTGTTTGCTCGGTTGGTTGCGAAAGTCTATCTTTGCACTTCGATTAAATAATTTTTATAACATTATGCCAATAATATCCATCAGAGGAAACGAGATGCCCGCATCGCCAATTCGCAAATTGGCACCGCTGGCCGATGCTGCAAAACAGAGAGGAATTCATGTGTATCACCTGAATATCGGTCAGCCCGACCTGCCTACTCCGCGAGCGGCCCTTGATGCGATTCGTAATATTGACCGTACCGTTTTGGAATATAGTCCCAGCCAGGGATACCGCAGCTATCGCGAGAAACTGGTGGGTTATTATAAGAAATATGACATCAACTTGTCTGCCGATGATATCATCATCACTACCGGAGGTTCGGAAGCGGTGCTGTTTGCTTTTCTGAGTTGCTTGAATCCGGGAGATGAGATCATTGTGCCGGAACCTGCCTATGCCAACTATATGGCGTTTGCCATTTCGGCCGGAGCCGTGATCCGCACGGTGACGACTACCATCGAGGAAGGGTTCTCCCTGCCGAAAGTGGAGAAGTTCGAGGAGTTGATAAACGAACGCACAAAAGCTATTCTGATCTGTAACCCGAATAATCCGACCGGCTATTTGTATACCCGCCGCGAGATGAACCAGATTCGTGACATGGTGAAGAAGTATGATCTTTACCTGTTCTCGGATGAAGTGTACCGCGAGTTTATCTATACCGGTTCTCCTTATATCTCTGCCTGTCACTTGGAAGGCATTGAAGAAAATGTGGTACTGATAGACTCGGTGTCCAAGCGTTATTCCGAATGCGGTATCCGTATCGGTGCGTTGATTACCAAGAATAAGGAAGTGAGAAATGCTGTCATGAAGTTCTGCCAGGCACGTCTGAGCCCTCCTTTGATCGGTCAGATTGCTGCCGAGGCTTCATTGGATGCCCCCGAAGAGTACACACGCGAGACGTATGACGAATACGTGGAGCGCCGTAAGTGCCTGATTGACGGGCTGAACCGTATTCCGGGTGTTTATTCGCCCATACCGATGGGTGCATTCTATACGGTTGCCAAATTACCGGTGGACGACAGCGAGAAGTTCTGTGCATGGTGTCTGTCGGAATTCAACTATGAAGGCGAGACGGTCATGATGGCTCCGGCTGCCGGATTCTATACCACTCCCGGTGCAGGCCGTAATGAGGTGCGTATTGCCTACGTGTTGAAGAAAGAGGATTTGGTCCGTGCGTTGTTCGTACTGCGTAAGGCATTGGAAGCATATCCCGGAAGGGTAGAAGACTGATATGGACTGGAAGCTCTTTATTGCCAGACGCATCTATCGCAGCAATGAGGGTGGAAAAGAGGTGTCCAAGCCTGCCGTCCGCATTGCTATGCTGGGCATAGCCATCGGGCTGGCCGTCATGATTGTGTCGGTAGCGGTGGTGATCGGTTTCAAACATGAGGTACGCGACAAGGTGGTAGGCTTGGGGTCCGATATCGTAATAACGAACTTCGACTCCCAGCAATCTTATCAGACGGTTCCCATCGTTGCCAACGACAGTTTGCTCCATCTGTTGAAAACACTGGAAGGAGTGAAGCACGTGCAGCGCTATTCCACCAAGCCGGGAATGATTATGACAGACGACAGCTTTCAGGGAATGGTACTGAAAGGTGTTTCTCATGAATACGACTGGAGGTTTTTAAAGAATCATTTGCAGGAAGGGGAAATTCCTGTTTTCTCGGATACTGCCTCTACCAATAAGGTATTGGTGTCCCGCACTATTGCCGACAAGCTTCATCTGAAACTGGGTGATAAAATCTATACCTATTATATAGAGGATAATGTGCGCGCCCGCCGTCTTACTGTCGCCGGCATCTATCAGACCAATTTTTCCGCATACGATGATTTGTTTCTGATAACCGACTTATATACGGTGAACCGTTTGAATGGCTGGCAGAAAGGGCAGGTGAGTGGTATGGAACTGGAAGTGAATGAGTATAGCCGGTTGGAGCCGGTGAAGGAGGAAATCCGTGCACGGGTGGATACGCAGGTGGATGCATACGGAGGTACTTACTATACTCAGACGGTGGAGGAAGTCAATCCTCAGATATTTGCATGGCTGGATTTGCTGGATATGAATGTGTGGGTTATCTTGTTTCTCATGACGGGGGTGGCCGGATTCACCATGATATCCGGTTTGCTGATTATCATTCTGGAGCGTACCAATATGATCGGGGTGCTGAAAGCATTGGGAGCTGATAATTTTGCTATCCGTAAGATATTCCTCAGTTTTTCTGTATTCTTGATAGGCAGGGGGATGCTATGGGGAAATATCATCGGGGTGGCATTATGCTTTATTCAATCTCAATTTCATCTTTTCAAACTGGACCCTGCCACTTATTATGTAGATCGTGTTCCTGTTGAATTCAACATTTGGATTTATTTGTTGCTGAATGTCTGTACTTTGCTGGTGTCGGTGCTGATGCTTGTCGGGCCGTCATTTCTGGTGACGCGTATTCATCCGGCAAAATCTATTCGGTTTGAATGAGAAGATTCTCTTTCTGCGTTTTCCGTATATCCGGTATTAATCCTTTTTTCCTATAATGCTAAGGTCTTTTTCCCTTATGATTAAGTCTTTTTATGCGGTAATGTACTACAGTCTCCTACAGTGAATCGTATAGTCCATTATAGTGGACTGTACGGTCTGATGTAATGGACTGTACAGTCTGTTGTGAAAGTCTGTAGTAGTTGATAGAAAGAAAAGACCTAATTGTTAGGAAGAAATGCTTTAGTTCGGGCGGATGTGTTAGAACCAACCCTGCTGCGAATTCGTGACAGGGCCGGTTCTTTATAGAGAGAATGTAATTACGTATAGTATGTCACTTCCTTCAGTTCACAGTTTGCAGAAGAAAGAAACGAAGAAAGGCATGCTTATGTTTATCAGTATGCCGTGGACGATGGCCACGGGTACGGCTTCCGGTCCGGAGCAGCGTGCGATGGCTGCCAGGGAAATGTCGGAAGAACCGATGCCCGCCGCCGAGATAGGCGCCAGATAACCGAAATATTTGCGGAAAAGGGGAGCTCCTATCAAGGCGGTCATTTCCCGGAAAATATTGGATAGTAGTGCGATGGTCCCCAATTCGGTAGCAAGCTGCACACCGATGGAGGGGGATTTGATCTGCGTGATAAGGATGGAGGAAACGGAATAATAGGAGAATCCGCTTCCGACAGCCATGCAGTCGAAAATACTCCAGCGGCTCAAGAGAAAGCCTCCGATGGCGGAAAACAGCAGAGTGCCGCTTACGGTGGCAAGGGGTACAAGCAGTGTTCTGAAATTGAGGGATAAGACAAACTGCCTGAGGTTGCGGTTGCTTCCAAGATTAATGCCGAGTAACAGCATCAGTACATATAGTACATATACAGAGGTTTGGTGTACGTCGAAGTCCACCGCATAGCTGACTCCGGCTACGCAGCCAAACAAGAAAAAGGCTAGAGTTACAAGACTACTTTTCACCGCTTGCCCCCTTTCCTTTGAAAAAGATGTGGTATACTGCAAGGGAGGCCATCATGCTGCCCAATATGCTTAATGAGGAGATGACGGCTGCCTGGCCGCAGAAGTAACCAAGATTGTCAATAATCAGTCTGTTAAGACCAATAGAGAGACCGAGTAAGAAAAGTAGCAGACAGACCACGATATGGATGAGAGGAGTGATCTTGCGTACTTGGGATTTGTGGCGTAAGGGATAGCCTATAAGGACTCCGACAGCCATTATAGAAATGAAAGTAAACATGAGATTCAACTGTTTTTCTGATTTTACAATATTACTTATAACACGCTTTTGGACAAACGCATTTACGGTATGTTGGTAAAGTTGAAAGAACGGATGGACCAGATTATTTTCATACTTATGCTTTCAATTTGAAACTTTTTGTTGTTTTTAAAACGGGTGCAAAAGTAGAATAATTGTCTTTAATATGCAAATAATATACATATTAAATCTTATTGAAGCGAAATATGATATAAAACAAACAATATTTGTGATATTTCGTTGTAAAACGAAGGTTTTAAATTGTTACATTTATAGTTTTACCGAATAATATTGCATGTGCATGGGTGGGTGAAAACAATGAAAAAGGGGCTGTTTGGGGTGTGTTAGAGAATATAAAGCGATAAAAGGTTTCAATTTGTTATGCTGGATAATGTGATACTCTTCTGTTTTTTCAGGCAGTGATTACATTGGTGGAAAAGTGTTTCTTGCATAACCTTTCTTGGCGGATAAAAACAAATCAGGGTTTGTATAAACAAGCCCTGATTTGTTTTTGTCGGATCAAGATGGATAACCGGATTTAGAATTCAAATTTTTCTAATTTCATCTTGCCCAATTCTTGCAATTTAGGAACCAAGGTTATAAAATGTGCAGCTTTTTCGTGTGCATCCAGTGACTCAGCATCTTTCCATGTTTCGCAAATCATAAGGACATCTTTCCGTGTCGCGCTCTCAAAGATATCATAAGCGATGCAACCCTTGTCGTTTAAAGATTGCGCTACCAATTCCTTTGCTGTTTCTAAGACAGCATTGCGGTTACTCTCGTTTACTTGGATAAAAACATTTAATCTGATCATAATTCGTATTATTAAATTAAGAAATGTATAGTTGGTTTCATTCTCTTTTTATTTTCTCATAAACTCATTTTTCCGTCTGAATTTACGTTGTAATTTGAATACCCCATTCCATGCAGGTTGCAGAAAATCGAATAAGGGGAGTAGTGCACAGAACTTCCGTTCGCCAAAAACTTTGGCGGTTTTTCTGAAAACAATCAGTTGCATCGTGAAGCGTGCTGACCATAGCAAAACGGCAATGCCTGCAATAGTCCATTGGTGGAGAAGAATACTGATGGTTATAGTGGCGATGATGGCTGTATAGAACAAGAATCTGCTGCAAGTCTCAAATCCCATGAGATAACGGGCGGTTCCATGAAATAACCGGCTGGTAGCCGCATAGCTTATTTTCTCTTCACACCATATTCTTTTATATTTAGGCATGGCGATTCGCATCAGACTTTCAGGGCTGGCTTCAACTCGTGTATTGTGTGCACGGGCTGTTTCATTGATGAACAAATCATCTTCTCCACGTTGCAGATTCAGGTGGGAGGCAAATCCCTTCTGCTTGTAGTACAGTGTTTTCCGATAAGCCATATTCCGTCCTGTGCCCATGTAGGGATGTCCGGAAACAGCCATACCCAGATAACGCATAGAATTCAGCAACGTGTCGAAAGTGATTTTCTTATTAAACCATCCCGGTACTTTTTCGTAGTTGCTGTAGCCTAAAACGATTTCGGTGGCAGGTGTGAAATTACGTGCCATCTGTTTCAGCCATTGATTGCTTTGCGGACGGCAATCGGGTTCGGTAAATACCAGCCATTCATGGCGGCTGGCTTTAATTCCCATTGTTATTCCCAGTTTCTTGTGGCTGATGTAGCGTGCACTGTCGGGGATAAAGGTATGATAGAGATTGGGATATTTGTCTTCCAGTAATTTCAACGTATTGTCACAATCATCCGCCGGGCGGTCGTAAATCACAATCACTTCGAATTCCGGATAGTCCTGCTCTAAAATAAATGGGAGGTTTTCTTGTAATTCGTGGGCTGCGTCTTTTGCCACAATGATGACAGACAGTGGAGGATTTTGGGTATTTATATCAGTGGCATATGCTGTTTCTCTGCTGTGAGTGTATAGTTTGTTATATAGCCCCAGATAGTAAACGGCCTGCGTGGTGAATAAGGCTCCCGAAGCTATTGGTAAGATTATATCTATGGTGAATGGTTCCATGTGTGATCTGTTTTAAAAACGTGCAAAAATACAGCAAATAATTGAATTGTAGCAGGATGAATATTCTTTATTTATTCAAAAGTTCAGATTTAATTATAATTTAATGTTAAAAGTGTGTTTTCGTGAATATTTTTCAAGTATAATTGCTATATTTAAAGAAGTTAACTGAAACCTGTAACAAGTCCTGACCAACGGGCAATTATTATGAGAATACAATTTGAGATTAAAGAAAGTTTGATCAATATACTTGATCAGCTTATGCATTCCGACTTTTGGGCTACGGAAATCAAGGAAGATGAGTCAGGAAAGAAGATTATCAAGATTAAAGACTTGGCTTATAACTTAGAAGCCGTGGCCGAGGTGATGGGGAATGAAATTTTTATTAGAACTGCTTTGTCTAAGTACACGTATCGTATTTATGAGGTGAAGGGGGAGTGCTGGTGCGAGTATGTGGGGGCCTATCGCGGTTTTTTGGAACAGAAGCTCCTTCCAATAATTACTCCGAAGGAAAATCTGTTGGAATGTGAGGTGCTGGATAGTTCCATATTAGGAGGCAAACAGAAAACTTTGCGTGAGTATGCGGAAGATAATTTAAAGCTAAAGAAGTTCCGTGAACAGAATTTTGGTAATAATGGATTTTCAAAAGCGGATCATCCACGGCGTGTGTATGATGAATTTATAAAAGAAGATTTCATTCCGGAAGATAAATAAGAAACAGCGCCGCTTTGCATCAAAGCGGCGCTGTTTCTTATTTATTCAGGCAGTTGGAGTTGGTTTATACTAACTCTTCTGAGGTATATCCTTTGGGCAATGCACGACAATTGTAAGCCGATGCCATAATTTCACCATATGCTCCTGCTGAACGGAGAGCGAAAAGGTCGCCACGGTGTGCTTTGTTCAAATCAATAGCCTTGCCGAATACATCGGATGATTCGCAGATGGGGCCTACCACATCGTAAGTTTCCATAGGTTCTTCCGAAGTGATATTTTCTATTTTGTGGTATGCCTGATAGAGGGCAGGACGAATCAAGTCGGTCATGCCGGCATCTAATATGGCAAACTGTTTGTTGGTTCCTTGCTTTACATAAATCACTTTGCTGATAAGGCTGCCGCACTGTCCTACTACGGCACGTCCCAGTTCGAAATGTAAAGTCTGCTGGGGGCGCAGTTTCAGATGCTTGTGATAAGTGGCAAAGTATTCCGTGAAGTTGGGGATGGCTTGACGGTTGGGGTGTGCATAATCAATTCCTAACCCGCCGCCTACATTGATATGTTCTACTATGATTTGGCGGGCATAGAGTTTTTCCTGTAGTTCGTTTACACGGTTGCACAAGGCTACAAAATCACCCATATCCAGAATCTGAGAACCGATGTGGAAATGTAAGCCTACAAATTTTACATGAGGCAATGTTCCGGCCATATCAATCACTTTGTCCATATCTTCCATGCTGATCCCGAATTTGTTCTCTGCTAGTCCGGTGGTGATATTTGCATGGGTATGCGCACCTACATTCGGATTGATACGGAAAGCTACACGGGCTGTTTTGCCTTTGGCGGCAGCCAGTTCGTTAATGATTTCCAGTTCGGGTACGGCTCTACGTTGAAGCAGAAAATATCATAATCCAGACCCAGATTAATTTCCCAGTCTGTCTTGCCTACACCAGCATAGACTATTTTGTTTGTCGGGAATCCGGCCTTAATGGCTGCGCGGATTTCTCCGCCACTTACACAGTCGGCTCCCAGACCGCTTTCGTTCGGATAATTGTCAGGACTTTGTGGTTAGCATTGGCCTTCACGGCGTAATGCACGCAGAAATTAATTGTATTTGTCCTGCTTCTTTGTTTGATGCATGACAAGGTTTCTTCGCAGCACATTGACATCGTAATAGTAGAAGGGAGTTTCCAACTCTCTGAACTTGTTTACGGGGAATGTTCCTTTCATATTGTATTTTGTTTTTATGAGCAAGGGCGAATTAAATTCGCCCGAAAACACCAACTTTGTAGAGTGGGATGTATTCGGGCGGATTCAATCCGCCCCTACAGTAGAAATTATTTATTGTTGAATAAATGATCGCTTAATGACTGCAATGCTTTCTTCTTGTCTTCTTCACGAATCAGGAAAGAAATATTGTAGTTGCTACCGCCGAATGAAATCATACGTACCGGTATGTCGCGCATGGCGTCCAACGCTTTGGCTTCAAAGCCTACGTTTTCCCATTCCAGGTCACCGACTACACAGATGATACACATATCCTGATCTACGGTTACTGTACCATATTTCTTCAAGTCGTCCAGAATTTCATTCAGATGTTTGGTGTTATCAATGGATACGGAAACACCGACCTCTGAAGTACAGATCATGTCGATAGAGGTCTGATAGCTTTCGAAGATTTCGAATACTTTGCGCAAGAAGCCGTGGGCCAGTAACATACGGCTTGATTTGATCTTGATGGCAGTGATGTTGTCTTTGGCTGCAACTGCCTTGATTTTGCCTTTTTCCGTATCATTGGAAATCAAAGTCCCCGGGGCTGTAGGTTCCATTGTATTAAGCAGACGGACGGGAATATTGGCATATTTGGCAGGCTGTACGCAAGTAGGGTGCAGAATCTTCGCACCAAAGTAGGCCAACTCGGCAGCTTCTTCGAAGTGCAGGTGACGTACAGGAGAAGTCTTGTCTACGATGCGCGGGTCATTATCGTGCATACCGTCAATATCTGTCCATATCTGGATTTCGGAGGCGTTTACAGCGGCACCGATCAGTGATGCGGTATAGTCGCTTCCGCCACGTTGCAGATTATCTATCTCGCCATAGGCGTTACGGCAGATAAAACCTTGTGTGATATAAATTTCAGCATCCGGATGTATTTCCAGCTGTGCGGCCAGTTTTTCTTTGATATATACAGGATCGGGCTCCGAGTTCTTGTCCGTGCGCATGAATTCCAATGCCGGAAGTAAGATGGCGTTGACTCCTTGTTCCTGCAAATAGTTGGTAACCATGTTGGTGGAGATCAATTCGCCTTGTGCCAGGATTACTTTTTCTTCGAACAGTGTGAAAATATCTTTTGTATACGAACGAATATAATCGAACTGTGCTTTATAAATTCCTGTGTTTTCTGCTTATACTCGTCAGTAGAATAAAGTTCATTAACATGCTGTTTATATTTAGCTTCCAGTCTGTTAATGATTTCATTCGCACCTTCGGGATTTTTCTTTATACTAGATAATTCCGAAATTTACTAACCAAACGTGTTTGTTTGTTCCTAGACATGGCTGAAAGTTAC
>ENA-OQKS01000058-OQKS01000058.1-human-gut-metagenome-genome-assembly--contig:-NODE-58-length-30457-cov-3.124827_pt1 | contig 30457 bp, 38 predicted proteins | sample MGYA00242804_ERZ504808 | MGnify/ENA primary metagenome ERZ504808 (study PRJEB26092, sample SAMD00036375) | human gut metagenome | host: Homo sapiens | study: EMG produced TPA metagenomics assembly of...
GTGCCTAAGCAGACAGTCGTTTTCGCCCTGCACTCCCTCCTAGAAACACTCCCTACCAATTTCCTTTTTTGCGTTCCAAATCGAAAAATCGGAGCCGAGGGAAAACGTAACGAAAAATCGTGGACATTTCAAATTATTATTCGTTGAGGCGTGAATTTTGCCTTTGCACAGTGGGAACCAGATATCACTAGATATCACTGGATGACACCAGATGAGCGACGGTGACGAAAACTCAAAATCCCTTGTGCTAATAACACGTGTGGGTTCGACCCCCACCACCGGCATAGAAAAGCCGACTGAGAGGTATTCTCAGTCGGCTTTTCTTTTTGATTTTTCCCTTGTCCATCAGGAACGCCGGGAACTGAAATGCTGCAAAACTCGGCGGCGGAGCCGGCTGTTTTAACTACTGTTTAAGACTTTGTGGTTTTCTGTTCATAAACTTCTGGTATCCTGTACATAACGAAACGAGAAAGAGGGAGCTTTATGAACGCCGAACTCACTTTCCTGCAATTCCTGCAATCCCTGCACAGCCCCATGCTGGATGGAAGCATGTGTTTTATTACCCGTCTGGGAGACTCCGGTATTCTCTGGGTGACGCTGACAGCGGTGCTGCTGGTGTTCCGCAAAACGCGGCGGGTCGGATGTGTGCTGGCAGCGGCGCTCCTCATCGACGCTGTCCTCTGCAATCTTCTTCTCAAGCCGCTGGTGGCCCGCGTCCGTCCATGCGACATCCTTACGGAGGTACAACTGCTTATCCCGTACCCGGACGATTTCTCCTTTCCTTCGGGCCATACGGCGGCGTCCTTCGCCTCGGTGACAGCCCTCTGGCTGGCCGGGAAAAAGCAGTGGGCGATGGCGGCTCTGCCGGTAGGCGTTCTCATCGCATTCTCGCGGATGTACCTCTGTGTCCATTACCCGACGGATATTCTGGGTGGTGTCATTTTGGGAGTCGCCTGCGGATGGGCGGGAGCATGGCTCGTAAAGAAAGCAGAGCGACGAATGGCCATCCCGCGGAACTGAAAAAAGAAGAAGAGACCGCCGTACAGCAGCTTGCTGTACGGCGGTCTCTTTTGTTATGAGGACCCGCTTATCTGCGGGAACATTTCGGTTTTTCGCAAAAAGCCCAAAAGACATGCAGGCGAAGCAATGCCCCCCAATTTTGACTCAGACAAAAAAGAAAAAGCACCATACCTCACATGAAGTATGGTGCTTTTTTGGTGGAGAATAGCGGGATCGAACCGCTGACCTCTTGCATGCCATGCAAGCGCTCTCCCGAACCACGCGGTCACACACCCCACACAAGGCTGTGGGGACGGATGATGATTTACGTTAAATCGTCTTGTTATGCTTTTTTTCAGCTGCTCCTGCACATAGCGCAGCTGGCCGCCCTCAAGAATAACGCCTACTTCGTCATCGGACAGCTCCAGCACGGCGTCAAAGGAGATGCCTTTGGTCTTGTCCACCACAGTGACGCGCTTTGTTTTGATCTGCTCCCGGAAATTGGGGATGGACAGCTCATCGGACAGCTCCAGCTTGTCGTAATCTGCCGGGTCGGCAAAGACCATGGGCACGATGCCGTGGTTGATGAGGTTGTTCTTGTGGATGCGGGCCATGCTCTTGGCGATGACGGCTTTGACACCGAGGAACATCGGGGGTAATGGCGGCGTGCTCACGGGAAGAACCCTGACCGTAGTTCTCGCCGCCGATGATAATGCTCTTGCCGTAGCTCTGGGCACGCTTGGAGAATTCCGGGTCGTATCGGCAGTAGGCATACTGGGCCATCAGCGGCATATTGGAGCGCATGGAGCTGAACTCAGCGGAAGCGGGGGTGATATCGTCGGTGGTGATGTTGTCACCGGCCTTCAAGCTGATGCGGGCATCCAGATTTTCCTCGGGCTTTTCGGGGATGGGCAGGGGTTTGATGTTGGGTCCGCGGATGATTTCGACCTTTTCCAGTTCCTCGTCCGGCAAGGGCTTGATGAACATGGAGTCGTCGATGAAGTAGTGTTCCGGCTCATGGACAGCGGCCAGCTGGCTGACCTCTGCGCCCATCACTTCCTCAGCCGTGGTGAAAGTACCGGCCACGGCGGTGGCGGCGGCAGTTTCCGGGCTGACCAGATAGAGCTGTGCATTCGCACTGCCGCTGCGACCCTTGAAGTTGCGGTTGGAGGTGCGGACGGAAATGCCGTTGGTTGCCGGGGTCTGACCGATGCCGCAGCAGGGGCCGCAGGCAATCTCAATCAGGCGGACACCGGCATCCACCAGCATATCCAGATAGCCGTCGTGGAGCAGCTGCTTATAAATTTGCCGGGTGGCAATGCCGCAGACGCAGCTGACATTCTCGTTGACGTGACGACCCTTGAACACCAGAGCGGCGCGGGCAATGTCGGTGTAACTGCCGTTGGTGCAGCTTCCGATAAAGACCTGCTGGACGGGCTTTTTCTCCACGTCCTTCACCTTTTTGACGTTATCCGGCGAGTGAGGGCAGGACATCAGGGGTTCCAGCTCGCTCAGGTCGATTTCCACATACTCGTCGTAATCACAGCCCTCATCGGCTTTCATTTCCACGAAATCCTTCTCGCGGTCCTGTGCGATGAAGAAGCGGCGGACGGTCTCGTCAGCCGGGAAGATGGAACCGGTCGCGCCCAGCTCAGCACCCATGTTGGCGATAGTGGCGCGCTCCGGCACCTCCATCGTCTCGACACCGGGGCCGACATACTCATACACACGGCCCAGGCCGCCCTTGACGGAGTAGCGGCGGAGCATCTCGAGGATGACGTCCTTGCCGGAGCAGCCGGGGCGCAGACGGCCGGTCAGGTTGACCCGGACGACCTTGGGCATCTTGAGACGGATGGGCAGACCAGCCATGGCCGTTGCGCCGTCCATACCGCCGCCGCCGATAGCCAGCATACCGATAGCACCGCCGGTGGTGGTGTGGCTGTCGGTGCCAAGGCTGGTCTTGCCCGGGATGCCGAAGCGGGCGTACTGCACGCTGTGCATGATGCCGTTGCCCGGGCGGGAAAGCCAGATGCCATACTTCCGGGCGATGGAGGTCAGGAAAATGTGGTCATCCGGGGTGTTGGTGTTGACATAGAGCAGGTTGTGGTCCAGATAGCTCACCGACACGTCCGTGCGGACACGTTTGATGCCCATGCCTTCCAGTGCCAGATAGCACATGACGGCGTTGATATCGTGGGTGAGGGTCTGGTCAAACTTGACGTATATCTCGTCCCCCGGGTTCATGTCGGAGGGCTTGGTCAGGTGTGCGGAAATGATCTTCCGCGTCAGATTCATCGGCATAGCAGTTGCTCCTTTTTTCTTTTACAGGCTGTGAATGGTGTCCAGCAGATAATCGGTGAACTCAGCCGCCGTTGCACCATCGGTGTCGGTGGTGACGACCAGCCTTTTCTCGGTGTTGCAGCAGATGTCCAGGGCCTTTTCCAGCTTCTCGTTCCGGTCGCCGTAGCCGATGTGAGCCATCAGCTGACCAGCTGCACGGATGATGGAGCAGGGGTTGGCGTAATTGCCGCGGCCATGATTGATGAGGAAGGGAGCGGTGCCGTGAATGGCCTCGAACAGGGCGTACTTATTGCCGATGTTGGAGGAAGAAGCGCTGCCTAAGCCCCCCTGCATCTCAGCAGCAGCGTCGGTCACGATGTCGCCATAGAGGTTCGGCAGGACAAAGACTTCGCAGCCCTTGGTGAACTCGGGGTCTGCCATCTTGGCGGTCATGGCATCCACCAGACGCTCCTGCACCTCGATGTCGGGGTACTCGGTCTCGCCGATGTGGTGGACAGCCTTCAGGAAGTTGCCGTCGGCCAGCTTGACGATGTTGGCCTTGGTGATGGCGGTCACATTGTGCTTGCCGTTCTTGCGGGCGTACTCGAAAGCAGCGCGGGCGATGCGCTCACTGCCCTGCCTGGTCTGCACCTTGAAGTCGATGGCGAGGTCATCGTTGACCTGAATGCCCTTGTTGCCCCAGATGTACTCGCCCTCGATGTTCTCGCGGAAGAAGCACCAGTCGATGTTCTTCTCCGGGATCTTGATGGGGCGGACAGCGGCAAACAGATCGAGGCTGCGGCGGAGCAGACTGTTGGCGGAGACCATGTTGGGCATCGGGGTGCCGTCGGGGAACTTATCACCGGCGCGGGGCGTGGTGAAGGGTCCCTTGATAAGGACGTTGCACTCCTTGCAGGCGGCGAGGACATCGGCGGGCAGGCTCTCGCCCAGCTCCACGCGGCGCTCGAAGGTCATGCCCTCAATGATGCGGATCTTCACCTTGCCGCTGGCGATCTCGGGAGCCAGCAGCTGGTTCAGAACGCGGAGAGCCTGGGTCATGATGAGGGGGCCGATGCCGTCACCGGGCATCACGCCGATGGTGATGGTCTCCAGCTTGGAGAAATCGGTCACTTCCTGGTCGGCCTTCATCCGCTCAATGCGGGCGAAATCGCTGCGGATAAGCTCTGCCAGCTTTTCCTGTGCAGCCTTGATCTGCTGTTCCTGAAGCTCAGTCGTTGCCATGATGTTACCTCCTGAATACTCGTTTTATCCTGCGCTGAGCGGTACACCGCTCTATCTTGTGATTTCATTGTATCAGGAGATAATTATAATGTAAAATAGTGCTTTTACAGAATACTCATTCGAAATTTGCATAATCTGTGGTAAAATTCGGCAGAATGCCGATTCAGCACCAGAAATTTGAGCAAATCAGACAAATCCGGCAGGCCGCTTTTTCTGGTATAACAAAAATGGCATACTTTGCATCCATATATTGAATAAATTTTTGTCAAACAAAAAATGAGGTCGATGCCATGCACCGACCTCATTCAAAATAGAGCCTCAGGAACGGGACTGATAGAATTCCAGCAGAAGCGAGAGCAGATACTTTTCAGCCCTGGTCTGGTAGCGTCCCTTGCGGAAAGCGGCCAGCACACCCCAGACGATAGGCGGGTTGGAAATCGAGTAAGTGTTCACAGCTACACAGCCCTGATGCATCTTTACGATACGGTCTGGTATCAGAGCAAGTCCGATTTTTGCCGCCGCCATCCGCAGCACCAGCGCGTTGCTGTCGCACTCAAACGAGATTTTGGGCTCAAAGCCATATTGCTTGAAGAGCTTATCGCAGAGCCGACGGCTGCCATGGCCAGAAGTCAACAGAACAAAAGGATAGTCCTTCAGGCGGGAAAAATCCACCGTCTTGCTGAAGCCATCCAGACAGTTTTCCCGACTGAGCACACCCTCGCCGCAGACCAGCTGAAATTCCTCCCGGCCCAGCACCATGATGTCGATAAGCTCATTGGCCTGCAATGAGGTCTGGTCAGGAAAAATAACCAAATCGACCTGACCTTTCAGAAGTGCCTGTTCCAGATAGGAAGAATCCTGCTCGCAGGTGCGTATCTGGATGCCGGGATACCGCTCCATAAATTTGGGCAGGACGGCGGGCAGAGTATATGCCGCCCGCTGGCTGGAGCATCCGATGATGATTTGTCCGCTGGAGCAGTCGGTGATGTCTTTCAGCTGTCGGTTCAGATCATCGTTGAGTTCCAGCATTTTCTTTGCGGTGGCGTAATATTGCTGTCCTGCAAAGGTCAGGCTCAATGGGCGGCTGGTGCGGTCCAGCAAAAGCGTGCCTGCTTCTTCCTCTACCGCCGCAATGCAACGGCTGAGAGAAGGCTGAGAAATATAAAGCTGCTGCGCCGCCTTGGTTACGCTCCGACATTCTGCCACGGCGATAAAATAACGCATCTGGTCTAGATCCATCGTCTGCTCACTCCGTTTCCCAATTTGTGCTGATTTACTGCTATTATACTCATGTCCGACCTTTTCCGCAACCCTGTGAGAAAGCAGCAGAGCCGGGACTCTATGAAAATCCCGACTCTGCCATATGAAAAGGAAGTCTTGGTGATAATATCGAAGATTTGCTGAAGCTGTCGTCTCAGAGCCAGAAAGAGAACACGAAAGAGGCAATGATAAGGACGATAGCGCCGCCCAGACGAGAGGACAGCTGTGCATAGGCCATCAGTTCCATACGCTTTGCGGCACCCAGACAGGCGAGGTCGCCGGAACCGCCACGGTTGGCCATGCACAGACCGGCGGTCAGAGCAGTATCGACGGGATAGAAGCCGACCAGATAGCCCACGGCACCGGAGCCGATGACGGCACCCACGACGATGGCCAGAGCCATAGCTACATTGCCCGGGGTCATGACACTGAACAGCTCGGCAATATCAAAAATCCGTGCCCATACCGACCATGATGACCATGCCCATAACGGTACCCATAAAGTTCTGCATCCGCTTTGCACCGGCGCGGACACTCTCCGGGATGATGCCGGAAGCGGCGAGGATAACGACGAAAATGATCATGTAAGCGTAAGCGTGGATGGAAGCACCTGCGATCTTGGGCAGAATGACTTTGCTCATCAGACGACCCACACCATAGCAGCCCAGGGTCAGGACGACTGCGCCCAGCTCATCCTGCATGGTGCAGACGACCTTTTTGTCCTCACGGGCCAGATGCTCACCGCCGCGAACGATGGTCTTTTTGTCGCCGGTCAGGAAGGGAAACTTCTCGCCCAGCGTGTTCAGCAGAGCGGAACCGATGATAGCGAAGATGTTGCCGATAGTCAGGATGATGATAGCGAAGCCGTAGAAGTTTGCAGCGGCATCGCCGGTGACCGTCTCGTAAATGTTGCTCAGGGGAACGGCACCAGCGCCGTTGCCGCCGCCCATAATGGGCAGGACGTACTTCATAATAGTGGTCTGGGGGTCAACACCGACAGCCAGACCAGCGAGAACACCAAAGAGTGTGGCCACAGCCAGACCACCCAGAATTGCCGGGATATAGCCAACAAAGCTCTTGAGCAGGATATCCTTGTCCAGAGCCAGAACAGAACCTGCAATCAGGAAGATGATATAGACCTCCAGCAGGTTGACATCATCGCCGGAGATGACACGGTTGATGTTCTCCAGCGTCTTTTCCGGGATGATGTTGAAGAATTTCAGCAGTGCGGTGCCAAAGAATGCCATCAGCAGGCCGCCGCCGATGTAGTTGTTCCAGATGGGGAGACGCTCGCCCAGCTCATACAGGATGACACCCAGACCGAATGCGGAACACAGCGTACCAGAAAGGCTGCTGGACTGCACGCCCAGATAGATGCAGGCCATGCTGATGAGCACGACTGCCAGTGCCTGCCACCACGGCAGACCACCCAGCCGCAGGATCTTCTTTTCTTCGTTTGCCATAAATTTTGCTTTTCCTCCTTGCGAACGCACTGCCTTGTGCAGGGACAGTTGACGACGCATTGACATTTTTCTGACGATTTGAAGCCCGGCTTTTCTGACAACATTCTAGCATCTTTTCACCTCCCTTTGAAATGACGGTTTCTGTATGGGCATTATGCAGCTTTTGCATAACGCCCCATGAAGTATCCCACGGTTTGTGCAATCCGCTTGATATGCAGTGACTTTTCTTGTGAGCTTTCTCTGAAACAAAAAGAACTTGATTTCTCTGACTCCATTGGAATATCAAAATCAGAATAGTTTCCATGCAAAATACAAATAGAAGACTTCTTGATTCGTTGGAGACCCGCCTTTATACTGTTCCGGGAATAATAAATAGTTCAAAAGGAGAAAAATTATGCGCGAGTATGCAGAAACCTTCTGCCCCATCGATCACGCTTCCATTGATGTAAAAAATATTGCCGAGTATACCCGATTCTTTGAAAATGTGTTTGGGATGAAGGTCTGGCGAGTCAAAGGCCCGGCAGAATCTCCTGATTCTCGTCGCAACTACCAAGAAGGCAAAAAGAAAAAGCACCGTACTTCAAACGAAGTACAGTGCTTTTTTGGTGGAGAATAGCGGGATCGAACCGCTGACCTCTTGCATGCCATGCAAGCGCTCTCCCGAACGGTATCGAAACACACCCCCACACGAAAGTGCGGGGACAGGCTTAATATCGCGTTGATACGTTCTATCCACCAAAAAGGTTCACAGCTGCATCCTGCTTCCAGGAATCATGCTCCGCCTACAAGGCAATTTTACCACCCAATTTTTAAGTGTGTCAATGGGTTTTGCTCAGAGAGAAGGTCATTTACGAGAAAAGTTTTTTTCTGACAGCTTACTTAGCGCAATTTTGATTTTACACATCAAAAGTTGCGCTTTTTATTTTCCCCAAAAGTATTGACAAGGAGGTTTTCTCAACGATGCCGATGTATTTTTGCTGTTTTTTATCCATAAACCAACCGCATGACCCTTGACTACTTCTACGGACAGACTGGAGAGCTTTCTCCTTCTACCGCATTCCAAAGGCTCTTTTTCTAGGAGCAGCGGTTCCAGAGCCTGTCCACGGATGCCAAGACGCTCTACGGTATCCTGCTGGATCGGATGAGCCTGTCAGCCAAAAACGGCTGGCTGGACGAGCAGAACCGGGTGTTCATTATCTTCACGATAGAGGATGTCAAGAGGGCATTGTGTTGCGCAGACAACAAAGCGACCAAGCTGCTCCGGGAACTCGAAAAGTTTGGTCTGATTGAACGAAAACGCAGAGGTCTGGGAAAGCCAAGTTTGGTGTATGTGAAGAACTTTTCGGCAGAATCGTCAAAATCAATATTCCAAAATCGTGATTTTCACGATTCTGGAGGCTTCAAAAACGCAAGTCAAGACCCTTCAAAATCACGATGTAATAAGACTAAAGAGAATGATACTGAAATGAGTGAGACTGATCCATTCTATTCTGAAGAAGCGGATGGGATGAGCAAACGCACCCAACTGGAAGAATATTTTTCTCAGTCTTTGGAGATAGACCTTTTGCTCCGGCTCTGCCCGGATGACGAGGACATCATCTACCAGATCGTTGATTTGCTGGTGGATACCTGTGCAACCAAGCGTAAGATGTTGCGAGTTGCCGGGGATGACCGCCCTGCTGAGGTGGTGCGCAGCCGATTTATGAAGCTGAATGCCGACCACATCAAATTTGTGTTGAAGTGCCTTGCAGAGAACAGTAGCCCGATTCGGAACATGAAACAGTATCTGCTTGCTTCTCTGTACAACGCACCGACCACTATGCAGCTCTACTACCAGAACCAAGCCAATCACGACTTGAGTATCAGGGGGTGATAGAAATTTCAAAGAAAGCTACTACGATTGCCATCGTCAACCAGAAAGGTGGCACTGCCAAAACCACAACCTGTGAAAATCCGGGCATCGGGCTGGCGATGGAGGGCAAAAAAGTCCTACTGGTGGACGCTGACCCGCAGGGCAGCTTGACCATAGTCGCTTCGCTCCTATGGCTAGTTGTGTGCACTGCGTGCAGATTTATATTTGCCCGCCATGCGGACATTGCCATCAGCATGGGCTGGCAGCGGCCCGATGAACTGCCCACCACCCTTTCCACTCTGATGGCAAAAGCCATGGACGATCAGAGTATTCCGCCCGGTGAAGGCATCCTGCACCATGCAGAGGGCGTTGACCTAATTCCGGCAAACATTGAACTGGCAGGGCTGGAAGTGTCTTTCGTCAACTGCATGAACCGGGAAAAGATGTTGAAACAGGTGCTGGACAGTTCCAAGCGGGAGTACGATTTTATTCTGCTGGACTGCACTCCTTCCCTTGGGATGCTGACCGTCAATGCCTTGGCAGCGGCAGACACCACCCTGATTCCCGTGCAGGCGCAGTATCTGTCCGCAAAAGGTCTGGAACAGCTTTTGCAGACGGTGCAGAAGGTCCGGCGGCAGATCAACCCGAAATTGAAAATCGAGGGCATCCTGCTCACCATGACGGATAGCCGCACCAACTACGGAAAGCAGATCGACAATTTGATTCGGGGTGCTTACGGCAGCAAGATCAAGGTGTTCGACCAGACTATTCCCCGGTCTGTCCGTGCTGCGGAGATCAGTGCAGTGGGCAAAAGCATTTTCCAGCACGACCCCAAAGGTAAGGTGGCAGAAGCCTACCGCTCTCTGACGAAGGAGGTGATGGCTGATGCCGAAAAACAGCTTAAACGTGTCGCTGAAAGGGGCAGATGACATTTTCTCCGCGGAAGAATCCCGGCAGGAACAGCAGCGGGAACAGGTGCATCAGATTCCCATCGGAGAACTGTTTCCTTTCAAGAACCACCCCTTTAAGGTCTTGGATGACGAGTCCATGCAGCGCACGGTGGAAAGCGTGGAACAGTACGGCGTGCTTTCTCCGCTGATTGCCCGTCCACGCTCGGAAGGTGGCTATGAGGTCATCTCCGGGCACCGCCGTCAGCACGCTGCACAGCTTGCCGGACTGGATGCCCTGCCTGTCATCGTCCGCAATATGAATGACGACGCTGCTGTTCTGCTCATGGTAGACAGCAATCTCCAACGTGAAAACATCCTGCCCAGTGAACGGGCTTTCGCCTACAAAATGAAGCTGGAAGCAATAAAAAATCAAGGTGCTAGGTCAGATTTAACTTCTGCGCAAATTGCGCAGAAGTTGTGGAGCGTATCGCAAGTGAGCGCAGACGCAAACGAAAGTGAACGTCAGGTGCACCGATTCATCCGCCTGACCAACCTCATCCCCGAACTGCTGGACATGGTAGACGAAAAGAAAATTGCCTTTAATCCCGCTGTGGAGTTGTCGCATCTCGACACGAACCAACAGCGGGATTTTTTAGAAGCGATGAACGACACCCAGAATGCACCGTCCCTTTCCCAAGCGCAGCGGCTTAAAAAGTTGGTGCAGGAAGGGCACTTCTCGTATGACGTTGCCTTTGCGGTCATGGGAGAAGAGAAAAAGGACGAGCTGGACAAGGTGGTCATCAAAAACGACACCCTGCGGAAGTATTTCCCGCGCAGCTACACCCCGAAACAGATGGAGGACACCATCATCAAGCTGCTGGAACAGTGGCAGCGTAAACAGCAGCGGCAGAATGAACGCTAACACACATTTTGAATGTAAGACCCAACCGGGTCTTTCTTTTTTGCAAAAATTTGGAGGAAACCCACTATGAACACTACCATTGATCTCAAGACCGCAAAGACCATCGAAGCCATGAATCAGAAAATCAACCACATGGACACTGCCGTGACCGACTTCTTTAACAAGATGAGCGATGTGTTGGAGCGGCAGCTCGGCGATGATGAAGTTTACGCCACTGTGATTGCCCCGGAGATCGAACTGACCATCACTCCGCTGGCGAACGTTCGCAGTTACCTGCCTTGCTTCGATGAAGCAGATTCCTGCTACAGCATCAGCGACGATGTGCCGCTGGCTCTCTGTTACGACCCTCGTCAGGTCATCACACTGGCTGGCAAGCGGTATCTGTCCGGTGCCGTTGTCTTTGTCCGCTACGACACCAATGGCAGCTTTGTTGCCCTTACCACCAGTGATCTGTATCTGATCCAGTGCTATCTGGCCGAGAACAGCGTTCCTCTGATGGCTGGACGCGAGAAGATGGTCTGCATCTGCATTGACTGAGAGGTGCAGCATGGACACCGAAATGACCTGCTATGAGAGTTTCGCAGAAGTCACGGAGGACTTTTACTGTTCCGCCGTTGATGTTTTGAAGATTCTGGTTCTCCGTCTGCACGACTACCATGCTCGTTGCTTCCATTCTCTGCGCGATGCTCTGTACGACTATTTTTCTACCGATGCCGCACCGCATACTCATGCCAATGTTTCCACTAAGCATACCGTCACCGCGTCTTGCGCTCCCCGTCCTCCCTGAGAGGATTCTTCTCACAGTTCAGTCAATGCAGGAGGTTCGCTATGAATTATATTTATTCGTTTATCATTTTTGAAGCTGGTGCCTTTTTCGGCTTCTTTGTGGCAGCTCTGCTGAACGCCGCCCGTGCTGGGCAGGAAATCACTATCAAATTCGAGGAGGAAGATAATGGAACAGACCGAGAACACCTTGTCGGTGCTGAAAATTGCGCCGGGGCAGTATCCGCAGCAGGTCGAGATCGATAACGACCTGAAAGCATTGCAGCAGGCTGTGGGCGGCTCCATCGGCGCAAGCTACCCTTTTGAAGATCCGGTCGCCATTGTCTACAACGATGATGGCAAGCTTATGGGACTGCCGTTGAACCGTGCCCTGTGGGACGAGGACGGGCTTATGTACGATGTCATTGCCGGAACCTTTCTGGTGGTGGGACTGGGAGAGGAGGATTTCACATCGCTTTCCCCGGAATTGGCGCAGAAGTATGAAGAAGAATTCCATCAACCCGAAGCCTTTCTCCCTCTAGGGCGTCGCCTGATGGTCATTCCGATGCCGGATGAATCAGTTCAGAATGACGCAGAAAAGGCCGTGAACAAGCCGTCCGTGGAACATGACCGTTAAGCTGAGTTTCTATCAGGGAGGTGGTAACGATGCAGGAAGAAATCGAGCATAAGACGGTCAACCTTGCCATCTCGACCACAAAACTGTCTGCCCGCACCCTGCTGCGCGGGATGCAGTTTCTGTTGCGGCAGTACGACAAGCACGCTTCACAGGGTAAGCAGTCCATGAAGCGGCTGGTGCGGCAGAACCGCGGCGTGACCAATGTGGAGATTCAGAAAAACCGGCATCAAGGACTTTGACCGCTTCGCCAAACGGTATCACATCGACTACTCCATCCAGAAAGACCTGTCCTGCAAGCCGCCCCGGTATCTAATCTACTTCAAGGCACAGGACACGGATGCCTTGAATGCAGCTTTCAAGGAATATTCGGCATCGGTGCTGGATAAAACCAAGCGTCCTTCCGTGCTGGCAAAGCTGCATGATCTGGCGCAGTCCGTTGCAAACCTACCAGACAAGGTGCGGCACAAGCAGGAGGAGCGCGGCCTATGAGCAAAAAGAAGCTTTCCAAGTTGCTGGCGCTCTATCTGCCCTATGTGGTAATTGGCTTGCTGGCAACCAATCTGGGCGAGGCATGGCGGCTGGCTGTGGGCAAGGAACTGGGAGATAAAATCGTATCGCTGATGGATACGCTCCCGGCTGCATTTTCAAATCCGCTGCCCAGTCTACACCTATTTGACTTGTTCATTGGTCTGTGCTGCGGTGCTGGAATGCGGCTGGCGGTGTACCTGAAAGGCAAAAAACGCCAAAAAGTACCGGCATGGCATGGAGTACGGCTCCGCCCGGTGGGGCACTCCGAAGGATATAGAGCCATTTATGGCTCCAAAGTTCGAGGACAATATCATCCTGACCAAAACAGAACGGCTGATGATGTCCAACCGCCCACCTGATCCGAAGAATGCCCGGAACAAAAACGTGCTGGTGGTGGGCGGCTCTGGCAGCGGCAAGACCCGGTTTTGGCTCAAGCCCAACCTTTTACAATGTCACAGTTCCTATGTGGTCACCGATCCGAATGGCGAATCAGCAATAAATCTGCTACTGGCTTTGGTGACATTATGGCCACTGAAACCTACGGTACCCGCCGAGCCAACGCTTACAAGATTTTGGAGGATACCTTGAATTTGCGTGACAGCCGCGTTTATGATACCATCGAGGAGGATGGGAAAGAAAAGCGTGTGCTGAATCAAAACGAAACCACCCTCGCCCAGCAGAAACAGCAAGCCATCAAGGATGCGTTCGCTGGCTGGGTCTGGAAAGACCCTCAGCGGCGTGCCTTATTGGTGAAGAAGTACAACGAGCTTTTTAACAGCACCCGCCCCCGTGAATACGATGGTTCCCACATTCATTTTGTTGGGCATGAACCCGGAGATCAATTTGCGAGAGCATCAGCGCAATGCGGTTGCCCATGTGCTGTATGGGTACAACACCCTTTTGGCGCACGAAGTCGGTGCTGGCAAGAGTTTTGAGATGGCGGCTTCCGCTATGGAACTGAAACGTCTGGGCTTGTGTCAGAAAAGTCTTTTTGTCGTGCCAAACCATTTGACGGAACAATGGGCCAGCGAATTTTTACGCCTGTACCCCAATGCAAAGCTGCTGGTCACCAGCAAAAAAAGATTTTGAACCCAGTAATCGCAAAAAATTCTGTGCGAGAATTGCGACCGGTGATTATGATGCGGTTATCATCGGACACAGCCAGTTTGAAAAGATACCCTTGTCCGCAGAACGACAGGAGCGTCTGATTCAGGAACAGATGGATGAAATCGAGGAGGCCATCGAAGAAGCGAAAGCACAGGTTGGCGAGCATTTCACAGTAAAGCAGCTGGAAAAGTTGCGCAAGTCTCTGAAACAGAAACTGGAAAAGCTGCAAGGCGCAGACCGTAAAGATGATGTGGTTACGTTTGAACAATTGGGCGTAGACAGGTTGTTTGTAGATGAAAGTCAGGCGTTTAAGAACCTCTACTTGTACACGAAAATGCGTAATGTCGCAGGTTTGAGCACGAGCGAGGCGCAAAAATCCAGCGATATGTTCGGCAAGTGTCGCTATCTGGATGAAATCACCGGTGGCCGTGGCGTGATTTTTGCAACGGGTACACCCCTGAGCAACAGCATGACTGAGATGTACACCCTTATGCGCTACCTTCAGTACAACACCTTGCAGCAGAAAGGGTTGACCCATTTTGATGCGTGGGCATCGACTTTTGGCGAAACTACTACCGCCATCGAACTTGCCCCAGAAGGCACCGGATACCGTGCACGCACTCGTTTTGCGAAGTTCTTCAATTTGCCTGAACTGATGGCGATGTTCAAAGAAGCGGCGGATATCAAGACCAGCGATCAGTTGAACCTGCCAGTGCCCCAAGCTAAATTTGAAACCGTAGTGGTCAAGCCTTCGAAAATCCAGCAGGACATGGTGCAGGCGTTGAGCGAACGTGCAGCCGAAGTCCACAGCGGTTCTGTTGACCCTTCTGTGGATAATATGTTGAAAATTACGTCGGATGGCCGCAAAATCGGTCTTGACCAGCGGTTGATGAATTCCGCTCTGCCCGATGACCCCAACAGCAAGTTAAATGCCTGCGTCAACAACGTCCTGCGCATCTGGAACGACACCAAGGAGCAGAAGCTGACCCAGTTGATTTTCTGCGATATGTCTACTCCCAAGGGGGACGGTTCGTTCAACGTCTATGATGATATTCGCACCAAGCTGCTCAACGCCGGTGTGCCCGAACAGGAGATTGAGTTCATCCACAACGCAGATACGGAGAACAAGAAAGCCGAACTTTTCTCCAAGGTACGCAGCGGACAGGTGCGTGTGTTGCTGGGCAGCACTGCAAAGATGGGAGCTGGCACCAACGTCCAGACGCTGCTTGTGGCGGTGCATCATCTGGATGTAGGCTGGCGTCCGTCTGATATGACCCAGCGCAATGGCAGAATCATCCGTCAAGGCAATCAAAACAAACAAGTGTACGTCTATAACTACGTCACGGAATCGACATTTGACGCCTACCTCTATGTGCGACACGAAGTCGCTTAATTCAACTGTCTGGCAATGACCGGACCTGTTATTCCATTAGCAGTAGTCTACTGTCAACAAAGCGGCTGGTAACGGCTGTGAGGAAGCGTGACAGGACAAGGGTAGCCCCACCCGAAAGGGTTCAAGCTGAAACTGCGAGGTGAAAGCGATAAGCTGCAAGCAACAATGCGGTTGGGGAGCCTGACTTGTATGGTATGGTTAATGTAACGTGAATCACTGATAAACGTCGTTAAGGCCGAACAGGCTAAAGTTGCTGACAAGCCTGAACCAAAATGGTAATGCAGCTGGTTATTCCCCTGTATAGTGGGAATACATGGACACAAAGCTGCCGGCGGAGAAGTGAGATCTAACCCATACTGTTGAATAAGCGGAACGTGGTAAGCCCGTATTTCTCCGAACAATCGGACGGAAACCGTAAGGAGACTTTATGAAATGCGGGTAGAAGAAAGATGGAAAAAGCGAATGCCGACCCTGTAATGGGGACGGATAGAGGTTGCAACATTACCTCATGCGAAAGCAGGCAGACTTCCATCCATGGTCTTTCTTTACGAGAGAATTTACAGAACTTTTCAAAATGGAGGAATTGCAAATGAACGAGAAATCGTGTGCACCGACTTGCAAAGTGGAAGATTGGGCCAGCATCGACTGGAACAAGGCTCGCACTTATGTTAAAAAGCTGCAAATGCGTATCGTAAAGGCTCAACAAGAAGGTCATTACAGCAAAGTGAAAACGCTGCAATGGCTGTTAACTCACTCGTTTTACGCCAAAGCCTTGGCAGTGAAGCGAGTAACAAGCAATCGTGGTAAAAATACGGCTGGGGTTGACCATGAACTGTGGCTGACCCCAGAGGCAAAATTCAAGGCAATCAATAAACTGAAACGGCGAGGATACCGTCCTCAGCCTCTGAAACGTGTTTATATTCCGAAGAAAAACGGCAAACTGCGGCCATTGAGTATTCCGACAATGACAGACCGAGCCATGCAGACTTTGTACATGTTTGCACTGGAACCGCTTGCTGAAACCTACGGTGACCCGAACTCCTATGGATTCCGAATCGGCAGAAGTACGCACGATGCAATCGAGCAGTGCTTTACCGACCTGAACAAAGGAAAATCACCCGAATGGATTCTCGAAGGTGACATCAAGGGATGCTTCGACCATATCAGCCACGAATGGCTCATGGAAAACATTCCGATGGACACACAGGTTTTACAGAAATGGCTAAAGTGTGGATTTGTCGATACGAAACAGCTGTTCCCCACCGAAGAGGGTACGCCGCAGGGCGGGACTATCTCGCCCACTCTGATGAATATGACACTGGATGGGCTGGAACGGCTCTTAAAGGAACGACTGCCGACCAAACAGTACTTCAATGGGAAAACTCACTTTAATAAGATGAACTTTGTGCGCTATGCTGACGACTTTATCGTAACCGGAGAAAGCCCGGAATTTCTGCGCGAAGAAGTCCTTCCTATTATTAGAGAGTTTATGGCTGAACGTGGATTGCAGTTGTCCGAAGAAAAGACGGTTATCACCCACATCGAAGATGGATTTGACTTCTTGGGCAAGAATATTCGAAAATACAACGGAAAACTCCTTATCAAACCCTCGAAGCAATCGGTCAGTTCTCTGCTGAAAAAGGTGCGCGAAATCGTCAAGAGCAACAAATCGGCAAAGCAGGATTCCCTGATTCGCCAGCTCAACCCGGTTATCCGTGGCTGGGTCAATAACCAGCGATTTGTTGTGTCCGCTGAAGCATTCAGCAAAATCGACTATCAGATTTATAATTGTCTCTGGCAATGGGCAAAGCGCAGGCACAAGAAAAAGAGCAGACGGTGGATTGCCAAGAAATATTGGCACTGCATCGGCTCTCGGAACCGGACTTTTGCCGCAGAAGAACGCTCCAAGAAGAGAAACAAAGAGCTTTCCTATTTTTGCCCTCGAATATGCAACGGACACCAAAATCATCCGCTTTAAGAAAATCGTTGCCGAAGCAAATCCGTTCGATGCGCGGTGGAATGGTTATTATGAAGAGCGTGATGGTGAGAAAATGCTGAACAGCACCAACGGACGCGAAAAGCTCTTGAAAGTATGGAGAAATCAGCACCGCTGCTGCCCTGTGTGTGGAGAACCGATAACTTCTGACACAGGTTTCAAGGTTCACAAGGTGTTCCGACATGGAAAGTCACCATGGCTGGAAATGGTGCATCCCGAATGCCATACCGTATTGCACAAAAACGATGCTTGTTTTGTTGCGCCGGGTTCCCTAACGGGAACTTTCTGAAAGGCTTGAGCCGTATGAGGGGAAACTCTCACGTACGGTTCTTAGGGGAGGGGCTGGCAGTAATGCCATCCTCTTACCCGATCAGACCCTTGAGAATAAACAGAAGTTTATCTCGCAGATCATGACGAGCAAATCGCCTATGCGATCTTGCGATGATATTGACGAACAGGCTTTATCTTACGCAGAAATCAAGGCTCTGTGTGCAGGCGACCCTCGCATCCGGGAAAAGATGGATTTGGACGTGCAGGTGGCAAAATTGAAAGTTCTGCGCGGTGACTTCCAGAATCAGAAATATCGTCTGGAAGATAAGCTGCTCAAAACATTCCCAGAAGAAATCCAGAAACAGAAAACCCGCATTGCTGCTTTACAACAGGACTCACAGATTGCAGCAGCACACCCGCAGGACAAAGAAAACTTCTGCGGCATGACCATCAAGGGCATGGTGTACGATGACAAAAAGGCTGCAGGCGAACGGCTGCTGCTGGCTCGGCAGGAGATGCCCAATGCTGATATGATGCTGCTGGGCACCTACCGTGGCTTTGAACTGAACATTCGATTCGACAGCTTCAAAAATGAGCATCAGGCCGTACTCCGGGCAGAGTTGAGTTACCCGGTGTCGCTGGGCGATGATGCGCGCGGCAATATCACTCGTCTGGACAATGCCATCGACAATTTTGCTGACCGTATTGCAGATGCCGAAAATGCTCTGCAAAACCTTGAACAGCAGAAGCAGGCCGCAGAGGTCGAAGTGGCAAAGCCCTTTGCACAGGAGGAAGAACTGGCCGAAAAGTCTGCCCGCCTTGCTGAATTGAACGCCTTGCTGAACATCGACCGTGACCGCAGTTCCTCGCAGGATGCTCCCGAAGAATCCGAGGAAACCGAAGCACCCGCAGCTCGTCCGTCTGTGCTGGCTGCGCTGGATGAAAAGGCCAACCAGCCAGAACCTGTAAAGCCGTTCAAGAGTTATCTGGATAAGGAGGGCCGATAATTTGAAAAAGCGGGAACACCGTCTCTTTATTCGTGTGACTGACGAAGAACGGAACTGCATTTTAGATAAGATGTATGGCATGGGCATCCGAAGCCTGAGTGCCTATATCCGCAAGATGGCACTGGACGGCTATTGCCTGCACCTCGACTTGAAAGAACTGCAACGCATGGCATATCTCTTGCAGATGTGCAGCAACAATCTGAACCAGTACGCCAAGCGTGCCAACGAGTGCGGCAAGGTCTACGCCGCCGACATGGAAGATCTGCGGCAGCGTCTGGATGAACTGATTGACATTGGCAAGCAAATTCTTTCCAAGCTGGCAGAGCTATAAAAATTCCCGCAGTTGGAGGACTGCGGGGGTACATATAATGCTTGACATCCTTGCAACGTAGTAGTCGATACCTTTATAATAAAGGCGAACAGAAAGGAAGTGCTTGATATGATGTCTATGCTGAAGAAAATTGTTCTTTTCCCGATTTCTCTCTTTGTGGCGTTTCTAGCTCTGATGGCAAGGTGGCTGCTAACCCTGTCCAGCTATGTAGTTGCTCCGCTGATGCTCTACATCTTCGGCTGCGGCATCTACACTGCCTATCGCCAGACTTGGGATCAGTTTCTTATCCTGCTGGTGGCCGAGTTCATCTGCTTCATCCTCTTTTTCGGTGCAACTGCCATCACCGAGGGCATCGGGCGTTTCAGTGAGTGGTTGGCCGAACTGTAAGGAGCATTTTCAACCTTTTGCCGCCTTCGGGCGGCTTTTTCTTTTATGGGGGTGATTCGTGATGGCTGCGACACGATTGATCGCATTGCACAAAAACAAGGGCATGACCGTTGCGGCCTGCCTGAAAAATCGCACGGACTATATCGAAAACCCGGACAAGACTGAGCAGGGGCAGTTTGTCAGCAGCTATGCTTGTAGCGCCCTGACGGCAGATGAAGAATTTATGCTGTCCAAACGGCAGTACGACCTTGTGAACGGACGCAGGCAGAAAAGCGATGTAATCGCTTATCAGATACGGCAGTCCTTCCGTCCGGGGGAAATCACCGCAGAGGAGGCTAACAAGGTGGGCTACGAACTGGCCATGCGCTTTACCAAGGGCAAGCACGCCTTTGTAGTGGCAACGCACACGGACCGGCAGCACATCCACAACCATGCGATCTTCAACTCCACAGCGTTGGATGGCAGCAGAAAGTTCCGGGATTTTTTCTTTTCGGCGTTGGCAGTGCAGCGGTTGAGTGACCTGATTTGCTTAGAGCACCAGTTGTCCGTCATTGAAAGGAAGCCCTACCGGGAGCGGCAGAAGCGTGTTCTCTATCCTCCAAAGGAGAGCAACCGTGACCGCCTGTGCGGAATCATCGACACAATCCTTGCAGAAAAACCGGGAGATTATGAAACGTTTCTGCAAAAGCTAGAGCAGCAGGGCTACGAGGTGAAGCGTGGCAAGTACACGGCGGTGAAGGGCAAGGGACAGAAACGCTTTATTCGGTTCCGAACTCTGGGCACCGGCTATGGCGAGGACGAAATCAAGGCGGTGCTGGAGGGTAAGGCGAAACACCAACCTTATCAGAAGAAGCCGCCCAAAGAACAGCCCTTCCAGTTGCTGGTGGACATTCAGGGAAAAATGGCAGAGGGCAAAAGCGTCGGCTACAAAAAGTGGGCGACCAAGTTCAACCTGAAAGAAATGTCCAAAACGCTGCTGTTCTTACAGGAGCAGAAGATCAGCAGTGCCGAAGAACTGCGGGAACGTGCAACGGCGGCAACGGAACGCTATCATGCCATGGGCGATTCCATCAAGGCGGCGGAAACGAGGTTGGCCGAAATCGCCGTCCTGAAAACCCACATTATCAACTATGCCAAGACTCGCCCGGTCTATGATGCCTACCGCAAGTCGGGGTACAGTCAAAAGTTTTTGGAAGCTCACCGGGAGGAAATCACCCTGCACAAGGCGGCGAAGGCTGCCTTTGACGAGGCAGGATTGCAAAAGCTGCCGAAGGTCAAGGAGTTGGATGCGGAGTTTGCAGAACTGCTGACCAAGAAGAAAGCATCTTACCCGGACTACCGCAAGGCACGGAACGAGATGCAAGAACTGGTTCGGGCACAGAAAAACGTGGAACGCTTTTTTGCGGAGGAAAAGCCAGCACAGGAGAACGAGCAGGTTCGATAAACGCAGATTGCCGAGAGTTGACCGCAAGAGGTCGGCACTCGGCAATCTTTTTTCGTCGGTTCAATCTTTAACGGAATGGTTTATTTCTTTCGATTGTGTATGTTGGTGCGGTCAACAGGTATCCTATGGAGTGTAAAGAACACTATAGGATGAGGTTGCACTATGAAAGAGCTTTTTGGACAGCGACTACGGGAGCAGCGTATAAAGCATGGGTTGACGCTGGAACAGCTTGCGGAAAAATCCGAGCTTTCCTCCAACTATATCGGCATGGTAGAGCGTGGCTTAAAGGAACCCGGTCTTGCCACCATTGTCAAACTTCTGAATGCTCTGAATATTTCCGCAGACACATTGCTGTGTGATCTGGTTCCCAGTGCATCCCATGTGACCGACGACGAGATCTGCAAGCGGCTGGAAGGCTTGACCCCTATTCAGAAAAAGGCAGCACTCGACTTGCTGGACACCTATATCGCCAATCTCCCTTACCTCACAAACGAGGAATAAACCACAAACTTTGCAAGCGCATCGGCTGAAATCTAGCCGGTGCGCTTTTCTTTTGCATTCCTTTCGACTATAATAATTCTTACAGGATGTATTGTTTCCTAAAGAGTCGATTGTTTGGGGGTATCAAAATGAGAGAACCACGGTACGACATTTTAGCTGATATTCAGGATGCGATCGAGCGAGCAAAACAAGGCAAGCTGGCGTTGTACTGGCAGCGCGCCATCCAGCGGGAATACCGATGCAAGAAAGTAACCCCTGCCGAGCAGCAGGCGTATGAGCAGTTGCAGAGCATTCTTTTCGAAGTGCCACAATGGAGCGATGAAGAAGAACTGCACCATGACATGGAGAACATCGGGGGCAAACTCTGGTTCTGCCATTTCTGGATCGATCACGATTCCATGGTGCAGTTGACGGAAGACCGCAACGGAAAATACTCCACAGCCTACGTTCTGGATACAGAAACTACCCCGGATGTGCGTAAGGAGGCGGCATTGCAGGCACAGAAAGAACTTGCGGACTGTATGCAGGTGTGGGGCATTTCGCTTCTGGATGCGCCTGTTCCTGAACAGATGAAGTACGATTTTCTTGCAGAAGCCGCTTCTCACCTCATGCAAGTTCTTAATGACCCAGAGCACATCACCGGGTAAAAAGCGTCCCGAAGGGATGCGCAGCCTGCATTGGGAAATGCAGATCAAAGGGGCTTGGGGCATTCCCCAACAAGCGTTTTGCAACGCAAAATAAGCAGATGTATATACGTCTGCACTGCTTGCTACAATGGTGTTGGTTCTGAGAAGCTCACAGCCAGTGAGCTATACAGACGCCCAAACCTAAGCTACAATGAAGATGTGCTGAGAGAACGAAGCATTGCTTGAACTGAACGCTTGTGCTCGCAAACGTCAGAAAAATGGAAGCTGCTGTTATTACCGCCGTCGGTATCGATGTGTCAAAGAGCAAAAGCACAGTTGCGGTACGGAGACCCAGAGGCGAAATCGTACTTCGGCCTTTCGAGGTCCACCACACGAACAGTGACTTGAAAAAGCTGGCATCCACACTACAAAAACTGGGAGGCGATATCCGTATTGCAATGGAACATACCAGTACGTACTGGAGACCGATCGCACTGACATTGAAGGAAGCGGGCTTTTTTTCCGTTGTCAATGCGATTTGCGGTTGAATAGGAGCTTCTTGTCCTTCATCTGTCTGCTTCTCCCTCATTTCTGCGCTGAGACGCAGAGCCAGCCTTTCTTTTTGTGTATCTGCACCTCGTGAAAGCCCGCCTGCTCCAGATACGCCTTCAGCTCGGTGTCCTTATAGATGGTCATGCCACCGATGATCTCCGTCCACCTCTCGTCCTTGTCCGTGTCGCCGTTTGCTTCGTTGCAGATGAGAAATGTCCCGCCGACCTTCAGCACCCGGTAAACCTCCCGGAAGCACCGAGGCAGATCAGGCCAGAAATAGACGGTTTCAAAGGCCGTCACCACATCGAACCAGTTGTCCGTAAACATCATATCTGCCACGCTGCCTTGCAAAACGGCGCAGCGACCCTCCGCGATGGCGACGTCGTTGACCTTTTTTCGACTTCTCCACGCTGACGGGCGAATAGTCGATGCCCTTGACGACGCCCTGTGGGCATTTTTTCAGCAGCCGTCGGATGTTCGCCCCACCGCCGCAGCCGCAGTCCAGCACCTTGGCGTCCGGCGCAGTATTCAGAAATTGAAGCCCCCACCGGGCCACGGCGCTGTGACCGAGATTCATCATGGCGACCATAATTTTCCCGCCAAAGCCCACGGGCTTGCGGGTATTTTCAAAGAATGACATATCACACCTCCATTTTTACACACTCGGCATAGGTCAGCGGGAACGAGGCTTTCAGGACAGCGCTTTTCCGCACCGTCCAGCCGTTTTGCCGCAGGAAACGCAGGTATTCCTCGCTCGTCCATCTGCTGTGGAGAGGGAAGCCCGCCAGCTTCATGAAAAATGCCTTGACCTTGCCGGAAAACGAGTTCCCCGCGTGGGTGAAGGTCGGCGCGATGAGCACGCCGTCCTCTTTCAGCACCCGCTTGATTTCTTGCAGGGCTTTTTCCGGCTGCGGCACGATGTGCAGCGCATTGGACACGATCACCACATCAAAGGACTTATCCGCATAGGGCAGGCGGAACATATCCTGCACGGAAAAGTGCAGCTTGGCAGAGTGGTTATTACGCTTGGCCTCGGCAATCATCTCCGCGGAGGCATCCGTCGCCTCGATGTGCGCTGCCGCGTTCACAATGTGCTTTGCAATCAGTCCCGTGCCGGTCGCCAGCTCCAGCACCATTTTGGCTTTCACCACCGGCCGGATCAGCTTATACATCTCTTCGTATGCCGCCCGATCCTTTCGCATAAAGCGGTCGTAACGACCGGCATTTTTGTCCAAGAAGGTCTTTCGTTCTTTCATAGCCGTTGCCCTTATCTCTTCTTTATTTTTTGCCGCATTGTGCCTCTCGGAAAGGATTCAAAGCGCCACTAAATTTTCCCGTGCAGGCATCTGTCCCGCCGCTCTCAGGCGTATTCCAGCAGTGCATTGCACGCCGGACAAAGCGCCTCGCCCCTTGTCCCATGCACGCCACAACAATACCGGCGCACCATGAGGGTAACGGTTTCGATCTCCTTTTCCTTGTTCAAGTTCTGAAGTCCTTTCTGTTTTATACATGGTTAGTTAATTCTAACCATCTGGTGGAAGAAAAGGCAGGCCACCTGTATGTAGTCTGCCTTTTGCCTGATGCGAAAGCCCGCAGACACGCGGGGCTTACAGCACCAGCGAGGGCGCGGTGTAGACCCGTGCCTTCAGCTCGCTGTTTAGCATATACAGCCCCTTGCTGTCACCGCCGAACAGATCCATCTTGGTAATGAGGTCAGCGGCGTTCTTCTCCTCCTCGCCCTGTTCCTTGATGAACCAGTCCAGCATCTGCATGGTGCGGAAGTCCCTGACCTCGTATGCGGCGGCGTAGATGGCATTGATGCTGGCGGTGACCAGCTTCTCGTGCTCCAGTGCCTTTTTCAGCGGGGTCATGTGGTCGCCTCGTTCCCACTCCGGCTTTGCGATAGCCTCAAAGGTGACGCCCTCGCCGTTATTCTGCAAATACTGATAAAACAGCATGGCGTGATCCCGTTCCTCCTGCGCCTGTACCCGGTACCAGTTCTCAAAGCCGTCCAGTCCGGCGGCGGCGTAGTAGTTGGCAAAGTCCAGATACAGATAGGCGGAGTAGAACTCCTTATTGATCTGCTCGTTGATCAGCTTAGATACCTTAGCGTTCATGATACTTCTCCTCCATAAGATTGTCTTTTTCCTGCTCCCGGCAGGCAGGGCAGATATACCGTACCCAGAGCGATGCTGGGATGCTCCCTTTTCATCTCCAGGAACACCTGCTCCGCCGTGGGATGCTGCTGCAGCTCCGTTACGGCGGCCAATATCTCCTCTGCGTATTTTGGCATACCGCCAACCCTCTAAATGCAAGAATGAGTCTCATTATTTTGCTTTTATTATACCTATATTTTTTTCTCTGTCAACAACCACAAAGGGCTTGTGCGCCAAAAGCTGCCTCGAAGTACCTTAACAGTTTTAACTGTATCTGTTATATTTCAATATAAACTGTATCAGCAGTAAACACAGTTGCATTGGAGGTTGATTATGCGTCAGATATTGCTTTTCGCGGCACTTGCCGCCGTGCTTGCACTGCTTCTGGTGAGCTGCGGGGGAACCAAGGACAAGCCGGTGCCGACAGAGGAGGACGCTCCCGGCAAGGCGGCGTATCATAAGATCAGCGCCGAGGAAGCCTATGAGATGATGATTCTCGCAGGAGATCGTGGTGGTGGATGTCCGCACCCGGGAGGAATACGAATGGCGGGACATATTGAAAACGCCGTCCTTGTGCCCAACGAGAGCATCGGGAGCGAAATGCCCGAGACGCTGCCCGATAAGGAGGCGACGCTGCTGATCTACTGCCGCAGCGGCCGCCGCAGCAAGGATGCTGCACAAAAGCTGCTGGCGCTGGGGTATCAGAGCGTCTACGACTTCGACACGATCCTGATTGTCCAAACTCAATTCAAGGTCATGGTCGATGATGGGCAGCTTGAACCGGACGGCCTTCAGCCACTGTCCATTAGGCTGGCGTTCTGGGTAGATCTGCACCTCGTCGATCAAAATTTCCACCAGTCTGCGGCGTTCCGCCTCGGTCATGGTGACATAAAACTTGTCAAAGCAAATCAGGATCTTATAGATGTTGTCGCCTGTGATTTTGTCGGCTTCAATGGCCTGCTTCTTTGCCCGGGCATCCATCAGTCCATTTTCCACCTCTTCGATTTTATCGTACATCTTATAAAGGCGGTCGTCAAGGTCAGATTTTCGGGCGATAAAGTGCCGGTCGTCCGGGTCAAGGCTGTCGATCTCCTCCATAAGCCGGGATTTTGTGGAGTAGTGCTGCCGTAGCTGCTTCTCATAGGCGGCGCTCTCCTGCTCAATGGCAGTGGTATCTACCTTCATGTGTAGACCTTGGTCTTTTCTGCTGCCATTTCCAGCACCTCCCATTCGTACCGTCTTGTTCGGAATAGACTTTGCAAGCAAAGGTCGTGTACCAAAGGCGCTGCTCTCGCCTGTCGGCTCGGTCAAGCGCTTCAAAATGCAACGCATTTTGAGGTCGCCACTGGCGACCCGCGCCCCTTTGGATTCTCCGTTCACATTGTCCTACGGACGATGTGATTTTTATTGTTGTAGCGATTCGCTTCATCCCGGTTTCGTCCCGGTTTGCAGAATGCCCTTGCAATCCGAAAGAAGCCGTGCTATAATGCCGCTGTAATTGAATCATAAATCTTCAGGGCAGGGTGCAATTCCCTACCGGTGGTACAGCCCACGAGCCGTAAGGCATGATTCGGTGAAACTCCGAAGCCGACAGTACAGTCTGGATGAAAGAAGATATCAAGTGCAGAACCCGTACGGTCCTGTGCTTGTGGAGGCTGCTCTGGGATGCGTTTGCATTCTGGAGCTTTCTTTTTTTGCACAAGGATCCCTTGTGTTTTTTCGGCTTGCCCTGAACGTTTTTGTTCAGGGCTTTTTCTTTTGGAGGCAACACGATGAACGACAAAGACTATATGCGTCTGGCTTTGCAGCTTGCAAAAAAGGGCTGCGGGTGGACATCGCCCAACCCGATGGTGGGTGCCGTGGTCGTAAAAGAGGGCAGGATCATCGGACAGGGCTGGCACCAGAAATACGGTCAGGCTCATGCGGAGCGCAATGCGCTGGCATCCTGCACCGAAGATCCGCAGGGAGCGACCATGTATGTGACATTGGAGCCGTGCTGCCATTACGGAAAGCAGCCGCCCTGCGTGGATGCGATTCTGGACGCGGGCATTCACCGGGTGGTCGTGGGTTCCGCTGACCCGAATCCGCTGGTAGCCGGAAAAGGAATTGCAATCCTGCGCGCACACGGCATAGATGTGACCGAAAATGTTCTGCAAGAGGAATGCGATGCGCTGAACAAGGTGTTCTTCCACTATATCACCACAAAACGCCCCTTCGTTTCCATGAAATACGCCATGACGATGGACGGAAAAATCGCCACATACACAGGCGCTTCCAAATGGATCACCGGGGAAATTGCCCGGAATCATGTTCAACGGCAGCGGCACCGATTCCGCGGCATTATGGTGGGAGTCGGAACCATTCTGGCAGATGACCCGCTGCTGACCTGCCGGATAGAGGGTGGCCGTGATCCCGTCCGGATCATCTGTGATACACATTTGCGGACACCGCTACAATCACAGGTAGTCACGACCGCCAAACAGGTCCCCACCATTCTTGCGACCTGCTGCGGCGACCCAGAGAAGCAGGCGGCATATCAACAGGCCGGGTGCCGGATTCTTTTTCTGGAAGAGCAATGCGGTCATGTGAATCTTCTGCAACTGATGGAACAGCTGGGACAGGAGCAGATCGACAGCATTCTGCTGGAAGGCGGCGGAACCTTGAACTGGTCTGCACTGGAAAGCGGCATCGTGCAGCAGGTACAGGCTTATATTGCCCCGAAGCTGTTCGGAGGAAGGGATGCCAAAGCACCCATTGAGGGTGCAGGTATCCCGCTTCCGGATGCTGCATTCCGCCTGAAGAACAGCCGATTGGAACAGCTTGGCGAAGATTTCCTGATCGAAAGTGAGGTGGAGTACCCGTGTTTACCGGAATCGTGGAAGAAGTCGGAACAATAAAATCCATCAATCGGGGACAGCATTCCGCCGTACTGACGGTTCGTGCAAAAACGGTTCTGGAAGAAACCAGGATCGGCGACAGCATCGCCGTCAACGGCATCTGCCTGACCGTCAGGCAGCTCTTCCCGGATAGCTTTGCTGCGGATGTCATGCACGAGACCTTGAACCGCTCTGCGCTTGCGCAGCTCACCGTTGGAAGTGCTGTCAATCTGGAACGTGCCATGCCGGCCAACGGACGTTTTGGCGGACACATCGTAGCAGGCCATGTGGATGGCGTCGGACGCATTGCCAATATCCGAAAAGACGATACGGCCATCTGGTACACCATTCATGCAGATTCTGCGATCCTTCGCTATGTCGTCGAAAAAGGCTCTATCACAATAGACGGTATCAGCCTGACCGTGGCTGCGGTGGAACCTACGGGCTTTTCCGTGTCCACGATACCGCACACCATCTGTCAGACGAACCTGCACCAACGGCACAAAGGGGATTTTGTCAATTTGGAAACCGATGTTATCGGAAAATATATCGAGAAGCTGCTTCCATCAGAAGCACCAAAGCAAAACACGCTCACAAAAGAAATGCTGCTGCGCTGCGGCTTTTAAGGAGAGTTTAGGATGAACTTCAATACCATTCCCGAAGCTTTGCAAGACCTGAAACAAGGAAAAATCATTCTGGTAACGGATGACCCCGACCGTGAAAACGAGGGGGACTTCATCTGTGCTGCCGAATTTGCCACCACCGAAAACATCAACTTTATGGCGACCCACGGCAAAGGTCTGATCTGTATGCCGATGTCCGAGGCTTTCGTCCAGAAGCTGCAATTTCCGCAGATGGTGCAGCATAATACCGACAACCATGAAACGGCATTTACTGTGTCCATCGACCACGTTTCTACTTCTACGGGCATTTCTGCCGCAGAGCGTTCCATTACGGCGATGGCTTGTGTGGACGACCACTCAAAAGCAGAAGATTTCCGCAGACCGGGTCATATGTTCCCCCTTCTGGCAAAAAAGAACGGTGTGTTGGAGCGCAACGGTCACACAGAAGCAACGGTTGACCTGTGCCGTCTGGCAGGGCTGAAAGAATGCGGCCTGTGCTGCGAGATCATGCGGGAGGATGGAACGATGATGCGCACCGCTGAACTGGCAAAGCTTGCAGAGCGCTTCCAGATCAAATTCATCACCATCCGTGATTTACAGGAGTACCGCAAGTGTCACGATAAACTGGTCGATCAGGTGACAGCGGTGAACCTGCCTACCAAGTATGGCACCTTCAAAGCATACGGTTTTGTGAGCCGCCTGAACGGAGAACATCACATTGCACTGGTAAAGGGCGACATTGGCGATGGAAAGGATGTTCTGTGCCGCGTCCACTCGGAATGCCTGACAGGCGATACGTTCGGCTCCTTGCGCTGCGACTGCGGCCAGCAGCTGGCCGCCGCCATGACACAGATCGAAAAAGAAGGCCGGGGCATTCTGCTTTATATGCGGCAGGAAGGCCGGGGCATCGGTCTGATCAACAAGCTGCGTGCCTATGAGCTTCAGGAGCAGGGCATGGATACGCTGGAAGCCAATCTTGCCTTGGGGTTCCATGGAGATGAACGGGAGTATTATCTCGGCGCGCAGATCCTCCGGGAACTTGGCGTAAAAAGCCTGCGCCTGCTTACCAATAACCCGGACAAGGTATATCAGCTCTCCGAGTTTGGGCTGGAGATCTCCCAGCGCGTACCCATTCAGATGACGGCGACCCCGTATGACCTGTTCTACCTGAAAACGAAGCAGGCACGGATGGGACATATTCTGGAATATTAACAACGAAAGAGGTATTTAAGAATGAAAACGTTTGAAGGTAAGCTGGTTTCTCAGAATATCAAGATCGGTATCGTAGCAGCCCGTTTTAACGAGTTTATCACGTCCAAGCTTCTGAGCGGAGCAATGGATGGCCTGCTCCGGCACGATGTGCAGGACGCTGATGTTCATGTTGCATGGGTTCCGGGTGCTTTTGAGATCCCACTGGTTGCCTCTAAAATGGCAAAAAGCGGAAAGTATGATGCTGTGATCTGCCTTGGTGCCGTGATTCGCGGCTCTACCAGCCATTACGACTATGTGTGCAATGAGGTTTCCAAAGGCATTGCCACGATTTCACTGGAAAGCGGAGTTCCCGTGCTCTTTGGTGTTCTGACCACCGAAAACATCGAACAGGCCATCGAGAGGGCAGGCACCAAAGCAGGTAATAAAGGCTATGACTGCGCAGTCAGTGCCATCGAGATGGTAAACCTGCTCCGGGAAATGGATACCGCCGCAGAGTAAAATACACGCAGGAGTTTGCCATGATCGTTATAAAAACCCGACAGCCTGACCCGGAATTGGAGCAGAAGATCCGGATGCTTCTGGAACGAGAGCACATCGAGGCAGAGCAAATATCCATTGATTCATGGGAGAAGTTGGTTCTTCCGGGGCTTACACTGGATGGAATGACCCACGAAGTGTCGTGCAACGGCAGAAAAGTCTCCCTTACACGACTGGAGTTCGATTTGCTGCTGATGCTTGCCTCTCACGAAAGACAAATCTTTTCAAAAGAAGAGCTTTTCCGTGCTGTGTGGGGACAAAACTGTGACGACACCTTAAAGGTCGTGGCAAATACCGTTTCCAATCTGCGAAAGAAGCTGGCCGACTGTGGTAGCTTTATCCGCACCACCCACGGCGGCTATACGTTCAGGGGCAAAAAGGAGAACGACCCGGAATGACCAGGATCTTATTTATTTGTCTCGGAAATATCTGCCGAAGCCCGATGGCCGAATATATCATGAAAGACCTTGTGTCCAAGGCAGGGCTTTCCGAGCGATTTGAAATCTCATCAGCCGCCACCAGTGCATGGGAGATCGGAAATCCGGTCTATCCACCTGCGCAGCAGAAGCTGGCAGAACATGGCATCGACTGCAACGGCAAGACC
>ENA-OQKS01000063-OQKS01000063.1-human-gut-metagenome-genome-assembly--contig:-NODE-63-length-29523-cov-3.683188_pt1 | contig 29523 bp, 26 predicted proteins | sample MGYA00242804_ERZ504808 | MGnify/ENA primary metagenome ERZ504808 (study PRJEB26092, sample SAMD00036375) | human gut metagenome | host: Homo sapiens | study: EMG produced TPA metagenomics assembly of...
ACCTTGTCTTAAACTGGTCAGCGCGCGCAACCGAACGCGTATACTCGATAATCTCGTTGTTCATGTCATAGGTGGTACGAATCAAATCGAGGACCGGCGCACCTTCGGCAATCTCGAGCAGACGCGCATCGGAATGGCGGCGATACTCGCATAGAACTCCTCCTCGGCCAGTCGAACCTTCTCGTGATAGTCCTGCTCGATCATATCGTACAGCGATTTATTCTCGATCATGGGGCGTTTAAGCGCAAAGAATTTGCGGCTCGGCAAATATGTGCACTCAATCATGAGCGGCACACCATCGGCAATACGCAGGCGTTTGATCTTGTACAGACGCTCGCCCAGACGCGCGTTCATCTCTACGGCAATATTCTTGTCAGCCTCGACCTCGGTAAACTCAAGAATCGTCGTCTTGGGCACACGGCCGATCGCCTTCATCTGCTCGGTAAAGCTATAGGTTTGCGTGAGGTTTGCCGTTTGCAGAGAGCGGTCGCACACCATGGTTCCACGGCCGCGCTGACGAACCACCAAGCCCAGGCGCTCAAGCTCCTGCAGGGCAAGACGAACCGTCGTACGCGAAAGCCCGTAGCGCTCCGACAAGTCACGTTCGGACGGCAAATAGTCGCCGGGTCGAAGTTCGTGATCGATTTTATCGGTCAGCAAATCGACGAGTTGATCGTACAGAGGTTGTTTGCGCGCTCCCATTGCCATAATGATACCTGCCGGATAAATGACTCGAAATTGGTTGTAACCAGACACCACGTACTATAGCAGTTTTAATGGAATAACAGCAGGTCAACGCGTACATTTCGATATTGTTTGCCGGTCGATAGCCTGTGCGCTGTAATACCAATCACATCGCTGCATCAAGTATTGAGGTAGCAAAAAGGGCCGCCCCCGCGGAGCGGGACGACCCTTTGCAAGACAGATACGTCTTTAAGGCTTAGAGAAGCTTCTTGAGCTCCTCGGCAACAGCCTGGACCTGCGTGCCGATGATGACCTGGGTAGCACCCTTGTCCATCTTCATGACACCCAGAGCGCCAGCCTTCTTGCAGGCAGCCTCGTCGACCAGCTCGGAATCGCCGAGCTCGAAGCGCAGGCGAGTAGCGCAGCAGTCAACGGTCTTGACGTTCTCCTTGCCACCGACGGCAGCGAGAACAGCGGCGGCCAGAGCGGCGAACTTGTCGTCGCCAGCAGCGGCGGAAGCGGAGGTCTCCTCGACATCCTCATCCTCGCGACCAGGGGTCATGAGGTTGAACTTGGTGATGGCGAAGCGGAACACGAGGTAGAAGACCACGAAGGCAGCGATGCCCAGCGGGATGATCGCCCAGGTGTTGGCAGCAGCCGGGAGGCTAGAGGAGAACAGGAGGTCGGTAGCACCAGCGGAGAAGCAGAAGCCAGCACGGAAACCAACATAGTAGGTGACGATGGTGAAGATGCCGTACAGGGCAGCGTACACGACGTAGAGCGGGAAGCACAGGAACATGAAGCCGAACTCGAAGGGCTCGGTGACGCCGCAGACAAAGGCGCAGATAGCAGCGGAGACAACCAGGCCGATAGCAGCCTTCTTGTTCTTAGCGGTCTGAACCATAGCCAGGGCAGCGCCCGGGATACCGAACATCATGCAGGGGAAGAAGCCGGACATGTACATGCCGAGGCTCCACTTGACGTCAGCAGAGGTCTCACCAGCCCAGAAGTGGGTCAGGTCGCCCAGGCCGATGGTGTCGAACCAGAACACGTTGTTCAGAGCGTGGTGCAGACCAGTCGGGATGAGCAGGCGGTTAAGGAAGGCGTAGATGCCAGCGCCGATACCACCCATGGCGGCGATACCCTCACCAAGAGCAACAAGAGCACCGAAGATAAGCGGCCAAGCAAAGAGCAGGACGACGGAGACGACGATGCAGATGACGGCGGTCATGATGGCGACGCAACGCTTGCCGGAGAAGAAGGCCAGCCAGTCGGGAAGACGGGTATCCTTGAACTTGTTGTAGCAAGTGCCACCGATGACGGCGGACAGGATGCCGATGAAGGAGTTACCAGCGATCTTGGAGAACGCGATGCCCTCGGTCGTGGCAAGCCAAGCAGTCTGAGCATCGGCGTCCATACCACGAATGGTGCCAATAACAGCGGGGTTCAGGAGCTGCTGGATCATCAGGAAGGCGACGAGGCCAGCGAGGCCAGCGGTGCCATCGTGATCGTCGGCAAGGCCGACAGCGGCGCCGACTGCGAACAGCCAGGCCATGTTATCGATAAGAGCGCCGCCTGCCTTGATGAGCAGGAAACCGGCGGTATAGGCAAAACCGGTAGTGTCACCGGCAGCACCCATGACTGCGGGAGCGAGCAGGTAGCCCACGCTCATAAGAATACCTGCGACGGGAAGCGCCGCGACGGGAAGCATCAGCGCTTTGCCGAGCTTCTAGAGGTACTTCATCATATGGTATCTCCTCCAACCTTTCTTTCGTTGTTGCCAACGAGTCCCATGTCCGCGCCTTGTGCATACCGGCTTCTCCGCTTGCCGGCATTGGTGCGCAAACTTAGACAACCCAGTCCCTATTTCGGGTTGCCATTGAGTCCGTTAACACACATACGATTCAAACGTCCACCACATTTCTTTCAAATTACCTTTTCGTTGCCAAACGGTTATTTTTTGCCCGTAAACGGTAATTTACGCAGGTAGACGTGCTGCGTATCTTTCATTACCAAACTAATTCTTAGTAATTTCCATTCGATTTCGTCTCAAGATTGGTTACTACCAGATGAACAGTGGTACCACATTGTTACAACCAGTTTGGCCGAAATCGTTTTCACTTTATATGAATAAAGTCCCCAAGAATTTGTATATAACCTCTCCCCTACTACTCTCCTCCCCACCCTTTCCTACAACGCAAAAAGCCCGCTAGAACGGTGTTCGTTCTAGCGGGCTTAATCAGATATATCGGCTTCGTACTCGAAAGCTCAGGCAAACCTTACGCAAACAGGCCGTAGATGCTGATGTTGGCCTTGGCGTAGAGACCGTTAGCATACTCGGTCCACTTGGAGCTGGCGCTCGAAGCCTGCGAGGAATACTGCTGGTAGGCGGTGTAATAGGCGGTCATGGCCTGCTTGTAGGTGGCGCTATCGGCCGTAAAGGCATCGTCAGCGAAGGCCTTGGCATAGGTGCTGTCGGCATCCTTCCAAGTGCCCTTTGAGCTATCCCACTCATCGCCGACAAGGTTGATGATGTAGTCGGCGTAGTCCTTACTCGCGGTCTCCTCGTTGCCGTCAGCAGGCTCGGTCGGGGCGGTCGGCATGCTTGCAGAGCTATCGCCCACCTTCTTCTTGTAGAGCTTTTGCAGCGTCGCGGACTGACGGACGATCTGCTTGGCCTGGTCCTTGGACACGCCGTACTGCGTGGCCATGGTCTTGTAGTCCGAAGTGCCGATGGAATCCTCGGCGTACTGCTTCATTTCCTTGGAAGAAACGGTAATGCCCTCGTCCTCGGCAGCGTCCAGCAGAATCTGATTGCGCACGTAGGACAGGATGACGTCAGCAGAAGGAGCGGTGTAGTTGCCATCGCTATCCTTGACGGTGTCGAGGCTGTACTGGCTCTCGATGGCCTCACGCGCGGTGATGTCGCTCTTCTTGCCGTTGTAGCTATAGCTTGCCACGGTCGAATCGAGCTGGTCCTCGGTCAGGGTCGCCGAGCCGACGCCCTTGCCGCCAAAGCCGCCATTGCCAATAAAGAAGCCGACCACCGCAGCAATCACGATGGCGACCACAAAGGCGGCAATCATCGTCTTCTTGTGCTTGGATGCATGGTCGTCCGCATCGGAGTCGTCCTCGTCCTGCTCCTCGGGCATGAGGTTCTCGTCGGCGGCGTCCGCGGCGATCTTTGCCTCCAGGCGAGCATCCTCCTCCTCGGCCGTCGTGCCGGCGGCAATGTGCTCGGCAGACGTGCCGGCGACCAGGTCGATCTTCTCGTCCTCGTCACCGTCGGGGCCTTCGCCGCGCTCGATGATCTGGATACCGTCGATCTCGTCCTTCTCGTCCTTCTTTTGAATCAGACCCATATCAATTACTCCTTGTTAGGAAACATAGTCCCCAATAGAATACGCCCGACGAGGCGCCGGGCGTATTCATTCTTAGGTTATACGCAAACACTTAAGTACTATTTAGGCGTTTGCAGCGTGCATACCTTAGACCAGGTGCGCGATAACGGCATCGGCAAAGGCCTGCGTGCCCACGGCGCCCTCAACGGAGCCGGTCTGGGCACGACGCACGTCGCCGGTAACCTGCTCGCCCTCGTCGAGCGTGGCAGAGACGGCGGCGCGAATGCGGTTGGCCGCATCGTTCTCGCCCAGGTGGTCGAGCATCATCGCAGCAGAGAGGATCTCGGCCGTGGGGGTTGGCGATATCCTGGCCAGCGATATCGGGTGCCGAACCGTGCGTTGCCTCAAAGATTGCGCAGTCGGCACCGATGTTGGAGCCGGGTGCCATGCCCAGACCGCCCACCAGGCCGGCGCACAGGTCGCTCACGATGTCGCCGTACAGGTTGGGCAGCACCAGGACATCGAAGTCATTGGGGTTTTGGACTAGGCCCATGCAGGTGGCGTCGACGATCTTGTCGTTGAACTCGATATCGGGATAGTTGGAGGCCACCTCGCGCGCTACGCGCAGGAACAAGCCGTCGGTCGCCTTCATGATGTTGGCCTTATGCACGGCCGTCACTTTTTTGCGGCCGCAGCGGCGGGCATACTCAAAGGCATACTCCACAATGCGGCGGCTCTTGGCGATGGAGATCGGCTTGATCGAGATCGCGGAATCGGCGGCGAAGGTCTTTTGGCCCGAACGCTCGACAAGCTGCGAGAGCTCCTCGACCTCGGCAGCGCCCTCATCGAACTCGATGCCGGCGTAGAGGTCCTCGGTGTTCTCGCGCACGATGACCAGGTCGACGTCGCGGAAGCGCGAGCCGTCGCCCGGCTGCGACAGGCAGGGGCGCACGCAGGCGTACAGGTCGAAGTGCTTGCGCAGGGCGACGTTAACGCTGCGGAAGCCCGTGCCGACCGGCGTGGTGATGGGGCCCTTGATGGCAACCTTGGTCTCGGCGACCGCATCGAGCACATGTTGGGGCAGCGGCGTGCCAAACTCGTCCATGACGCCGGCACCGGCCTCCTGGACGTTCCAGTTGATCTGGACACCGGTGGCCTCGACCACGCGGCGCATGGCCTGCGTAATCTCGGGACCGATACCGTCACCGGGAATCAGGACTACATCGTGCGCCATAATCTGTTACTCCTCGTCTTCGGCGTCGTCAGATTTTTTAACGCTAGCACGCTTCTTCTTTTTGGAGAGATCCAGGCCAAAACGTTTAACAAGCATTTCGCAAATCTCGCTCGAACGGGCCTTGAGATAGCTGCCCTTACCGTTCTCGGCATCGAACTTAAGGCGCAGCGCAAGCTTCTCGGCAACCTCGGCGTCGATCTCGCCCTGGCAAAACTCGTACAGGCAACCGAGCATGTCGCGATACTCAAGGTCGCCGTGGTAGCACTGGATGGCCTCGTCCAGGATGGGCCAAGCCTCGCGCGAACGCTCGACACTCGTGGCACCCCACACGCACAGCAGGCGGAAGGCGGCATAGCGCAGCGTGGAGGAGATCTCGTCGAACAGTGCGGTCTCGGCGCCCTCAAAGGCATCGCCCAGCTGCTCGGGGCAGGTGGTGGCGAGCGCCGTCAGGGCATCGAGGGCCTCCCAGCGGGTCTGCGCCTCGGGGCGGTCGAGCGCCTCGATCAGCGCGGACACGCAGGGCACGACGCGCTGCGGATCGCGCTCGGCAAGCAGGTGCAGCACGCGGGCGGCAAACTGGCGGATGCGGCGCGTGGGGCAGCCGAGCTCCTGGACCAGGCGGTCGACGGCGTTCTCGTTCTCCTCTGCCAGCTGGAGCTGTGCCAGCTCCTCGTCGGTGAGCTGTTCATCTTTATTTTCTGCCATAGTTACCTCTTCTTACTATTTCTTAGCGTGCTTGCCAGCACCCTTGCTGTCATCGGTGACCGAGATGAGCTGTCGGTCGGCCGCGCCATTGCGACGTGCACGGCGGCGTTCCTCGGCATCGCCCGCGTCGGCGGCGGCGCGGTGAGCCTTGTTGACGTTAAAGACCTCGTCGTGCTTGCGCCACGGGCCGACGGACTCGCCAAAGCTCATCTTAAGGCCGGCGATAAAGCCGCCGAGCCAGCCGATCGGCGCAAACTGCACCAGCGGGAACAGCGAGAACACCCAGGTCAGCAGGACGACTGCCGCCGCTCCTGCAAAGTTGGCGATCCAGTAGTCGCGCTTGGTGATGACGCGCTTTTCGCAGGCCCACTGGCCGCACAAAAAGCCGATATAGATCGCAAAGATAAAGAGCACCAACGCGAGCACCACGAACGTCCAGCTCATGTGCGCTACTCCCCGTGGTGGTGGCCGCAGCAGCACTCGTGGCCGTCATCATGGCCGTGGCCGCCGCAGCACTCGTGATCGTCGTCGTGGTGATGACCGCAACCGCACTCGTGGTCGTCGCCGTGCTCGCCGCAACCGCAGCCTTCCTCGTGAGCACCGTGCTCCTCGGGGCGATACTGCGACCAGTCCAGACCGGCGGCGATAGCGTCGGCCTCCTCCTTGTAGAGGACCGAGATGGCCTGAGTGCCCAGCTTGGCGCCACCGATGGCGTCGAGCATGTCGTAGAGCGTAAAGGCCACGTCGGCGCCGGGCAGCGCAAGCTCGCGGTCGTCGGCATAGGCGAGCGCCAGGCGCAGGTCCTTAATGAAGTGCTCGACCATAAAGCCGGGCTTGTAGTCGCCGTCGAGCGCCTTGGGCGCCAGACTCTCCATGGCGCCGGACTTGCCGGTGCCGCCCAGGATCATCTGACGGGTCTTCTCCAGGTCAAGGCCGCTCAGCTCGGCAAATGCCATGGCGTCTGCCATGCCGACCATGCAGGCGCCCAGCGACACCTGGTTGGCGAGCTTGGCAGCCTGGCCCTTGCCGGCACCATCGAAGCAGCAGATGGTTGCCGCAAAGGTGGCAAGGATGTCGCGGACCGGCGCGATGTCGTTCTCGGTAGCGCCCACGATAGCCGTGAGCGTACCGGCGATAGCGCCCGACTCGCCGCCGGTGACGGGGCAGTCAAACGCCATGCGACCAGAAACCTGGGCGGCCTCGGCAATGTCACGGGCAAGCTCGGGCGAGCTCGTGGTGAGGTCGATCAAGACCGCGCCCGGCTTGGTGCACGCGAGCAGGCCGTCGCCCGCCAGGTAGAGTTCCTCGACCTCGGAGGGATAGCCCACCATGGTAAAGACGACATCGGCGTTCGCCGCGGCATCGGCCGGCGTATCGGCCCAGACGGCACCGCGCTCGATAAGCGCTGCGGCCTTGGACTTGGTGCGGTTGTTGACCGTGACGGGATAGCCGGCGTCCAGAATGTGGCCGGCGATGGGGGCACCCATGATTCCGGTGCCGATGAATGCGACGGAGAGCTTGTTTGCCATGAAACCTTTCCTTTTGGGTTGGGTGTTATTACCAGGTTGAATACTCGGTGCCAGCGTTTGGGCTGTGAGTTGGGATCGATTACGGCCGCGTTACTTGCCTACTGACCGCGCACGCGGCGGGCGATGCGGTCGGAAAGCGACGCCTTGTCGGCGCGGTTCTTACCCCAAAACGCGCAGGCCACCATGCCGGGGCCCACGTGCGAGCCGATGGTAGGACCGACGGAGCTGCGAATGATCGTGACGTCGGCGCAGCCCTCCTCCTTGCGGATGGCGGCTTCGAGCCAGTCGCCGTCCTTTTCGGCATCGGCCGTCATAATGGCGATGGGCATGGTGCGATCGGGCACATAGTTCTCGCGGAACGACTTGAGAATGGACTTGAGCGCCTTCTTGCGACCGCGGTTGACGCCGATCAGCGACAGCGAGCCGGCCAGGTCGTAGGACAGCTCGGGTTTGACGTCGAGCTTTGCCGTGAGCTGTGCCGCCGCGGGCGGAATGCGGCCGCCGGCAGCCAGCGCGTCAAAGCTCTCGAGCGTAAAGTAACCGTGGACATAGGTCTTGGCCTCGTTTGCCCAGTCGACCAGCTGCTTGGCGGTCAGTCCCGCCGAACGCTGGCGCACGGCCTCAAGCGCCAAGAGCTCGCCGGTCGCACAGGGCAGAGCGTTGTCGACCACGTACAGCTCAAAGTTGGGATACTCGGCGCGCACGGCGTCCGCCGCCTGGCACGCGGAGTTGTAGCTCGACGACAGCGCCGAGGTAAAGCACAGGTAGACCGTGGGCGTACCCTCTTTGGCGCACTCGGTAAAGAACTCGATATAGCGACCGAGCGACACAGCCGAGGTGGACACGCGGGCACCGGCGCGCATGCGGTCGTAGAACTCCTTGGGTGTGATGCTCGACCAGATGTCATCCGTGCGCTCCTCGCCATCGATAATGAAGGGAAAACCCAAGATATCGACATCGAGGTTCGCAGCGACCTCGGGGCTAAAGTCGCAGCAGGTATCGACGACGATGCGGCAACGGTCAGAATGGCCGGTAGATGCAGCCTTGTCCATCAAAGCGACTCCTTACGTAAAAAGGCGGCCACCCGCATGGGATGGCCGCCAACCGTTAACTCATGCAAGTTAACGTATTTTACTCGTCAAGTGTTTCGATACGGGGCTTGATGATGCCATATCCACCATTCTTACGGTGATACACCACATTGATGAGGCCAGTCGTCGCGTTCTCGAACACGTAGAAGTCGTGGCCCAGCAGATCGGTCTGCACCAGCGCCTGCTCCTCAGTCATCGGGGTGACGTCGATAACCTTCTCGCGGACGAGCAGGTCGTCCTCCTCCTCGGGCAGCAGCAGGTCGGCCAGATCCTCGACGCGCTCGACCGGCGCGACATCCGCGGCGCTGGCACCGCCCTGGCGGTTGTCCACGACCTTGGTCTTGAACTTACGCAGCTGGCGGGTGACCTTATCGGCAGAGAGGTCGATGGCGGCGTACATATCTGCACCGTGCTCGGCAACGCGAATTACCGAACCGCGGGCACGAACCGTAACCTCGACGATTGCCGGGTTGGGGTTCGAGGGGTTCTTCTCATAACGAAGTACAACGTCGACCGTCATGGGCTCGATATCGAAAACCTTGAGCGCCTCGCCGATCTTCTCATCCACATGCGCACGCAGAGCATCGGTTACCGTCGTCTTGCGTCCAGAAACCTTGATATCCATACGTGGCTCCAATCTGCCTCGGGGACTTACTGTACTGGCTATGTACCCATTGCCGTGCATTTAATCACGCGGATTCCTAAAGACCCGAATAACGACTGCTTGATACCGCATACCGAAGTCTCGCACTTTTCTGTGGCAAAGTGCGCCATGGAAGAGCGACGGCGACTTTGGTTTTGCACCTAAAAAATGTCTTTGACCTGCTGGTTTTATGGAAACGAAAAAGCCGGGCTCCCCTGTTGGGAGAGCCCGGCGATGCGTGTTGAAACCGTGAAGAGGCGTCCCTCCTAGCGCATAGGAGACGCCACCCCTAGCAATAACTAGCTATTAAGTTTGTTAATGTCGTCGTCAGTGATGGTGCCTTCCTGGCTGGACGATTTGTCCTCGGAGGATGCGGTCTCATTGTTGGAATCGGAGGACTCGCTGCCGGAGGACGTGGTCTCACTGGACTCAGAGTCGCCCGGCTGCACGTTAGCGCCCGAAACCGTCTTAGTGGTGAGGTCGTAGGGAATCTGGCCGTACCAGACGCAGTGAACCGCCTCGAGCGTGCCGTCGACCGTGATGTCGTCGAGGGCATCACTCACGGCACGGCACAGTTCGTCATTGGACGAGAGGCCCGCAACACCAAGCGTCGAGGGCGCCTCGAGCGCACCGACATAGGAGACCTCGCTCATCAGGCGTGCAAGATAGCCGCCGGCTGTGGAGTCGCAGATCACATAGTCGACCTCGCCAGACTCGAGCGCCTCAAAGCACTCGTTGATGTTGGAGTAGGTCTTTTGGCTGGCGGTGATGCTCTGCTTAGCAAGCGCCTCCTGCGAGGCCGAGGACATCTGGACACCCAGAGTAGACGTGTTAAGGGTATCGGTGGAAACGCTTAGCGACCCACCATCGCTGGTTTTACCGAACACGGAAGCGGCATCGTACAGGCAGGTGCCGAGCGAGCTAACGTCCCCGTCCGTGGAGTTGATCTCGCCGATAAAGATATCAGCCTTTTTTGTCGCCGAGCGCGGAACCTGCCGAGGACGCATCGACAAAGGCGACCTTAAGGCCCATGCGGCTTGCGAGGGCGCGGGCAGCATCGACTGCATACCCCGTAAGCTCGCCGTCGGCGCCCTGCATTGCCTGCGGCGCATCGGAAGTATCGAGGGCGACCGTCAGGGTTCCGGGAGTGACCAGGGCATCGTCCGACACCGCCGGCGTGACGGTCTCGTACTCGATCTGGTCGATCGTGGGAGTCGTGAACGTAGACAGCGGGTTGAACGCGCATCCGCTCAGGCCCAAAACGGCAATGACCGCTGCGGTCCCAGCACCTAACCGAGCCGCGTGCATCAAGCTGCCCCTCACCATGTCCACTACCCTGCCTTCTGTGTCGTATACGATCCGTGCGTTGCGCGGAATATCGGGTTGTTCCCACCAGCTGACCTGGTATTTGACCCCACACTTGCGCACCGGGGTGTTTGCTCGGGAGGCCGCAGCCACCCTCACGACTGGCCCGCTCGCCCGCCGAGGCGGTATTGCCCCAAACGAAAGTAGAACGGACGGTGCGGCTTACATCTAGGACGCGCCATGATCGCGCCGCGCGCACGCGGTCGCTTACGTGGATCCCTTTGACCGCGTCTGTCTTGGACTAGGACGGGCATTTCGTCCGTCCGCAACCACAGCCTGGTAGGAACGTAGCGCATTATAGCTAAGTTCAAGCTATAGTTTAAGGTTAGGGGCGTCATTCGCATCGCGAGTACAGATTTCGCAGGTCGGAGCGGGCCACACATGCCCTGATTGAGCCCGTTACTCCCCATGGAGAGCCCCGACGCGCCCGTCTTGGGGGCGCGTGGCCAAAAAAATAGCAAATATGAGTACTGTTACCAAATTAATGGCAGGAATTCTTGGCTCTGCAAGCAGTTCTCACGCTCCGTGACGTCAGATTGGTGCCAGGATATTCCACATTTGTTTAGTATCTTTCTGATTTACGCCATCTTCCAGTCCCAAAATCCCTGATTTTGCTGTTACCGAATTTGTAGCAGTACTCATATTTGCTATATTTTGGCCAGAGCATATATTCAACCCCCTGTTTCAGAGCATTGTTAGGCGGGTTTAAGCCCAAAACACGCCCGCAGCGTGTTAAATAGCGCCTCTTGTTTCCTTCTGCGAGTGTCGACACGGTTGCGATATCGTTTGCCCATGCGTTGGTATATGCGCCATGCGATCGCCTCCATCGCCTCCATGTCGCAGAGCATCTCGTTGTTGACCGTCGCGACTTCGATTCCCATGGCTACAAAACCCGTATTGCGCTTTTCGTCGTGAATGCGCCCGCCGCGAGACGAATGGCCCTGCTCACCGTTGTATTCCAGGTCAAACCGGGCTACTTCCTGATAGGCATCGCAAACCGCATACGGCATCCCCGAGATCGCCTGCGCACGGTCGTTGAACTCGATCTTGTGGTCGGTCTTAAAGGGACCGCAGGCAAATCCGCCATAGGAAAACGGAAGCGAAAACATGGCAAGCATGATGCATTCCATGGGTGAGCGCAGGTTTTCCGACAGATAGGGGCACAGCCGCCGCAGCTGCTTGGCCGCACTCCCCTTGCAAGCCGCAAGGTAATCTGCCAGGCGATCGGGCGTCAGCACTGGCTCGACCTCAAAGTAGCCCACATCTGACAGCTGGTCCCTATCCTTTGCAAGCCTGTTCACGGTGGGCGAGCTGTAAGGGGGCAAATACTGCCCGCGATCGCTCAGCGAAATCTTGGAGCACAGCTCCTGGGCCAGGGCAAATGCCTGGATACAGCCGACTTCGCGCGCAACGGCGGCACAGAGGGCCTCGGGAGACAAGCTGTACACCCCCGGCTCCACCTCCAAAATCGAAGCGTCCGGCAGGCCTGTAGAACAAACGGACCAGCTTGCACCAGGCATGCGGCGACGCTGCTTTGCAGACCCCACCAGTAGGCACAGGTCTTCTTGAACCTCGCCACTCACGACCCCGATCCTCACCAAATCGGGAAGATAGATGTCCTCGGCCGAGGGCGACGATGCGCGCAGCACACGGCACTCTTCATCGGGAGCGAGGTCCCTCCAACTGGTGTAACCCATTTGTCGGCGCTCGGCGCGCATCATGCGCAGCGCCGAGGCGCCAGTCAGGATTACAGAGGCCGCCAGTTGCTCGCTTGTCGGCTCGATGCGTCGCGCTATCTTCACTGCCACAAAACCACCCCTACCAAACGCGTGCGATAGCGAGACCATCGACTGTCGCGGCGCCGGCACGCTTGAGCTCCGTCGAGGCTGCTGCCATAGTCGCGCCCGTGGTAATGACATCATCGATGAGCAGCAGGCGGCAGGCACGCACATCCTCGACCGTCTCGTACATGCCCCAGGCATGTTCCCGGCGCTCATCGCGACCGAGCTCGCGCTGGTCACCGTGGCCGTACTTAACGAGGGCGTCGAGCAGCGGAACACCCGACAGCTCGCAAAACGAGCGCGCGATTGCTTCCATGTGATCGAACCCACGCCGCCGAAACGCCGCCGCAGTCGCGGGCACAAACACCACCGCATCGGCACCGGACAACACGCCGCCATAGCGATTGGGAGCTGCGACTTGAGCGTTTAAGGCGGTGTCATAGAGCAGCTCCGCCAGATACGAAGCCAGGCGTCGCTCGCCCGCATCCTTGTACGCCTTGATGATGCGCGGCAGCGGATGTGCGTAGACGGCACACGCCAGGCAGCGATCGAGCGCCTCGGCCATTGCCGAAGACGTGCCCTCGACCGAGCACTCGGTACACAGCAAATCCCCAAACGGGGCGCCGCATCGGATGCAACTATGGCACGGATCGATGAGCGCGAATGAGGCCAGGCAATCCTGGCAAATCAGCGCACCGGAACGCTCGCAGCCGGCGCATCGCGTGGGCGACAGCGCCTCGAGCGCCTCGTATGTCGCGCGCTCGGCAAGCGGTAGCAATTCGTCCGCAAACGGTAGGACTCCTGCGCCCTGCAAGCGAGTCAATACGTTCAAATGTCTCTTCATGACACAACCCTCCCTACGCGAAGGCGAAGGGAGGGTTGTCGGTGTAGAGCCATGATACCCAGAGGTGCTGGGGTCAGGCGGGTTACATCCGCTTACGGACGTTATTCGCCGGCAGGCGGTTGCGGTGCGGACGAGGTGTGGGTCGAGCCTTCACCACCGTCCTGGCGCGGCTTGCGGGAGCGACGGCGACGGCGACGCTTTTGACCCTGGTCGGTCGAGCCCTCGCCACCGCGATCCTCACGCGGTTCGCGCTCGTCGCGAGCGGCGCCGCGCGAAGCCTTGGCGGCAGCTCCTCCACCATCGCCGGGGCGACGGCGCGTGACCTTGACTTCTCCATCCGAAACCTGATCGGCCACAGAAGGAACCGAGGGCTTCTGCTGCATGCCCGAGGAATGGCGACGGCGCGGACGCGGCGCGCGCTCCTCCTCGCCACGCGGCTTGCCGCCCTTGTCGGCAGGCGCGTCGGAGGCCGAGGCGCCCTTGGGAGCGGCACCGGCCTCGCGAGCAGCTGCGGCGCGGAAGGCGTCCTCGCGCTCCTCGCTCGACAGGTGACGGCGACGACGGCGCGTGGGGTTCATGCCACCGCCGCGGTTTTGCTGCTGGGGCTGCTGAGCCTCGCGCTCGCGGGAAGCGTTCTTACCCGCGGCCTCGCCATTGTCGACGGACGCCGCGCGCTTGCGGCGGCGACGGCCATCGGCTGCTCCCTCGGTCTCGGGCGCCTCGGCCTTGCCGCGGCCCTTTCCGCGGCCACGACCCTCGCCCTGGCCCTGGCCGGCGCGAGCATCGGATTCGGCATCGCGACGACGGCGCTTGGGCATCGACGTGCCGGCCAGACGGTCGGCACTCGACAGGCCATCGCCCACATCGACGCCGTTTTCGCGATCGAGCTCCATGAGCGCCAGGCGCATCTCGGGCGACTCGATGCGCTCGAGCACGTCGCGCGTCACGCAGTCGGGGCGGCAGTTGCAGCCCTGCTCGGCGGCCTTCTTTTTGCAGCCCTCCGAGCACGTCATATCGGCCAGGTTGACCTTAAAGACCTTGCCGTTCTCCAGGCGCAGCACCAGCTGCTCACGCGGCGTGTCATATTCCTGGATACGCGCCTTGCCAAGCGGCGTATCGATGAGCGTCTTCTTTTTGGGCGCACGGCTCTTAAAGTCCTTGTACGCCTCGAACTCATAGCGCAGGCAGCACATCAGGCGGCCGCAAACGCCGCTGATCTTGGACGAGTTGAGCGGTAGGTCCTGCTCTTTTGCCATGCGAATCGAGACGGGCTCAAACTGTCCGCCAAAGCGCGTGCAGCAGAGCTCCTGTCCGCACTGGGCATAGCCGCCCACCAGGCGGGTCTCGTCGCGCACGCCGATCTGGCGCATGTCGACGCGAATGTGCAGCGTCGAGGACAGATCCTTGACAAGCTGACGAAAATCGACGCGCTCCTCGGCCGCAAAGTAGAACACGGCCTTCTCGCCGCCAAACAGGTACTCGACGCCGACCGGCTTCATCTCGAGGTCGAGCTCTTTGACCAGACGGCGGAAATCGACCATCGCCTCATCGCCCTGGATGGCCAGGTCGTCGGCAAGCTGCAGGTCGATGTCGCTCGCCACGCGCAGCACGGGCTTGAGCGGCTGGCCGATCTCATCTTGCGGCACCTCGAAGGGATCGGCCGTGACCAGGCCGATCTCGGTTCCGCGCTCGGTGGAGCAAATGGCATAATCGGCCTCGAGGATATCCAGATCCTGCGGGTCGAACCACAGGTCGCGCGAGGCGTAGGTAAACTTAACGGGTACGACTAACGGCATTTCAGTGCCTTCCTGATATCGAACAGCATGACCTCGATGGCCAGCTGGGGAGTAACGTTTCTGGCGATGTTGCGCTCGGCGGTCGCGACCGCCTCGAGCGCCCGGGTGGCACCCGCAACATTCGTCGCGGCGGCAAGCCGCCCGATCGTGTCGCGCACGTCTTCGTTCACGACGTCGGCCGCCTCGTCCTGAAGTGTCAGCAGCACGTCGCGCATGAGCGTCCGCGCGCTCGCCAGCGCTTCCATGATACCCGAACGTTCGCGCGCGTTGAGTTCGCGCTTGTTGCGGTCCTCAAGCTGCTTCAATGCTCCACGTGACAGGTAGTCGGCATTTTGCTCGAGCACCTTTTCCTGCGTGGACTTGACCTCGGCGAGCGGCGCCTTAACGGCGACGATGAGCGACTTGGCGCGACTGAGCACATCGGCCTCATCGGCAGCGATGAGCGAGTCGATGGCGCGGACCATCTGGCGGCGAGCATCCTGGCGCTCGGCACTCTTAAGGAACTCGATACCGCGTGTGGGGCTTCCCGCCACGGCGACCGCCATGCGGCAACGCGCGAGGTCCTGACCCGTCGCGCGACTCACGGCACGCGCGGCCACGGCGGGCGACACCAGCCGAAACGGCACGCACTGGCAGCGGCTCACGATGGTGGGCAGCATCACGTCTGCCGAGGTGCCCAGCAAGATGAACATAACGCCCTCGGGCGGCTCCTCGAGTGTCTTGAGCAGTGCGTTGGCGGTGTTGGCGCGCAGCTGCTCGGCACGGTCGATGATGTAGACCTTGGCCTTGGCGCGGATGGGCGCCAGCGGCACGTCGTCGAGCAGCTCGCGGGTCTGGGCAATGAGGTAGCCCGTGGCGCTCTCGGGCGTGTAATAGTGCACGTCGGGATGCGTGTGCCGAGCAACGCGCACGCAGCTGTCGCATGCGCCGCAGCCGTCCTGCTCGCACAGGAAAGCTTGGGCGAGCGCCCAAGCGGCATCGAGTTTGCCGGCGCCGGGAGCGCCTAAAAACAGATAGGCGTGCGATGCGCGGCCGCTGGCGACGGCGTTGGTCAAAAAATCGCGCACGCGCTCTTGGGTGTCGAGCTTGGCCAGCAGGCTTGCCTGAGCGGGGGCCATGTTACTCGGCCTCCTTGGCAAGCGCGGCGGCGACGGCGTCTTGCGGAATGTCGAGACCGTACGCGCGAACCTGCTCGACCGTCTTCTCGAAGACTTCCTCGATGGGCGCGGTGGCGTCGATGAGCTTTACGCGATTTGGCTCCTCGGCGGCAATGGCGCAGAATCCCTGGTAAACGCGCTCTTGGAATGCCATGCCTTTTGCCTCCATGCGGTCGGCCGCGCCACGAGCTGCCATGCGTAGCGCCGCCTGCTCGGGCGTGATGTGATAGACGAGCGTGAGCACCGGGTGCGTCCCCGCGACGGCCAGGTTGTTGGCATCGCGCACCATCTGGCGATCGAGGCCATCGGCAAACGCCTGGTAGCAGGTCGTGGAATCGTAGAAACGGTCGCACAGGACCACCTTGCCGGCCGCGAGGGCGGGAGCTATGACCTCGTGCACCAACTGGGCGCGCGCTGCCTCGTAGAGCAGCAACTCGCAGGTGTCGCCCATCGCCGTATTGGCGGGGTCGAGCAGCAGAGCACGGATCTTTTCGCTGATGGCGGTGCCGCCCGGCTCGCGCAGGCTCACAACCTGGTAGCCAGCGAGTTCGAGCGCGCGGGCAAGCAGACGCGCCTGCGTGGACTTGCCGGCACCATCGACGCCCTCGAGTGTGATAAAGCTATGTTGAGCGGGCTCAAAAGCCATGAGCGCAGCCCCTTCCTACAAGGCGCGTAAATGCAGATATATCAACCAAGCCATGATACCCCAGTGCTCGGCGCGTCCCAAATCGGGCCTAGTCATTGGGTAGTCATTGGGGACGCTCTTAAATGACTAGGCGACAGCTAGGGACGTTCCTAAAGTGCCGGCAGAAAAGGAACGTCCCTAACTGCCGACTTTTTTGAGCGCTGGGTATAATCGTCGTATTGATTTGAAATGTGGCGAAAGGAGTGGCAATGTCTCGGTATTGCGCCTCGTGCGGCAAACTTCTTGCAGATGATGCCAAGTTCTGCACCTCATGCGGTGCACCCGTTGAGCAGACAACCGCAAGCAATGGCCAACCCGCGTTTGAGCAGACCGGCTTCCTCGATACGCCGCAAGCTAAGCCGGACGACCCCCTCGCCTATCGCCCCGACCCCGCCGCCAGCCCCGCAGCGGTCGAAACGACGCAGCGCATACCCGTCGCGGACACCCCGCCCCAACAGCAACCGGCATCTACGTACGCGCCTGATTCACCGCAGGCCCCCGCCGCCAAAAAGAGCAGCACCAAGGCGCTTATCGCCGTTATCGTTGTGCTCGTGGCAATTATCATCGCCTTGGTCATCTTTTTTGTGATCAAGCCTTTCGACAACGCCGCCACGCAGACGACTGCCGAGGTAGCTAAGCTGCACCATGACGTCGATGACGATGACCTAAAGCCTCTCGGCGATCCCAACAGCCTGTACGACGATGATGACGATGACGACGAGGATGGCGGCGAAGCAACGCTCTCCGAGCAGAACCTCTACCGCCGACTGAGCGAATACTACGACTTGCTCGAAGACCTCGACAACTACGTCCGTGGCTGCGCACAGAACTTCAACGGCAGCTATCTGGAAGAGGATCGAACCACCCGTCAAAATCTCGCCGACGTCGCCGAGCGCACGGAGGACACCATCGAGCAGTATTACGACATCGTCGAGGACCTAGACGTCCCGACGAGCTCCAAGAACTACAGCTCCTGGAAAGACATCGTTGCCCTGTACGACGACCTGAATCACCGCATTGACGCAATCTGTGATGCCTGGGAGATCAGCCTGAAATACGCCAAGCCTGCGGACCACAAGAATGAGATCGTGGCGCCGCTGTCGCGCGACAACGTGGCGGGCACCAATGACAATAAGTACCGCCTAGACTTTGAGGAGCGCTATCCCGGCGCCAAACCCGTCGAAGTGAACTAACGCCTTGTCGTTTCCGAGCCGGCAGTTAGGGACGTTCCTAAACTGCCGGCAGAAAAAGGAATGTCCCTAACTGCCGGTACAAAAACGAGCGAGGATCATGGGACCCTCGCTTCGTTTTTGGGCAATGTTTCGACTGCGCCGTTACTTGTCGGCCGGCTGCTTTCTTGGCAGTCGACTTCTTCGCGGTCGTCTTCTTGGCGGCAGTGGCTTTCTTAGCCGTCGTCTTCTTCGCAGTCGAGGTCTTCTTCGCCGCGCTCGCCTTGGTCGTGGTCTTGCGGCCGCGGGCGGGCTTCTTCTCCTTGGTCGGGCAGTCCATGTTCACGCAGATGCGCCACGGGCCGCGCGCGGTGTTGACCACCACGATGGGGGCGCCGCACTCGGGGCAGGTCTCGCCCGTCGCCTCGAGCTTGCCACGCGCCGGCAGCGGATAGCTCACGCCGCAGTCGTCATAGTTGGTGCAGCGGATAAAGCGCTTGCCGCTCTTCTCGCTCTTGTGTGCGATCAGGTCGCCATGGCGTCCTGCCTCGGCGCACACCTTGCACTCGCCCACCTTAAGGTCGGGCTCGTAGTTGGTGGGGCATGTGGGGTTCACGCAAATCTCGAAAGCCTTTTGGCGGAACGGCTGGCACTTAATGCGCGGCGCACCGCATTCGGGGCACACAGCAGCCTCGCCCTCGAGCGGGCTCACCTTGACGCCGCTCGGCACCGGATAGGTCACATCGCAGTCGGGCCAGCCCATGCAGCCGATAAAGCTGCCGCGGGTCTTGGCGCTCGTCTTCATAACCAAGTCCTTGCCGCACTTGGGGCAGGCGCCCACGCGCGCATCGGCCGTGACGGCGTCGCTGATAGCATCGCCCAGTTCCTGCGTATGCTTGAGCAGCTCGTCGAGCACACCGGCCAGCAGCGCGCGCGAGTGCGTCACGACATGCTCTTCGGTGTCCTCGCCGCGCTCCACGCGGGTCATGTCGCCGTCGAGCTCGCTGGTCATATCGGGGCTCGTGATGCGCGGGGCAAACTGCGACAGTGCATCGATGATGGCGATGCCCAGCTGGCTCGGCTCCACGGGATCGTTTTTGAGATAGCGCACGGCGTACAGGCGCTCGATGATGCTCGCGCGCGTGGACTTGGTGCCCAGGCCGCGCTTTTCCATCTCCTGCACGAGCTTGCCCTGGCTGTAGCGTGCGGGCGGCTCGGTCTGCTTGGCCTCGAGCTTAATGTCGAACACGTCGACCGCATCGCCCTGCTCCAGCGGCGGCATCTGCTCGTCGCGCTTGAGTCCATACGGATACGCCTCACGGAAACCCGGGGTCACGAGCACATCGCCCGAAGCCACGAACGGCTCACCATTGACGTCGAGCTCGAGCTTGGTGTTCTCGATGGTCGCGGGACCCATGAGCGTTGCCAGGAAGCGACGGGCGATGAGGTCGTAGAGCTTGCGCTGGCCACCGTCGAGCGCGGACGGATCGCCCTCGCCCGTGGGATAGATAGGCGGGTGGTCGGTGGTTTCGACTTTGCCGCGCGTGGGCTTCATGGGGCCGGCGAGCACCTTTTTGCACACGGGCGCCAGCGCCGGGTTGATCTTTGCAAGGTCGCTCACCACGGCGCCCAGATCGAGCGTCGCAGGGTACACGGTATTGTCGACACGCGGGTAGCTGATGAGACCGGCCATGTAGAGGGACTCGGCGATGCGCATGGTACGCGCAGGTGAGATGCCCTCGGCTGCGGCGGCAGCCTGCAGCGAGGTGGTCGCAAACGGCGTGGGCGGCTGCTGCTTGCGCGAACGCTTGGTCACCGCGGCGACGGTTGCCGTCGCAACGCCGTCAACGTGGCCGTACGCCGCCTCAGCAGCATCCTTGTCGGTAAAGCGCGCCGTCTTGTGCGCAATCTTAAAGCGGTCGTCCTCGGCAGCACCCTGTGCGGCGCCCATGCCGCGGATCTGCCAATAGTCCTCGGGCACAAACGCCATGCGCTCGCGCTCGCGCTCGACCACCAGGGCAAGCGTCGGCGTCTGCACACGGCCGGCAGAGCGCACGTTACCAAAGCCGCCAAACTTGGCGAGCGTCAGGTAGCGCGTGAGCACCGCACCCCAAATGAGGTCGATGTGCTGGCGGCTCTCGCCGGCGTCGGCCAGATTCTGGTCGAGCGAGACGAGATTATCGAAGGCCTGCGTGATCTCGGCCTTGGTAAACGAAGAATACTGGGCGCGGGCGACCGGCAGGTCGGGCGCAACCTCGCGCACCTTGTTGAGGGCGTCCGAACCGATCAGCTCGCCCTCGCGATCGAAGTCCGTGGCGATGATGACACTGTCGGACTTCTTGGCGAGGTTCTTGAGCGAACGAATGAGTTCCTTCTCGGCCGGTAGCTTAATGACGGGCGCCCAGGTGAGGTAAGGCAGGCTCTCGAGTTTCCAGCCCTTGATTGAGATGCCATCGGCAAGAAACGGCTTGCGCTTGGTGTCGTAGGGCGGACGCGCCAGGCCATCGGGTATGTCGGCCGGCAGCATCTCGCCGTCCTCGGTGACCGAATACCAGCCCAGCTTTTTATCGAACAGCACGCTGTCGCAAAAATCGGGCGCTAGGATGTGACCGGCAAGGCCGATGGTCACGCACTCCTCGCCCTTCCACTCAAAACGGTAGATGGCGGTGTTGTACACCTTGTCCTTTTTGGGCTTGCCCGTGGACAGACGCTCGGCAATCTGACGCGCGGCGTCGTTTTTCTCGGCGATGATGAGCTTCAAAAGAGGCTCCTATCTCGTATCTCTGCGGCTACGCCCGCCCGTATGGCGGCCGACTTACGCCCTTGCTTGCTCAATCTGCCCGATGAGCCAATCGCACCAGGCATCCATGCCCTCGCCCTTGCGCGCGCTCACGGCAAACCGCGGCGCCTGCGGATTGAGGCCATCGAGTGTCTTAGTATACCTATCCATGTCAAAATCGAAAGCCGGGGCCACATCGACCTTGTTGAGCAGCTGCGCGCCGGCGTGCTGAAAGATGCCCGGGTACTTGATGGGCTTGTCGTCGCCCTCGGGCACCGAGAGAATCATGATGGACAGGTTTTCGCCCAGGTCAAAGTCGACTGGGCAGACCAGGTTACCCACGTTTTCGATAAAGATGACGTCGATGTTTTCCAGACCCACGGCCTGGTCGAACGCGTCAACGGCCTCCATGATCATGTTGCCCTCGAGGTGGCACAGGCCGCCCGTGTTGATCTGGATGGCAGGCATGCCGGCTTCCTTCATGGTGATGGCGTCGACGTCCGAGGCGATATCGCCTTCGATGACGGCGCAGCGCAAGCCGGCCTTGTCGCGCAGGCGCTCGTTGGTGCCCAGAATCGTTGTTGTCTTACCCGAGCCGGGGCTCGACAAGACGTTGATCACGTAGGTGTTTGTCTCATTAAATCGCTGACGCAGCTGATCTGCCAGGCGCTCGTTGCGCGACAGGATCGGCGACGCGATATCAATCGTTTTCTCGGCCATACTCGGCGCTCCTTACTTCTACCATTTATACCCCGTCCCCAGGTTGCTGGCGGGCTAATCGTCGGGGGTCTCGATCTCGATACTTGCGATGTCGAGTTCGCGGCCGTGCAGCAGACGCACGTTGGAGCCGCCACACTGGGGACAGCGACAATGGAAACGGTCGTGATCAAAGACCTCGCCGCAGTCCAGGCACTCGCTTTGTGGATGGACCTCCTCCACGGCAAGCTCGCAGCCGCGCGTGAGCGGGTCCTCGTCGCGAAACGTCTCCCAGGCAAAGTCGAGCGCCTCGCGCACGACCTCGGTCATATCCCCGATACGCAGCGTTACCAAAACGGCGCGCGAGGCCCCCGCCCCACGCGCCGCGCGAATCACTGTATCGAGTATGCCGTTGACAATGCCAACCTCGTGCATACCGATTTACTCCTCGTCGTCCTCATCGTCCGAGAACAGGTCCAGACGACTCACAAACAGGCCCTCCTTGCCCTCGCGCGCGGTAATGACCACACGGGCGATGGCGAGCGAAATCTCGTAGAGCGAGAGCAGGGCGCCATACATGAGACCCAGCGTAACGGGCGAGCCGTCGGGCGTGATCACAGCCGAACCCACGAGCAGGCCAACGTATACATAACGCCAGGCACCGCGGAAAGCAGCGTAGGACACGATGTGGAAGACGGACAGATAGAAGATGATGAGCGGCAGCTCAAACGCCACGCCAAAGCCGATCATAAAGAGCAGCTCCATGTTGACGTAGTTCTCCAGATCGGGCAGTGCCGTAGCGACGGCCGAGGTCTCGCCGATGAGCCACTCAAAGCCCGCAGGAATGATGATGAAGTAGCAGAAGATGGCACCCAGGAAGAACAGCACCGTCGAGGCGAGCACCGTGGGCACGACCCACTTGCGCTCGTTGGGGCGAAGCGCCGGCAGGAAAAACGCCAGAATCTGCCAGATGATCATGGGCGTGCACATGACCACGGCCATCTTGATGGCCAGCGAGAAGCGCAAGCCAAAGCCGCCGAGCGTGGTAGTGATGTAGAACTTACCGTCCGGCACAAAGGAGCGGATGGGATCTTCCAGGATGTCGAGCACAACAGGCGTGGCGAAATACAGCACGATAGCGGCGGCAAACACCGACACGACCACGATGGTCAGGCGGCGACGGAGTTCTCCCAGGTGATCGAAGAGCGGCATACGCGCAGGTCCGATAGGCATTACTCATCGCCTCCCTTCGAGGCGTCGGTCGGCGGCAGCGTCGTCCTCGGCCTCGAGCTCGCGAGCGAGCTGGTCGACGACGGCCTTGCGCTTGCGGGGACGACGGGCGTAGAGATCGGCCGTCGTGGGCTCTGCCGGCTCGGGCTCGGGCTCCGGCTCTGCAGCAGGTTCGGGATCGACGGTGGCAGCGGCGGCAGGCTCTGCGTTCTCGGCCTCCTCGGCAATACCTTCGTCCTCGGTGGCACCCTCGCTCGCGGCCTTCTCGGCGGCAAGGCGGGCACGGCGCTCGGCAAAGGTCTCCTTCTTTGCGGGTGCAGCCGTCCCGGCGGCATCCTCGTCCGCATCGGAATCGTCATCGACGGCAGCCTTCTTGGGCTTGACCGGAGCCGAAGCAGCCTCGCTTACCGGATCGATGATCTCGGACTGAACAACGGCCGTCATCTTTTCCTGCGTCTCGCGGAACTGACGAATGGCACGGCCGATCGTGCGGCCCATCTGTGGGAGCTTATCCGGGCCAAACAGCAAAAAGCCGAAGACCACGATGATCGCGAGCTCACCCTCTCCAATACCAAACACACATACCTCCAAGGCTCGATGTGAGTCGAGCCCGCACCGCGCCATTCGGCCGGAACTCGTCTATTCATTCGGTCAAGTATAGCGCCCGGACGCCAAAACGTCCGAGCGCATCACAAACATATGCCAAACGGCACGCCCTTTTGGGGGCAAAGATTATGCCGCCGTGATCGAAATCTCCTGGTCGACGCCCAGCAGCTGAACCACGCGCATCACCTGGGGCTGCACATTAGTGCAGCTAAAGCGCTTACCGTGGTCGTCCGCGTGGTGCGCGGCGCCCACGAGCACGCCAATGCCCGTCGAATCGATGTAGCTCACCTGGGCAAAATCGAGCTCAACGGCCTCAGTGGGCTGCTCGAGCGCCAGGTCGATAGCATTGCGCAGGCTATCGGCGTTAGAGATATCGATCTCGCCGGTTACCTTAATGGTGTAGATCTCCGGCGTGGGGTTGGTGGAAATACCCAAATCCATGTATACGCTCCTTTACGTATCGAAAGTGCGGATAGTACTGGGCGCGGACTTGCGGGGCCCTAGGCGTTAGGCGCGCTCGGCACGAGCAAGCTCGGCAGCGACGAGCTTGACGGCCAGCACCAGTACGTCGAGTGCTGCCTCCAGGTCCTCGACCGTGGGATAGCTCGGCGCGATGCGGATGTTGGTGTCGCGCGGATCCTTGCCATAAGGCCAGGTAGCACCAGCCGGCGTGAGCTTGACGCCCAGGTCGGCACAAAGCGCTGCGACCTTTTGGGCCGAGCCCTCGGGACCATCAAAGCTCACAAAGTAGCCGCCGCGGGGATGCGTCCAAGTGGCGCAGCCCGTGTCGCCCAAACCCTCGGTGAGCTTGCGCTCGACGGCCTCAAAGCGTGGGCGCAAGAACTCGGCATGCTTTTTCATGTGCTCCTTGACCGCCTCGATGGTGGGAAGGAAGCGCACGTGACGCAGCTGGTTGAGCTTGTCGGCGCTGATAAGGCCGGCCTTCAGACGCTTGGAGAACTCCGCGATAACCGCGGGGCTCGCACCGATAAAGCCGATGCCGGCGCCCGGGAAGGTGATCTTGGACGTCGAGGCAAAGGCCACCACGCGGTCCTCGGTGCCCGCCGCGCGAGCGAGGTCAAAGATGTTTGCGAGCTCGTCGGTCTCGTCGTACAGGTCGTGCACGCAGTAGGCGTTGTCCCAGAAGATGCGGAAATCGGGCGCGGCCGTGGGCATCTCGACCAGGCAACGCACGGTGTCCTCGCTAAAGGTGATGCCCGTGGGGTTGGAATACTTGGGCACGCACCAGATACCCTTGATGGAATCGTCGGCGGCAACGAGGCGCTCGATCTCGTCCATGTCGGGGCCATTATCGGTCATCGCGACGGGGACATTCTCGATACCCAGGTCGGCGGTGATGCCAAAGTGACGGTCGTAGCCGGGAACAGGGCACAGGAACTTGACTTTCTTGCCGTCGTGCGCGGCCTCGTAAGCCTCCCAAGGCTCGCTGCCGCACGAACCGCAGCGCCAAAACATGCCGGCGATATCGTGCTCGATCAGAAGGCTCGACGAACCCAGTACGAGCGTCTGCTCGGCAGGGCAACCCAGGAACTCCCCCGCCAGCTTGCGCGCCGAGGGAATGCCCTCAAAGCAACCGTAGTTTGAGCAGTCGACGTTGCCGTCGTGCAGATCGGCATCGGCATTGAGGATATCGAGCATGGGTCGAGAGATGTCCACCTGGGAGGGCGACGGCTTGCCGCGGGCCATGTCGAGCGCCAGGCCCTTGGCCTTGACCTCGGCGACCTCGGCTTTGAGCGCCTCGATGGCGGCATCGAGTTCGGTGGTTTCCATCTTCTGGTAGATCGTCTGCATGGGTGCGACCTTTCGCGAAGCGGGACGTTGCAGTTCGTCTAAGTATAGACCGCCACCGCCGCAACGGCATGAAGCCGTGATAGATTAAGTTCATCGCAATGATTTACGAATCGCCGCGCATGCCGGCGTGGGGCGCCCAAGGAGGCACTATGGAGTACGGATCGTTTCAGGCCGAGGAATTCGGCGACCTGCAGCGCCTGGTCGACGGGCTGTTTTACGACCGCCACGCCATCGACCGCCTGGATCTCATCATACAGGCCGAGATCTTGGACCTGGCGCCCGATCTCATGGAAATCGTGAACCTATTGCCGCCCGGCTATTACGACCGCCAGTCACTTTGCGACCAGCTCAACTCCGCCTTGGCCGCCCACGGCTGGGGCGCCGTCTACGGAACGGTGGAATAAGCCTAGTCATTTAAGAACGTCCCCATTGACTAAAACGCCGCTTGTGATGGTGTCCACAGGCGGCGTTTTCAAACTTGTATATGCTTTTACTTGTCTTTGGGCGCGGGGTGTTTGCAGACCACGCTCATGTAGATCATACCGAGCACGGCGGCGGTGACCGAACCGGCAAGGATGGCGGCCTTGGCAGCCAGAACCTCAAACTGGGCCGTCGGGAAGGCAAGACCGCTGATGAGAATCGACATGGTAAAGCCGATGCCGCCCAGAATGCCCACACCGGCAATCATGTGCCAGTTGACATTGTGCGGCAGCTCGCAGACCTTGAGCTTGACCAAGGCGAACGTCATGCCAAAGATGCCGATCGGCTTGCCCAGCAGCATGCCAAAGTACACGCCGAGCGTCACCGGGTCGGTGAGCAGCGTGCTCATGTCCACGCCCACTAGGCGAACCTGTGCGTTCACGAACGCAAAGATCGGAAGAATCACAAAGTTGACCGGCGTGGAGATCAGACGCTCCATGCGGATGAGCGGCGGGGTGACGCGGTGCATGACGCGCTCGACCTTAGTGGTCGAGACGGTAAAGTCATGCTGGCCCAGGATGTGTGCCTCGTCATCGTAGCGGTCATCGAGCAACGGCAGGCACTCGCCCAACCAATCGGTAAGGCTATCGAGCTTGACGCCGCACTTGGCCGGGATGGTAAAAGCCAAGATGACGCCGGCAAGCGTGGCGTGTACGCCGCTCTTGAACATGCAGAACCACAACAGCAAACCCAGTACCGAATACGGGGCAAGGCGGTAATGCTGCGTCTTGTTGAGCCACACGAGCGCGCAGGTCACAAGCGCGGCGGCGCCCAACCAAAACGGATTGGGGCTCTGACCGTAGAAGATGGCGATGGCGGCGATAGAGATGAGGTCGTCGGCGATGGCGAGCGTCGAGAAGAACACGCGCACGCCGTTGGGCACGCGATTGCCCAAAAGCGACAGCACGCCCAGTGCGAAGGCAATATCGGTTGCCATGGGGATGGCCCAACCGTTGTGAGCGCCGGCATGGTTAAAGATCAGGTAGATGCAGGCGGGAACGACGACGCCACCCACGGCCGCCAGCATGGGAAGCATGGCCTGACGCGGATTCTTGAGCTCGCCGACCGTCATCTCGTACTTAAGCTCAATACCCACCAACAAAAAGAAAATCGCCATGAGAAAGTCGTTGACGAAAAGCTCAACGGTGAGACCGGCCGTAAGGTTGCCCAGACCCACATACAGCGGGGTCTCCAAAAAGTGATGGATGGCCTCGTAGGCATCGGTATTGGCGCAAATGACGGCGGCGATGGCGGCGATGACCATAACCGCGGCGGAAATCGTGCCGTTCTCGGCGATGCGCTCCCAAATGTCGTGGCGTTCAAAGCGCTTGCGCTCACGGACGTTGAACAGCTGCTCGGTTGCTGCCATGGGCGGCTCCTTTCACGGGAAAGCTCCCGTCTTAAAAAAGCACGGCCCGCCCAAGTGGCGGCGCCGCGCTCTAACGTATTACGCTTGCATCTAGCCTACCCTGCACGACAAGCACGCAGGCGTGGCCGAAAAGCGGAACCACAGGTTGAACATTATTTGCTCAACGGCACGGGCACGCCTGTCCAAGAGACGACGCGGCGCATGCACAAAAAACGACCGGAGCGCGGGGCGTCCGCGATCCGGTCGTGGCGTTCGGTCAACTAAACCTAGCAGGCGGCCATGATGGGGGCAGCGACCTGCTTCTTACGGGAGAGGACGCCCGGCATCCAGACGCCGTCGTGCTCGTCGGCAATGCCCAGGCCCTTCTGAGCAGCCTCGGTCTCGCCCTCGAGCAGGACCTGCGAGCCCTCCTCCATGATGTCGGTGATGCACAGGACAATGCCGTCAGCACCCTTCTCGGCGGCGTAGGCGCGCATGGCCTCGCGGATCTCGTCAATCATGCCGAGCGCGCGGCTCTTGTCGACAGTCTCGTACTGGCCGATGAGCAGCTTCTTGCCGGCGGGCTCGAACATCTTGATGTCGTTGCCGACCATCTCGGCTGCGGTGAAGGAGCCGGACGGACGGGTGAGGAAGACCTCCATGCCGAACTTGACCGGGTCGACGCCCACCTGCTCGCCGAGCTTGGCGGCGACGGCGCGGTCGACATCGGTGGTGGTGGGGCTCTTGAGCATGAGCGTATCGGTCATCATGGCCGAGAGCAGCAGCTTGGCCTGGACGTCGGAAAGCTCAACGCCGAGCACGCCGGCGAGCTTGGTGACGATGGTGCAGCTGGAGCCCCAGGGCAGGCAGATGTAGTGCAGCGGGCCGGCGGTCTCGAAGTCGCCAATGCGGTGATGATCGACAACGCCAAAGACCGTGGCATCCTTAAGGCCGGCGACGGACTGGGCAGACTCGTTGTGGTCGGTGAGGACGACGAGCTGACCGGCCTCGACGGACTCGATCACGCGGGGCTCGGCGATGCCGGCGTCGGCGAGCAGCTTGGCGGACTCGGCCGGAAGCTGACCAAGGGCGCAGGCCTCGTAGGTGTTGCCGGCATACTCAACCTGGTTGAGCAGCTGGGACAGGACGACGGCGCTCATGATGGCGTCGTTATCGGGATTCTGGTGACCAAAGACAAGAACGTTTGCCATGGATATCCTCCACTTGATATGTGTACTTGGACGTAGCTATGGTAGCACGCTGGCGCCGAGCCTTCGCAGACGGAAGGGCCACGGCATATTTTGGAGCAGGCACGGGGGCCAAGGCTGTCCCTTTTGCACCATGTTGGTGCAAAGTAACCTGTTCCCCTTGCACCAGCTATTTACCGGCGGCGCGCAGGGCCACGTAGGCGGCACCGATGATGCCGGCGTCGTTTCCGAGCGAAGCGACCTTAATGGGCGTCTCGCGCGAGGCGGAAAGCGCGTACTGCTTAAAGTGCTCGCGAACCGCATCGAGGTAGACATCGGCCGAGGCAGAGGCACCGCCGCCGATCAGGAACATCTCGGGGTCGACCACGTTGGCGATAAGCGCCAGAGCACGACCGAGATAATCGGCCATGGTATCGGCCGCGGCCAGCGCGAGCTTGTCGCCCTCGCGGCAGGCCTGGAACACGTCCTTGGAATCGGAGGGGCCGGTGAGCTCGATAGGCTCGACGCCGGCCTTCTTGCACTCGGCAAGGTAGTTGCTCACCACGCCGGTGGCGCTGGAATACTGCTCCAGATGGCCATGGCCACCACAGCCGCAGGTGCGTTCCTCAGCCGGGTTCAGGCACATGTGGCCAATCTCGCCGCCGGCGCCCACAACGCCCGACACCACGTCGCCGTTGACGATAACGCCGCCGCCCACGCCGGTACCGATGGTGACCATCACCACGTTCTGCACGCCCTTGGCAGAGCCGAGCCAGGCCTCGCCCATGGCAGCGGCGTTGGCATCGTTCTCGTACTTAACGACCGCGTCGGGGCAGTGCTCCTGAATGGCGATCTTGAGCTCGGGCAGGTTGATGGCGATGTTGGCCTTGACCTTGGCATCGCCCGCAGCCGGAATGGGGCACGGAACGGCCAGGCCGATGCCCGCCACAAAGGCGCGCGGAATCTGAGCCTTGGCGACCACCTGGTCGATAGCCTCGGTTACCGCGGCAAAGCCCGCAGCGTCGACGATGGGAGGCGTGGGCACGCTGGCCTTGGCAAGCAGGTTGCCGTCCTCGTCGAACAGGCCCTCCTTAACCGAAGTGCCGCCGACGTCAATGCCGATGTAGTACTGCTTAGGTTCCATGAGAGCCCACCTTTCTCGTTTAAACATTGCCTGTATGGTACCGCTCTCAAGACAAAAACCCGCCAAAAAGGGACAGGTTTGTTTTGGCAGGTTTATCTGGGAAACGTCCGCCCGCTCAACGAGCAATGACGCTCAGCAACTCGCCAAACAAAAAGCGCCGGGAGAGGGAGACTCCCGGCGCCTGCAAAGGGACTGGATTGTATGCGAACCGCACGAT
>ENA-OQKS01000068-OQKS01000068.1-human-gut-metagenome-genome-assembly--contig:-NODE-68-length-29110-cov-4.502225_pt1 | contig 29110 bp, 34 predicted proteins | sample MGYA00242804_ERZ504808 | MGnify/ENA primary metagenome ERZ504808 (study PRJEB26092, sample SAMD00036375) | human gut metagenome | host: Homo sapiens | study: EMG produced TPA metagenomics assembly of...
CCGGAGCTTGTGACACAATGCACTGATACGCAGAAGAGGCAATCAAGGTATTCCTGGAAAGGACAGTTCGGGAAAGACATTCGGTTGATGAACTGGCAAAGATGATTCGCCCCTGTATTGGGCTGACGAAGCCGCAGGCGCAGGCAAATCTCAAATATTACGAAAATATGGTCAAAACTTTGAGAGAACAGCATCCGAGGATGAAAGCAGAAAGCATCCAGAAGAAAGCCAGGACAGCCGCAATGAAGTATGCAGAACGTCAGCACCGGCAGAGGGCGGACAATATTGCACAAACGGAAATGGCATACGCTTACAACAAGGGAGCTGATGAGAGCGTGCGACAGGCGCAGGAACAGAAACTTATAGGCGAGGTCATAAAGAGATGGAGCACATCAGGCGATGATATGGTGTGCTCTTTGTGTAGTTCTTTGGAGGGTGTGGAAATTGGCATGGATGAGGAATTTTCTTTCAAGGGAATAGGAACCAAAGTTACAACCGACCTCACACCACCAGCGCATCCGAGATGTGCGTGCGCTATTGAGTACATAGAGGTCACACCTGATAAAAATAAAAAGTAGAGGAGGCGAGGAATCATGCAGAAGTTTTCGGAGCTGATAAAGAAATCAACGGAAGATGGAGTCGGAAAGAAGAAACCGGCAGTGCAGAAAGGGCGGTTCAAGATTGCAAAATCTGATGATGATAAGATGCTGGCGTTTGGATGGGCGAATGTATCCATCACCGCAGATGGGGAATTGATAGAAGATTACCAGGAGGACATCATCGAACCGGAGGAACTTGAAAGTGCTGCTTACAAGTTCGCAGAACTGTACCGGGAGGGCGGAGAGATGCACGAAAGTAGGCGGAGCCGCAGTCCTTATCGAATCGGTGGTATTTACCGAGGAGAAAATGAAAGCAATGGGGAATCCCGGAGGGGCACGTTGCCTGTCGGATGGTGGATTGGCTTCAAGGTGCTTGATGAGGATGTCTGGGAAAAGGTCAAAAGCGGCGAATACCCGATGTTCTCCATTGAGGGAGAAGCAGAGCGAGTGGAGGTTGAGGAAGAATGACAATACTTGCAGGAATAGGGATTTCCTTTTCGGTGTGGCTGTTGGGGTGCTGTTAATATCCCTAAGCACAGTCACGAGAAAATATTTTGATGAAAAATAATAGCGGTAATACAGGGAGGCATCCGGGAGGGTGCTTTTCTTGCATTATAAAGAATTTTTTAAGAAAGGAGCAGAGCGATGGCAACAAAATTGAAAAACCTCAAAATCACAAAAGTTGATTTTTGTGGACGATGGAGCCAATCCAGAGGCACACATCCGATTGTTTAAGAGCAAGGACGGTGTAGAGCCGCCACATGATGAGGGTGCAGAGAAGAAACCGAATATCTGGAAACGCCTGATTACGGCGATTACAAAAGCCGCAGGAAGTGAACCGGATACATCGGAGCTGGAAAGCGTGATAGATGATATTCAGAAGAGTTCGGAGAGCTTCGGAGAAAGAATTAGACCGAAAGTAAAAAACCGAAAAAATCGCAGATAGAAATCTGGGATATCTGTGGCTGTCTTCCTACTTCCAATTTGCCGTATTCTGTGCTAAAAATAACCTACACAAGAAAAGAAGGTAGAAAAATCATGTATGATAAACTGACCGAAAACGAATATTAAAAAAATGCAGGAAGAAATCGACTACCGCAAACTGGTTGTCCGTCCAAAAGAACTCGAGGCTGTAAAAGAAGCCCGTGCCCAGGGCGATCTCAGCGAAAACTTTGAGTACAAAGCTGCCAAACAGGACAAAAACCGCAACGAAAGCCGCATCCGCTATCTGGAAAAAATGATTAAAACCGCTCACGTTATTTCAGATACCTCAAAGGACGATGAAGTCGGCATCAACAATACCGTTCAGGTTTACATCGAAGAAGATGATGAGACAGAAACCTACAAACTTGTCACCACCGTTCGTGGTAATTCTCTCAAAGGATACGTCAGTATCGACTCGCCATTAGGAAAAGCCATTCTGGGTCATAAAGTCGGCGACCGCGTCACTGTAAAAGTAAGCGATGCCTATAGTTATGATCTCATCATCAAATCCATCGAAAACACTGCGGATACCGATGATGAACTCCGCAGCTATTAAAGGACAGAAAGAAAGGAAAATACCAGTCATGGAAAAAATTGCAAGCTTTACGATCGACCATATCAAACTTAAACCAGGCATTTACGTTTCAAGAAAAGACCACGTAGGTGACAGCATCATCACCACCTTCGACCTGAGAATGACCTCCCCAAATGATGAGCCCGTCATGAACACCGCCGAAGTCCACACCATCGAGCACCTCGGAGCCACCTTCCTCCGTAACCATGAGCAGTGGAAAGACAAAACTGTATACTTCGGCCCAATGGGCTGCCGCACCGGTTTCTACCTATTGCTGGCCGGAGATTACACCTCCAGAGACATCGTCCCGCTCGTCACCGAAATGTATGAATTCATCCGCGATTTCAAAGGCGAAGTTCCGGGCGCATCCCCGAAAGACTGCGGAAACTATCTGGACATGAACCTCTCCATGGCCAACTACCTCGGCAAAAAATACCTGGATGAAGTCCTGTACGGAATCGACGACTCCCGTCTCGTCTATCCAGAATAAACCATAAAAAATAACACAGGGGGAAAACAAAACATGAGAACCATGGAAAACGAAAATCTGCGCGTGCAGATCAGCGATCACGGCGCAGAACTTAGCAGCATCTACGATAAAGCGGCTGACCGTGAGGCAGTCTGGATCGGCGATCCGGCCTTCTGGAACCGCCACGCACCGGTCCTGTTCCCGTTCGTCGGAAAAGTAAACGGCGGCTTCTACACCCATAAAGGAGTCAAATACCCGATGGGCCAGCACGGTTTCGCCCGCGACAACGAATTCGAGTGCATCGAAAACACCGAAAACAAAACAGTACACCGCCTGGTATCGACCGAAGAAACAAAAAAAGTCTACCCGTTCGATTTTTGCCTTCACCGTAACCCAGGAACTCTCCGGCAGAACCCTGACCATAACCTGGAACGTAGAAAACACCGGTGATGATGATATGTACTTCTCCGTCGGCGGACATCCTGCATTCATGATTCCGGAACAGTATGACATCGTCTTCAACAAAGGCCTGGAAAACCACACCGAGACCGAACTCGAATACGTCCTGATCGACCCGGAAACAGCAGGCGTCGATGTCGCACATCCGAGAAAACTGAAACTTCAGGACGGCAGAATCCCGTACACCAGAACCCTTTTCGACGAGGACGCCCTGATCTTCGACAACACCCAGGTCGAGCGCGTCGGCGTAGAAGTGGATGGAAAACCGTACGTCACTCTCACCTGCAAAGGCTTCCCGAGCGTCGGCGTATGGTCCAAGCCAAAAGCAGATGCCCCGTTCGTGTGCCTCGAGCCATGGATCGGCCGCTGCGACAACGTCGGCTTTGACGGCGAATTAAAAGACAAATACGGCGAACAGCACCTGAAAGCCGGTGAAACTTTCCAGGCAGGCTACACCATCACCATCGGAGAATAAGGACCCGAAAAAAAGAAAAACCTCCGAAGTACAGCGAAAAGAACACGATTCCTGTACTTCAGGGGTTGAAATTTTACGGTTTCTTTACTATAATTAGCATCAAACCCAAAAAACGCATGTAGTTCATCATGCACAGAAGAAAAACAGGAGGGAACGTTCTTGAAAAGAGAAACGGTTATCGTACTTGATTTTGGCGGTCAGTACAATCAGTTAATTGCAAGACGTGTACGTGAGTGCAACGTTTACTGTGAGATTTATTCTTACAAAACAGACATCGAAAAGATCAAAGAAATTCAGCCGAAAGGTATTATCTTCACCGGCGGCCCGAACAGCGCATATCTGCCGGATTCCCCGACTTATACAAAAGAAATTTTTGAACTTGGAATCCCGATCCTCGGCATCTGCTACGGATCACAGCTGATGATGCATCTGCTCGGCGGAAAAGTAGAAGTAGCACCGGTCAGAGAATATGGAAAAATTGAGGTAACTGTAGATACCAGTTCCGCACTGTTTGAGAACGTATCCGAAAAAACCATCTGCTGGATGAGCCACAACGACTACATCTCCAAAGCAGCTCCGGGATTCGAAATCATCGCCCATACGGATGACTGTCCGGTAGCAGCCGTTGCAAACGTAGAGAAAAACCTCTATGCAACTCAGTTTCATCCAGAAGTTCTGCACACCAAAGAAGGAAAGAAAATGCTTTCCAACTTTGTATACAATGTCTGCCGCTGCGCCGGCGACTGGCACATGGACTCCTTCGTAGAAGAATCCATCAAAGCTATCCGCGAAAAAGTAGGCGACGGAAAAGTCCTCTGCGCACTGTCCGGCGGAGTCGATTCCTCCGTAGCAGCTGTTATGCTTTCCAAAGCAGTCGGAAACCAGCTGACCTGCGTATTCGTAGATCACGGCCTGCTGCGTAAAAACGAGGGCGATGAAGTGGAAGCAGTCTTCGGACCGGACGGCCCATACGACCTGAATTTCATCCGCGTCAACGCACAGGAGCGTTTCTATGCAAAATTAAAAGGCGTAGAAGAGCCGGAGAGAAAACGTAAAATCATCGGCGAAGAGTTCATCCGCGTCTTCGAAGAAGAAGCAAAGAAAATTGGTGCTGTAGACTTCCTGGTACAGGGAACCATCTACCCAGACGTTGTAGAGAGCGGCGTCGGCGGAGAATCCACCGTCATCAAATCCCATCATAACGTCGGAGGACTGCCGGATTACGTAGATTTCAAAGAAATCATCGAGCCGCTGCGCAACCTCTTCAAAGACGAAGTAAGAAAAGCCGGCCTTGAGCTCGGCATCCCGGAATACCTCGTATTCCGTCAGCCATTCCCGGGCCCGGGACTTGGCATCCGTATCATCGGCGAAGTAACCGCCGAGAAAGTCAAAATGGTACAGGACGCCGACGCGATCTGGCGCGAAGAAATCGACAAAGCCGGAATCGCCCACGAAATCGGCCAGTACTTCGCAGCCCTGACCAACATGCGCTCCGTCGGAGTCATGGGAGATGAAAGAACCTACGATTACGCCATCGCCCTCCGCGCCGTCACCACCACCGATTTCATGACCGCCGAAAGCGCCGAAATCCCGTGGGATGTCATCGGAAGAACAACCAGTCGAATCGTAAACGAAGTCAAACACATCAACCGCGTCATGTACGATTGCACCGGAAAACCACCGGCAACGATCGAGTTTGAATAGTTGGAGCAGAGCTTCAAAGCCTTTATTTTCAAGGGTTTTGAGGCTCTTTCCTTTTAGAATTGCATTTTGATTGCATTTTTTTATTCAATGGCTCTGTGATAGATTGCTGTATGCTGATTGCTGGTGTAATCGGCAACACTGGTTGTTGCCGGAGTATAAGTGAGAACACCAGTTAATTTTTTGGCAACTTCCACGTTGGTGTTGGGATATAAATGTCCATAGGTTCCTAACGTAGTCTGTATCTTTTCATGCCCCAGACGTTCTTTAATCAATAAAGGATTTTCACCCATACTGATGAGCAGGGAAGCATGGGAATGTCTGAGTGCATGAATCTTGATACGGTGTACGCCTGCCAATCCAGCAAGTTTTTCTAATGCCCGTGGGAGGGTGTGCTTACTGGTGGGAATCCCATTGTAGCTTAGTACAAGGTCGCAGCCCTTTAAAACCTTTTGCTGTACTTCCTGCCATGCTTTCAATTCTTTGATGGTATCTGTGTCAATATAGATAGTGCGAATACTAGCTTGTGTCTTTGGCTCCACAAATTTGTATTCGTCCATTGTTTTATAGTACAGCGTTTTTGTTATACTTAAAAGTCCGGTTTCAAAGTTGATGTCCGACCATTGCAGGGCTGCGGCTTCTCCGATTCTCATTCCGGTCATAAACAGGAGCCAGTATGAAATGAAAAGGTAATGTTCGTAATAATCTCCCTTGTAGAGCAGGGAAATTACCTTTTGAAATTCATCCAGTGTCCAGAAATCCACTTTTGTTTTCTTGCTCTTGATGTTTCCTATCATTCGTGATGGATTTTTCTTTGCAAGACCGAGAACAACTGCTCTGTCAAAGGCAATAGAGAGCATACCCTGTACAATACGGATATAGTTTGGACTAAATTCTTTTGCGAGTTCAAGCTGCCAGTTCTGGACGTTAATGGGTTCTATCTCATCCACCGTCATTTTGTAAAAGTATGAAAAATGCTTCTGAATGGTAGAACGGCGGTTCAGATAGGTGCTTTCCTTTACTTGTGTTTTATACCAAGGAAGATAAGTTTCCTCAATAAACTGTTGAAAAGATAGCTGCTGTTTCTTTTCTGTTAATTCCTCTGTGGATGTCAGCATAAGTTTTGAATATGCTTCTCTGGCTTCTTTTTTTGTCTTGAATCCACTTTTGTATTTCTGAATCTGTTTTCCGGTAATCGGATGAAAACCTAAGTTTGCTCTAAAATAATAAGTTCCGTTTTCTGCTTTCTTAATAGGGTCTTTTGCCATGATTTCACTCCTTACATAAATGTGCAAGAAGTACAATCAGTTCGATTTATCAGTAAAAGTAATCCCTAGCAATTCTTCCACAGCTTCTCTGGGAACCCTGTCCAGTTTGCGTGACTGATAGTAGGTATGCCCTTTTGAAATCATAAGTTTTTTTGCTTCTCTTATGATGTCTGCTGCGAATGAAGTTCCATAACCCAGTTCTATTAAGTCTTTTTTTGTTACTGTAATCATGTTCCTCCTTTCCATAGACCAGATATGGAACCCTCAATATCTGTCTATATTATATCAGATTTTGTGGCAAAAGTAATATTAAGATTGTATTTCCTGCAAATAGTTATTTGATTTTGAATGAAAAATTCTAATTCAAAATGGTATCTAAGCAAGCCGAACAGCTTTCGCTAAAGCTCATGGGAATCTCACCCCTGCATGGTTCTCATCCAGCCGTACCCTTTGCCAGCGGTGCTACATCATCACACGGACTAAGGCTGTACGGAAGTATCATTATCACAATAGAAAGGTCATGGCGGCAGCTCTGCGGTAAGCTACTTATGGAACGCTGGCAGGAATCGCTATCCGGTATCATCCCTCCTTTGGTGGGTTACGGCGTGCCAGCCCAACGGCTCTCTTTCTATCGAAACGTATTCGGCTGCTTTATGCTGCGTTGATTAGACGCTTTCTTTTTCAAGGAACAATCCGGCTTTATCAGCCTGTTAAAATGCACTGGTGATAATGCACTTTAATAGACTGGCAAGCTCTGTCTGGGAAGCATGGGTTTGTCCACGCTTCCACAGGCGAGCGTTATTTCTAGTTTGGTTCCCTGATTTCAAAAGATAAAATCTTTGCAATCAGACGTGTTTCCATCCGGCGGCGTAGGGTTTCATCTACAACCATGTGGGTATTTCCATATTCGTCTTTCATGGGACGCATGGAACGGCTGGCAATAAAACCGCTGTAATGGCGTACAATCTGGTTGACTGCTTCAATATCGCCGTCCGTAGCTCTTACAATCACAGGAAACGGAATCATAGGGTGCTTTGCTGTCATGCTTCGTCCTCCATAAATTTTTTGATAAATTCCAGTCCGGCGTGTCTTCTTCTCTGGATGGTAGAACGGTTGACTTCCAGAATTTTTGAAATTTCCGTATCGTCAAATCCAAGAAAATAATATCTCAGGATAACATCACGTTTCTTTCCATCCAGATTTTCTAATGCTTCTGCTAACAGGCTGTTTTCAATACGGACAGTAAATCCATCCATTTCAAAAGTATGGAAGTGGGATGGGTAGGTGTCTTCGGAAGAAAACAGATTAACGGTGTAATCGTCCATATCACAAAACAGGGTTTCCCGTTTGCACTGTCTGGACAACGCTTTGAGATAGTCTTTGCGTTCATCTTCCATAGCGACTTTACAGATATAATCAAACTGGTTCTCTATGGTTGTCTGAAATTCAGATGGCTTCATCATTACTCACCCCCTTTCCAGCCTTGAAAGGGAGCGAGTTGATAGGAATTTCTGCTTCTTTCCCCCTTTTCGCTCTTAGTCCCGACAGGACAGGGGGTGCAGTTGCATTTTTGAATAAAAAAATACACCCATTTTAAAATAAAAATGAGTGCATGAGAAATAACAGTAGAATAAATATGACTTGTCAGTTCATATTCAAAGTTGGACTTCCACAGTGGAGGAGCTATACTTTTTTTAATGAATGTAGCCTATGTACGTTATATAGCAGCAAAGAAATCCCCATAGCGGCAATCCTCCTAAATGCCGCTATTTATATTCTGCGTCATTGTTGGTTCAGTAATAGACAAAAAGAAGCGGCGGCTCTAAAAATCAAAGCCACCGCTTCAAAAGCACGTGAAAATCTGTCTGCGTTACGACGGCTTTTTTTCTTTTGCCGTCGTCCGGCAGATAACAAACAAATATTATGTTTTGATTTATTTTATCAATATCAACTTACTTTAAGATGAATTTTAGCTTACGGATTTGTAAGATAGAAAAAGAGGGGGCACTTTTGAAATTCCCCCTCTCAAAAGATTATTGTGCACTAATATTTTCGACGATAGACATTCGCTGTAACCGTTTTGCAGGTCCTTTAACTGCCAAAAGAGAAGTCAACAGTACAATAGCGATTATGAGTATAAGGGGAATAAACGGAACACTCCATGCTGTTCCCCAAATATTTGTTATAAGACTTACATAGATAACCCAGTGCATAGGAAGTCCAATGATACAACCCCAAATCACTCCGCTTATTGCGTAGGTTCCTGCTTCTGCGATTATCATTTTTATAAGTTGGCGATTGCTCATTCCAATCGCTCGCATACTTCCGTATTCTTTCATTTTTGCGGCAACTCCCAGATTGATTGTATTCATAATATGGAAAATGGTAATAGCAACGATAATAGATAGGAAGCCGTAAACAAGAACTGCAAAAGTATAATACAGATTTCTTTGCTGCTGCACTTGAGAAAGGCTGTCTGAAAATATTACGCCACCATTAGTAAATATGTTTTTAATTGCGTTTACATCTTCACTGGAAGCGTTGTTCTCAAATTGAATGTCGATAATAGTATAGCCAGTTTCTCCGGTCAGTGCGCTAAAGGTTGCTTCCGAACAGAAAAAGGTTTCCGTACCCTTTACACGGGCTAAGGGGCTATCAGACAAAATTCCTGCAACCGTAACAGTTTTTTTCGTATTATTGATAGATAAAGTTATCTTGTCGCCAACTTGTACATTAACATTTCCCGTCTGTACGAATAGCACTTGATTTTCTTGCTGCATAACTGTTTCTATGGAACCTGCTACCAAAGAGTCCGCCGCCCATTGAAATTGATTTTCCTCATAGGAAATAAGATTTGCATTGTAGCTTTTTCCACTATTTTCTGATGGAACATCATAAGCAAACATACGCCCGTATGCCCGCTTGACATCATCATTTTTCTTAATCTGTGCTAACATTTCGCTCTCAATCGAACAAGTATTAGTTTCACTTGCTATGGATAATTCCGGCGTATAAACCGGGGGCACAAAAGCATTTTGCATAAAATCAACAAGTGTACTGAACGTGAGAAACAATGTAATACAGATAGCAAATGCCCCTGTCATTAAAATGTAATTTCTTTTCTTTGCTTTTGCGTGATGAATACCCAATGCGGTTTCAATTTTAAATGTCTTTGTGTTAGCTGCTTTGTGAAATGTAGCTATTTGTCCAGCATTTCCTGATACAGCGGTAAGCGGAGAAACTTTTGCGGCTCTTCTTGCCGGAGAACGAGCAGCCAGTAAAACGGTCAGCAATCCTAACAAAATACTTGCAACTATACTTATCCAACTAATACCCCAAATCGGCATTGAAGAAAACCATTCTGGACTTATTACCCGCATGGCGGCAGACAAAATCCAAACAATCACAATGGAGAATATAATTCCAATGGGAATAGCCGTTTTACACCAATACAGCCCCTCTAAACGTACAAATCGCATTATTTGTCTTTTGGTTGCCCCCCAGACACCGGAGCATACCAAAAAATTACTGTTCTCTCTGCGACATTGCTGTTTAGACTGCTTGAAATCATCAAAATGCAAGTCAGCATGACAATAAGGGAAAGAATAAAGGCTACTTGATAAATCTGATTTACACCTGATTTCCCCTCTATTTGCCCTTGTATGCTCAAAAGAGGTGTATTTCCGGTTATCTGTTCATCAGTCAGATGATTGGCTGCTTTTATATCATTGATTGCGTCCGGTATATTACATAAATGTGAAAACTGGGCGACATAACTTTCATTCGCGTTAGAAACAGCAAGCGTTCCTAAGCCCTCTGGTGTCATTACTACAATCGGCAAATTCTCAGCAATCAAGTGTGAAGTTTTTGTATCGTCTAAAAAGCCAACTATCTGATAATCTGCCATACTTCCGTTCGGATTATACAATTCAACTGTATCATTCAACAAAACAGAGGCAGTATCTTTAAGTGAAGAAGATATTGCAATCTCGTTTGGCGCGTCTGGATATTTTCCCTCTGCAATCCCGTTCAGAAATATATCGTCAAAAACCCCTTTATCTTGCGCGCTGATAGTAATAGGCTGTTCTTTAATAAAATATCCTGCTTCGGAAGAAACTGTATTATGCCACCCGGAAATTTTTACCTCTGGACGAGCTGAAATAAAGGAAGCTGTCTGCGAATCAATAGCATGAAACGCATAATGCCAGTTTCCGCTTTTCTCTATTTCGTGTTGCGTAACACCCTGTAAATACATATCGGCAAGACCAAACATGACAGCAACCAAAATAACCGCAAGAGTAATACAAATACGGGTCATTCTACTTTGCTTGCGGTGGATTTTGGTTGATATAGGGACAAGTTTAAGATAATGCTTCATTTGCTGTCCCCCCTAAGTCTGTAAGAATACCGTCGCTCACACGAAACACCCTGTCAACCGAAGATGTTAAATTATTATTGTGCGTTATCATCAAAATTGTTTGTTTAAAATGTCTTGACGCACTGATAAGCATATCAATAACGTCTTGACTATTTTTACTGTCGAGATTTCCCGTCGGTTCATCGGCTAAAATTAGTTTTGGCTGTGTTATCAAAGCTCTCCCAATCGCTACTCGTTGTTGCTGTCCTCCGGATAATTGTCTCGGTAAATGATAGCGGCGTTCTGCCAATCCAAGTAAATTGAGGATTTCGTTTACTTTTTTAGGGTCTGGCTTTTGATAATCTAACAGTAGAGGGAAAATAATATTTTGTTCTACATTCAGCTCAGACACAAGCTGGAAAGACTGAAAAATAAATCCTATGTTGCGTCGTCTGTAAATTGTCCGTTTTTCTTCTTTCATAGAAAACAGATTTTGCCCGTCAATAAAAATAGAACCCGAAGTCGGCGTATCTAAAGCACCGATGCAGTTAAGCAAAGTACTTTTTCCAGAACCAGATTCACCTACAACAGCAGCAAATTCCCCTTTTTCAAGTGAGAAAGACACATTTTTTAAAGCATTTACTTTTGCTTCGCCTTTCCCGTAAGTTTTACATAAATTTTCAACTTTTAAAATTTCCATAAATCATAGACCTCCTTTCTTAAAGGATAACAGGAACAGCTTACAATCCGGTGAATTCCACCTTACGATTTCGTAAGGAAAGAAACTGAAAAAGTAGTACCTTCATGTAAAACACTTTGAACAGAAATGAGCCCCTCTTGTCCCTCTATAATAGATTTTGCAAGAGGAAGTCCTAATCCAATTCCCGGAGTGTTGAGGGAATATTTACTGCGATAAAAGCGTTTGAAAATATGGTGTATATCTTCCGGGGCAATTCCACTTCCATTATCAGAAACTAAAATTCGTATCATAGTTGGTGCACTTTCCCAAGTAATCTTTACTATTCCTCCTATTTCTGTATGGTCTAACGCGTTCTTTACAAGGTTTCCAATCGCTTCACTTGTCCAATCCATATCACACATAATAACTTGATTAGATGTTCCATTTACAATAATCTGTTTTTTTTCTTGTGTAGCTCTTATTGTAAGTTCACTGATAGCGTTTTTAACTAATTCCTGTATAAGACAGGTACGCTTGTCAAAAAGAATATTTCCAGTATCTAAACGTGCGATTTTAAGCATAGACAAAATAAGCTGTTCTATTCGTTTTAAGGCGGTTCCGGTTTTTTGCGAAAATTTTTTTACTGTTTCAGTATTATCCGGTTCCGCTTCTATAATTTCTTGATACATCATCAAAGCTGCTAATGGAGTTTTCAGTTGATGTGAAATATCTGAAATTGTGCTTTTCAAAAATTCTTTTGTTTTATGTTCTGTTTCACTTTTGGCTTTAAGCATAGTTGCAAGCTGTTCAACAGATGCAAATAAATGAAAAAGGTCTCCCTCACTGTCTTGCGGTAAATGACAAGAATAGTCATTGTTAATATAGTTATCTATAATTTTTCCAGACTGTCGATATAGATTATTTCTAATTTGTAGGAAAGAAATAACCCCAATGACAAGAATTATCACTAGACAAATTCCCCCTCCTAATGCTATATGCAAAAAGTGATATTGAAACTGGGAAAAATGTGGCAACAAGCTACCAAACGTATTTGTGGTAATTCCCAAATTATCTAAAAATTCCATTCCCGCGGTACTTATATCTGTGGAAGAAATAGCATTGGCAATTACTTCTTTTGAAACCTCCTGTTCCAACAAGGCAGATACAATAGCTCTATCATGTTCCAGATACATAGACTTTGCTGTATTTAATTGATTTATAGAAAACCATGTAGAAACTCCCACAAGTAAAATACTGTATATAGCAATAAAAAGAGAAAAATGTTTTATTTGCTTGTCACGAAAAATATTCATACTTACACCTCTTTCCACTGATAACCAAAGCCGCGAATGGTTATTAAGCGCTGCGGGTGGGAAGCGTCAGTTTCCACTTTTTCGCGAAGCCGCCGGATATAAACCGATAAGGTGTTATCGTCAACAAAATTTCCTGTACCGTCCCATAAATCATTTAGAATAATATCTCTGGAAACAATGCGATTTGCATTTCGTACTAACAGACAAAGCAGACGGTATTCTGCGTTTGTCAGTTCTAGTATTTTATTGTTCAAAATTACGCGGCAACTTAAAAAGTCAATCGAAATGTCCCCACATTTCAATACACTTGCCTTGTCCTGCGGTGTTACTCCTGCACGTCGTAACAAGGCACGAATACGGGAACATAGTTCCCCCAACTTAAAGGGCTTTGTAACATAATCGTCCCCGCCGCAATCCAAGCCACGAATAATATTGACTTCTTCATCAGAAGCAGTCAAAAAGATAATCGGTATCTGTTTGTTATGTTTCCGCACATTTTCGCAAACCTCAAAGCCTGTTCCGTCCGGCAGTGTCACATCAAGAATAAGCAAATCGTATTTTTCGATTTGTGCTAATTGCTTTTCTGCTTCTTCAACAGTACGGGCAATATCAACGTAGAAACCATTTTTCTTTAGAGAGTAATGCAACCCGTCTATTAAGCTAATATCATCTTCTAAAAGTAATAAGTTACTCATGCTTAAACTCCTTTCTCCTTGCGTCAACAGGTTTTTCTGCATCCTTTGGTATCAACCACATATAACCGATTTTTGAAACTCCCGGTATTCTATCTTCCTTACAAAGAATCTGTACTCGTCGTTCAGAAATGCCCCATTTTTTAGCTGCTTCGGGGCAAGACATATATTCCATAACAGTCCCAGTCCTTTCTATAAACCATATTATCATAATTATAGTCGGACATACGAATAATAGCAAGTGCAAACATATGAATTATTATGGCTACAAATAGGAACTGTATAGACGTATTCAGTATGAAAGAGGAACAGTAGAATGTATATGGGTGAATAAATATGGCAAAAAGACCAACAGCTAAATATGACTTTAAGGCTTTCGGACAAGCTATCAAAGTAGCGAGAACCGAACGAAAAGAGAGCCGCAAGAAAGTAAGTGATGAAATGTATATCTCACCACGTTATCTTGCTAATATTGAGAATAAAGGGCAACAGCCGAGTTTACAAATTTTTTATGAGCTTGTAACACGTTATGATATATCCGTAGACCAATTCTTTTTTCCGAATAAATCCGCGGAAAAAGATACACAACGCAGACAACTTGATACATTGCTTGATAGTATGAGTGAGAAAGGAATACGGGTAGTCACCGCCACAGCAAAAGAGATAGCCGAAGTCGAAGCAGAGGACAGGTGAATGTCCAGAACAGAATTTTAAAATGAGAAGACACATTGTAATTTTTTGAGAAATACAATGTGTCTTCTGTTTTATATAGCTTATTTCACAATCTTCCAGTTTTCCCCGTTCTTTTCCAGTACAAGGTTAAACTGTGATACCTGTGTTGTCATGGTCTGGTTATCCAGATATTTTACTGCAAGGGAAGCTGTCACCTGATTTCCGTTTCGGTTATAAACCGGATTTACCAGTTCCGAGAAAATATACTCTTTTCCCACAGTTTTCAGCACACCCTCATTTACATAATAGGTCAGTTCCTTTGCGGTTGCCGTAGGGTACAGCTTGAAAAAGGTGGTGAGAAATTCGTTGATTTCCTCTGTGGTGATGGAATCCACCGTACCGTCACTTTGTACCGCTTTGGGAGTGTAACCGGATTTTACGGGAACACTGGTAATGGTTGGATTCTGGATAATCGTCAGGTTTCCAGAGCCGTCCACATAGACTGTCACCTGATAGGCGGAACGGACGGTTTTACTGGATTCCCCCTCTGTGATACGCTGTTCCACCGTATAGGTCACTTGATAATGCTGCTCTTTTTCTTCTGTGATTTCCCATATCTGAAAATCGGTCAGGGCAGACGATACGGGGATGTCCTTTCGGACAGTATCTACATTCAGGGCTTGCAGCTCTCCGGTGAGATACCCTTTTAAAGCGTTTGTCCGGTTGTCAATGGAAGCGGCGGACTGTTCCCATGAATAGTAGACTTCTGCGAAATTCTCCACAAAATTCTCTATCTTGTGAGTGTCGAGGATTTGTTCCTCAATCACTTTCGTTTCATGGACAGTGTGAATGTCTATCGCCGTGAAATTCTTATAGACGGCAAACAGGAAGCTCATTGCCAGCAGCACCCACAGGGCAATCACGGTTTTCTTATGGGTATTGACTTTGTAGTACTTTCAGTTTCTTTTCTTTCTGCTTTTTCTGGTTTTCCTCTTTTCTAATCTGAATCATATCGGTTCATCCTTTCTTATTGTTTGATTCGTCCGGCTCCGGCAAGGTGCTGTTGCCAGTAGGAGCCTGTCAGGTCTGCGTAACCAATGGGATTTCCGGCATGGTACATCCGGTTATTTCCCACATACAGCCCCACATGGGTGATGTAGGTTCCGGCGTTGTAGGTAGAGTGGAAAAAGACCAAATCCCCTGCTTTTGCTTCGGACAGGGGGATGTGCTGCGTTACATTGTACTGTTCCTGTGCTGTCCGTGGCAGGGCGATTCCTGCCTTGCCATAGCACCACTGCACCAGTCCCGAACAGTCAAAGGAAGTGGAGGGAGAATCACCCCCGTACACATACGTCCATCCCTCATACTTTAAGGCTTCCTCCATGATAGCCTGCACCGTTTCATCATCAAACTGTGCCACGGTCAGGTATTGCGATACCAAGAGGACATAGAACATATTTCCGTAGGAATACCGCCAGCCTCCGTTTTTCTCTACCGCAACAGGGTTGGTGTAGGTGACTTTCTTTCCGCCGGATTTGTCCCTTGCGAAGCTCTCTGCCAGTTCAAAAGTGTATTTTTTCCCACGCCCTGCCACATAGTCTAGGAAGCCGCCGCCGTAGTTGTAGGACTGAATCACACTGTTTAAGTCACAGCCCTTTGTTTCTGCCGCTGCGAGCAGTTCCGAGAAATATTTGCAGCCCTGTTTGATGGATTCCTCTGTACTAAGGGAGTTTGGGGGAAGCCCCAGAGATTCCGAGGACTGCATAACGTCTTCCAGTGTGCCGCCGGATTCCACCTGAATGATGGCGAGCAGCACATTTAAGTATTCCTCTATGCCATATTCCCTTGCATACTTTTCCAGCATAGGTTTATGGGCGAGGACTTCCTGTGATACGCTCACGCCCCCAAAGATAAGATTTCCGCCGCTTCCTCCGTCTTCCTCATCCGAGAAGACAATCACCACCAAAAGGAGCAGGGAGAACATCATCACGAACACGCCGGAACAGGCAAAGAAAAGGTGTCTTAATTTCATGGTTTCTCCCCTTTCTTTTGTTTGGCAGCCGCTGTTACCGTTTTTGTCCACTCCTTTCTGGCGGTGGTACGCCGGATGGTAAAGTTTGATTCTTTTATCGCAGAGGCAGCCCGTTTTCTTTCCGGTATCACAGGAGCCGTATCATTCTGGACAGGTCTTGCCGGACGGGGAGCAGCCGGTGTGATAGTGAGAGCCGCCTTTTGTCTTTCATCCGACTGGGATAGGGAAGCAGATGGGACTATCTGGCGTTCTGTCCTTACAAGAGGCGTTTGTTCATGGTGGATAGAAGCCGCTTTTACCACCGGAACCGAAGCCCGTTCCGCCACAGTTCCCCCATAAGGAACCTGTCCCCGTTCCCTGATGGATGAGGAAGCAGGCTGCATAGCTGGTTTTCCTGCATGAGCGGTATCTGCATGATGTCGGAAATCTTCTGGCTGCTTTGCAGTAACAGGGCGTTCATGGACAGGAGCTGCCCCTTTGGGTGCTTCGGAAGCTTTCTGTTGCGGCTGTTTTGCCTGTTCCAGTTCCGCCCTGCGCTCTGCAATGGTATGTCTGCGGCTTTCTGCCTGTGCGTTTCGCTGTTCCGCTCTGGCAGTTCGGGTCTGGGTCACGCTGGAAGTAAAATCCCGTACTCCCTCTGATACCTGTGTTTTCCCGTGGTAAAGGGCGTACTTTGCATTGACGGGCAAATCCTTTGCCTGCTCCCGAAGCTGTCCGGCAGTATCGGCTATCTTATCTTTGGTATCTGCCGCCGCACCTACCGCAGAACCAGCCCGTTTCCATACGGATTCTTTTTCCGGTGCTGCCTGTCCGTCTGGTCTGCTGTGGTCTGCCTGTGTGCGTTTGGAAGAGCCGAAGTGGGAAGCATTTCTATGGTCTGAGCCAGCCTGTTTTCCTGCGTGGTATGCAGCCGTTCCAGTTCCAAAAGCCGCCACAGAACGTCCTAGCTTATGCTGTAAACGGTGCATATGGGCGTGCATGAGCATACGGGGTCTTCGCATGATACGGCTCCCCATGCTTTGGGAATCCCCACTCTGTAAGGAGAACATCCCCATCAAATCTCCCAGCTTGAAATAAATTCCGGCAAAGGTCACTATCTGCAAGAACGCCGTCAGGAAGAACGGATATTCCCCAGACAGGTTGTAGAGCATGGTGGAAATACTGAACGCTACCGTGATAATCAGGGTGATTCCGGCTCTGGTAAGGATGGTGTTGAACAGTTTCGTAATGGCACGCTTTGACATCCCCTCAAAAGAGGGAACCATGCTAAGGAGGAAGCTCACAGGCAGGAACATGGCGTAGATGATAAAAAGCACCTGTGAGAAAATCATTATCCCCGTGAGCAGGAATACAAAAACGGAGATACCGATATTGAACATGAACAGGAAGAAGACGGTTCCCAAACGATTGATGGTCTTTGTGATGGTAAGGTTCGTGTTTTCCCTGTCTTCGATTTCCTCCACTACGATTTCTTCTCTGTCCTGTCCGTTGTTTTCGTCTGGACTGGTTGAAAGCAGGTTTTCCACACGGTCTGCTCCAATGCTTTCCATATCTGAATTGCCATATTGCAACAGGAGCCACGGTTGCTTGACCTGAATGGAAAACAGGCAGTCCCGTATCAAATCCACGCTGTCTTTTCCCTGACTTTCCGAGTTAGGCAGCACAATCTTTGTACCAAGGGTCAGGCTGGCATTGCTGATGTCTGCGGAAAATTCATTGATTTTCCCGATATAATCAGGAGCATAAGCGATAAAGGCAGCGGACAGCACGAACACCACCACGAAATTGACAACGGCATGGATGGCTTTTGTGGTTTCCCGTTTGATAAGCCCTGTGTAGGCAACGTAAATCCCCACCACCAGAATGAGAATCAGCAGAAACCCGATATAAAATCCCTCCGAGGACAAGCCGCCTGTGGTAACGCCTGCAAGGGTCTGCATATTTTTCCCAATGGAATCCGCCGTAGAGGAAATGAAGTCCAGCGAGTAGGCTTCCTGAATCAGATACCCCGTGGCGTTGGAAAGATACAGGCTGATTGTCCAGATAAAATTTGTGATGGCATACAGCCCGTACATCACCTGTTTTCCGATACCGTCCAGCCAGTTCCACGGGAGCCAGTCCCATCCGCTGTCCACATAAAAATCAAGCTGGTAGTTGTCCAGAGGATATTTGCTGTATTCGTTGGCAGCGTCCACCGTATCATCCACCAGTCCGGCAGCGTGGGCGGCTGTGCCGAAGACTGCAAGCAGCAGGAGGATGAGCAGGAGTGCCAGAAGCACCCTGCCAATCACTTTTCCTGCCGTCTTCCAAGACAAGCCCTTTTTGTGTGATGAGGAACTGGGAATTGCGGTCGGTTGGAAGTTCTATGTATCACCATCATTCCACCTCTTTTCTTACGGGCGGTCTGGTATCAAAGGCATGGAACAGGTCTTCAAAGATAGGATGGAACTGTATCACGCCCACACGCCCGTACAAATCACTGATGAGGCACTGTCCGTTTTCCAAGTCATGGAGCCGCTTCTGGTTGTTTTCATCTTCGGAATCCACCCCGAAAAAGGCGAGGGTCTTCTTGATTTCGTTGATGTCTGTGGAACGGAACGCAAACTTTAAGCCCAGATTATTTTTCAGCTTTTCATCCAGCAAATCGTCCGTGTTCTGTGTCACAAAGTAAACGCCTGCGTTCATGGCACGTCCGGCACGAACCAGCTTCATGGAAAGGGTCTTGCCCTGTGCCACCTGTAAGAAGCTCCATGCTTCATCCAAATCCACAATCTTAAACACGCTGCGGTCGGTGTGGATGAAGTCGAGGGCAAAGGTGCTGATTACAATGAGCATTGCCACGGAAAGCAGCTCCATTGTGGTGTATTCTTCAAACGAGGTTTCTTTATCCGGCAGCACCAAATCTGCCACCTGAATGATGTTGAGCTGCTTTTCAAAGCTGATGGACTGTGTGACATCTCCATCCGAAAAGAGCAGGTGTGCAAAGTCATAGTCCGTAAAGGATTCGATATGGTCGGCTATGCTGGTGCTGATGGTGGTTCCCTCCGCCCGAAGTTCCTCAATCACCTTGAAAAGCCCCCGTTCCTCACTGTTTGTCACCGCACGAATGGCTTTCCGAAGAACAGGGAACTTTTCCCCGTCACGGCTGGAAATGCCCGTTAAAAAGGTCAAGATGTCGATTGCCAGTGATTCAGAATCCTTTGGGTTTTCCATAATCACATACGGGTCGAGTAAGCCCCTGTTCTGTTCTTCCGAGGTCAGGTTTACGATATTGATTTCATGGGCGATTTCCGGCAGGGTTTCTTTCCAACGTCCCCGTTCCGCTTTCGGGTCAACAATGAGTGCCTGTGCCCCAAATAATACGGAATAATAGACAATCATGTTGTTGCTGAATGATTTTCCACCGCCGAGGGAGCCGACAAAAGCGGCAGCAAGGGCGTTGGTGACGGAGCCTTTTACCCCTTGACTGGCAAGGGCAGGCTTTAAGTACACGTTTCTTCCTGTATCAAGGCTGTACCCGATATAAATGCCCTCCGGTTCCCCCAACATCTGTGTTGCCCCGAAGCCAAGACCAGCAAGGAAGTCACTGGTGACATACTGGATATAATCGTTCAGATACCGTTTGCTGGCAGGGAGAAATTCCCCATGCAGCCCCAGCATATCCCCAAAGGGGCGAACCAGTTTCACGTTCAAATCGTCATAAAAATCTTTCACCTCATTGCAGCGGCGTTTCAGTTCTTCCAAGTCGGGAGCCGTCACACGAACCACATAGGACAGCTTATACATGGATTCCTTGCTCTGGTCTAAGGTGGATTCCAGCTCATTCACGCTGTCTAAAGCGTCCACCACGTTTGTACTGGTTTCGCTGTCATTCTGCCATGCGTGGTTGTCCAAATCTTTCAGCTCTTTTTTCTTGTTCCGCACCGTGGAGAGGGCTTTCCGGTTTGTCACAATCTCCACATTCATAGAGGTATCAATGGGAAAGGTGAATTGCTGCTGCTGATAGTAAAAGATTTCCGAGGATGGGAAGTCCAGTTCCCCAACAATGCTGTTGATGGTAAAGTAGGCAGCATAGACTGTCCCGTCTTCCTGTTCGATTTTCAGATACCGCTGGTTTTCCTCTATCAGACAACGGGTGGGTTTGATGAGGTCATAGTATTTCACCAGCGTTTCCTCCTGAAACCGTTTTTTCGGAAGATAATACTCATAATCTTCGTAGGCGGTTCCGGTCTGCCCGTATAAATGTTCAATCAGATAGCCGAAATCGTCCTTATCAAGCCGCCGTACTTTGAAACGGCGTGAGATTTTATTTTCCAGTAGTTTTTCCATCTTCTGAAACCGCCAGATTTCTTCATTGCTCATGGAAACAAAATCCCCCATGAGCTTGTGGTTGACTTCATGGAGGAAGTCGGAAACAGCAGTCTTTGCTTCCCTGCCAAACTGCTTCATGGTGACTTCCTGCTCATTGACAAGCAGCTTAAAGCCGATAAAAAAGCGGTAGTCCACCTGATTTTCCCCTATCATGGAAATCAGGGCTTCGGTCTGTGCGTCAATCTTTGCACAGGCAACGTCTTTTAACTTGCCTGTCACTTCCTGTTTGGAGCGTTCCTGTGCCGCCCGTATGCTGGATTCCGTGCTGATTTGCAGGGCGTGAATCTTCCCGTCCCTGTTCTGGGCGATAAGCTGCCGGAACGAATCGTGTACCTGATACTTCTGTTCAGGGCTTAAAAAGGAATAGTTGTAGGGAAGCAGCTCATAGTAAGCAAAGCACTCCCCGTCATGGTTGAACACAAGGTTATTTTCGATATACTTAATCGGATATGCCATAAATATCACTCCTTACTGCCGTGATGGGCTGTGCCGGATATTCCTTTTCCAGCTTCACGGGCTTTCCTGCATAGGTCAGTTTCGGGCGTACCAGATATGCCAGTACGGATTTCAGGAAGCCGTAAGGCTTCTTCCCGTCAAAGGTCTTCTGGCACATGAACCAAGTGAGGGCAAAGGGTATGCCGAAATATTTTAAAAATGCCCCGTCAATGAACGAAAGAGGAGGAAGGTTCCCCAAGAGTATCACTGCAAGTACCGATACCACGAACCACGCCATCTGTGTGAACGTGATGGGGAATGGCAGCTTAAAATCATTGATGGAATAGAGTACCTTTTCCACCGACCAGATACTGGTATAGCTTCGTATTTTCTTCATGTTGTCCGTCCTTTCTAAAAGATGGGGCAGCAAAAGCCGCCCCTGAAATAAAAAAGCCGCCTGTACTTTCAAAAAGAGATACAGACGGGTCTATCGTATGATTTCATATACGCCGTGGTTCGTGACAATAAAGGTTCCATCCAATTCCATGTCACGCCCATAGGCAGCATAGTCGATATAGTTTTGTAAGTGTGCCGGAAGTTCCCCAAGCTGTCCGCTTTCTTCCAGATAGTAGCGAGCCACATCCGCCATATCATCACAGCCGGAATGGCAGATAATATCGTCTTCATGCTCACAGAGTTCTTCGATACTGCCAAAGTAGGATTGCAGCTCTGATAGTTCCTCCTGAATGTACTCCGGTAAGTCCTCCACCATTTCACACAGGCGGTTGACTTCCTCAATGGGGGTATATTCGTCAATCTCAAAGGGCAGCTCATAATCATGGATGGTGTATTCCTCATATTCATCATTCAAACCGATACGCTCTTTGACTTCCTCAAAGTCCACAGGCGGCGTGAACCATGCCCCCACCAGTTCGCCCTCATTGTATTTGCCTAAGTTGGCAATGTAAATCCGCATTTCTTCCAAGTTCCTCTACCTCCTTTTAGCGGTAATAAAAGATACCATTGTCTGTAAACAGGTAGTTTTCGCTGGTTTCCAGTTCCCGACCAATGGCAGCGTAGTCGATATGGTTCAACAGGTCTGGATGTACTTCTCCAAAGAGCTGTACCTCCTGCACCAGATAACGGGTGAGGGATTCCCCGTCCTGCACCGGATAGCAGCGTATCTGGTCTTTGTGGTCGATAAATTCTGTAAAGCTGGAAAACCACCGCTTTTGTATTACATCCATTTCATAATAGAGGGGCGTTCCCTGCATTTCCTGTACCATCCGGCAAAGGGCGTTGATTTCCCAGAGCCTTGTGTTGCCCTCCAATGGAAAGGGCAGCTCATAGTCTTCAATTTCGATTTCTTCCTCACTCTGAACCCCAAGACGTTCCCTGATTTCTTCAAAATCCACAGGGCAGGAAAACCATGCCCCAGGATATTCCTCAAAATCCTCATGGTAAAACCGTGTGGTGTTCAGGATGTAGATTCTCATTTCCTCAATCAGTATCACGTCCTTTCTTAAGAAAAAAATGGCAACTAACTTTGTTTGTCAGTTGCCATTTTTCTAATAAAATATTCGCTTTAATTCTTCATCACTATTGATTTTTTTAATTACCCAAGGTTGTAAAAAATAATTGATTTGTGGGTCTAACATACTTACTAAATGAGTTTGTCCGGCAGGGGTTAATATTTGTAAATGTTGAAGTTCTATTACTAATCCATTGTTCATGGGTAATGGCAGGGTGTGAGTTGGTTCACGTAAAAACTCCCGAATGATTGTCATCTGTTCTGGTGTCATATTTTTCAAATATTTAATCTGAGCAGTTCCCAATCTCTTAGAAGCATACTTGTCATAAAAGAAATGAAAAATTTTAGATAGTAATAAAACGATTAGTAAAGCTGTGGAAATCACAAAAACAATGCCTATTGTAAAACCATATTTTTCTCGAAAATTTATAATATAAAACTTTTGGGCTAACTTTTGAGGCAATAATAATAATGTACCACTGGCAATAGATAAAGCTCCTAAAATGTTCGGCGGTAATTTCAAAAAATCAATAAAATCTTTCATACATTTCCTCCACTTTCAATTACTATTAAAGAAATTATACCACCATTCTTAGTTTATCTCAATTATCATACACTATCATATTACATCTTCTTTCTTTTGGGGAGTTACGCTCCCCAAGCCCCTAGTGGACTTCCGCCATGAAGCAATCAAGGCTTGCTCCATAACGGAAGTGTAAAATGGGTTTCCTATGCTCCGATAATCTTATTGAACAGTTCCAGTAAGATGTCCTTTACACCGTCAGCATTGAAGACCAGACCGACCGCTACAAGGGACACCACCAGAAAGCCGATAAGTTTGGAAAATTCCCTCTTAAATCCGAGGTACAGTCCAATCACCACGATTGCCAGCAACACAAGGGACTGGGCGTTGGATAAAAACCAGTTGTAAAGATTCTGTCCGAAATTCATAAAAGCTCCTTTCTTTCCTGTAAGAGTTCTTAGCTTCCAAGATTGCCGCCGTTAAAGCACCACCTCCTTTGCAGCGGCGGCTTGCTGCTTCAGGATTTTTTCATGCTTCTCCGTCAGCCTTGCATGGGTGATGATGTCATGGACAATCTGGGTGTGGTTCATCTTATCCAGACGGAGAGCCAGCTTTAAGGTGGGTGCTACCTGATGGGAGAGCCAGTGCAGGGTGCGTTCAAAGGAATAGGGTTCCGGTTTGGTTGTCAGTTTCAGGCTTCCCCTGTGTTCCCCCATAAACCACGCCCATTCCTCACTGATACGCCAGTCAGAACGGGGCTTTGTATCGTCCCTGTCCACGAACCGGACATAGCGGTTGATGATTTGAAAGGCTGTCTGTTCTGGATTGTCATGTTCTAACAGGTCACGGATGGCGTAAAAGGCACGCTCATTTTTCAGCCGGATTTCAAAGCGGTTCTTTACCTCTGCGTCCGCAATGGGAATATCATGCTTCTTGTACTGCTCATAGTCCTTTTCGTAAATGCAGAAGTACACCTCACTTTGGAGGGAACCAATATACAGGGTGTTCCCCATACATTCTTTTTCCCCACGCCGTACCAGTTCGCCGCTGCGGTAGCTTTTGAAGCTGCGGAAGACCGAGATACATTCCTCATTCCGGCACTTCTCTGTCAGATGGGGAATGTTCAGGATTCCTGTTTTGTCATTGATGGCAAGGTCAAGCCGCTTCATTACGCCGTCCTCCATGAGAACATCCATAAAAAATTCATACCAGCTCCGTTCCTGTGCCAGCAGATAGCTTTCAAACTGGCGGCAGCCACGCCCTTTCAGTTCCAGCAGCACCCCCTTTTCCAGTTCCGGCGATACTAGAACGAAAATATCCCCCAGATAGTAATGCTCCGTGTAAGAGTAAAATCCGTAGTCTTCATGGATAAAGTAGGGGAGTTTTTAGCCGAAGCACGTCTTCCACGATATGCTTCACATCCGTAGTGGGGAAGCGAATCCGAACATAGTCAAAGAGCATTTCAAGGGGATTGTCTGGATTGAAGCGTTCCAGAGCTTCCGTGATGGCTTCCTGTAATGCTTCGGATGGGTGAGCCTTGCCCGTTTCAATATCGCTCAGGTACGGACGGGTGATTCCGGCAGCTAAGGCAAGTTTCTGTTGTGAGATACCGTAAACTTCCCGTTTCTCTTTGATGTCCCGTACCCATGTTTCTTCATTCAGTGAAAATCCCTCCTGTCTAAAAAAGCGTATGTCAACTTTCAGAGCCTTGTTGACACACGCCGGATATGGGAAAATCCCTTGTGTACCGTGGGATTCTGCCCTGTTATTTGGTTGTTGCCTGTCGATTTGTACCCCTCTGTTAGATACGAGGGGTTCATGCTGGCGTGCCTTGCGGCACACCAGCCACAGCAGGTCAGTCCGTTTCTGCGGCTTTCGCTTCGCACGCCGCCTGCACTCCCTGCCTGCTGTCTATGAGTTTTTTTATTTCTTTGAGGAAATCGTGTCCTTTTGGCACAAGGGGCGTATAAAATTCCGAGATAACGCTGGTTCCTACATCCACATAGCCACGCCCCTTTATCTGCTTTAGGAAGAAGTCTTTTGTGGTTTCCCCAAACATCATCCCATAGCCCATTTCCGACATCCGTCCCAGAGCCACACGAAAATTGAACTGGTCACGGATTCCATCCCCCAGATACTTTGCGTCTGGACGCTGGCAGGCGAGAATCAGGAAAAAGCCAGCCTGCCGCCCAAGCATAACGATTTGTTTTAACTTGTTGAGGACAGCGGCGTTTTCCTTTGTGCCAAGCATTTCCATAAATGCCACATATTCATCAAAGATAAGGAAATTTGCAGGAAGCCCAAGATAAGCGTAATTTTCCCCTGTCCGGTAATTTTCCATGAGCTTCATGTCTTCGCTGCGTTTCATCATTTCTTCATAGAAACGGTCAATACAGGCGAGCATATCTTCCTTTTTGTAGTACACATCCGGCATAACCGCCTGTAAATCCGCAAGGTCGGCGTTCTTTGGGTCTAACACGAACAGGGCGGCGTTGGTGCGGAGCAGGGCTTCAATGAGGGTCAGGATGAAATAAGTCTTTCCGCCGCCGGTTCCTCCGGCAATGAGCATATGGGGGAGCTTGTCATACTCCCACCAGACATTTTCCATGAGCCGGAGCCTGCCGTCCTTTGCCTGTACATCTTCAATGGAGATACGGTTCGCAATGGTGTCATAGAGCAGGGTGTACTTCACGTAGGAATCCTTTAATTCCTTATCCTTCAGCTCACAGTACAAGCCGCTTTCCAGCTTTTTCTCCAAGTTTAAGAGCTGTTCCTGATATTTCCCCAAGGTGATTTCCACACGGATATGGAGCAAGCCCTGTTTCATCCTGTAATAGATTTTGGGAAAGTAAGTGATGGTTTCTTTGGAACGGCTGGAAGACAAGTCCTTGAAAAAAGCGTCTTCTTTTCTCTGCTCTGATTCATACCACTTGTTTTCCAACACCATCCTTGCCAGCTTTTGGCGGTGGATGAGCTGCTTTACTCCATCCATGCGGTATCGCCAGAACAGAAGAACTGCTGTAAGGCACACCAGCCCTGCCACGCCCATACTGAATAACAGGTAAGGGAGATTTACGTCCTGTGCTATCTGGGAGAAGGACACTTCCTGCCAGTTGGTTCCGGCAATCTGCCGGATATGAAACAGCAGGACAACCAGCATGAATACAGGGGACAGAGCGGCAAGGGCAGTATGGAACACAAGGTCTTTATCCGTGGGACGGATACGTTTTCCACGGGGGAAAAGCTGCTTCATGGGAATAATCCTCCTTTCGCGTTCTTCTTATGTTCCTGTTATTTTACAGGGGGAGCGTCTTTCTTCGGCGGCTGCGGATTCATGGCAGCCCCTTTTTTCAGGACAATATCCTCCGCCTTGATGTACCAGTCCACCTCTGCCCCTTGAAAAGTAGCCGTTGCCACGGTGTCTGCCACCGGATTGATAAGTTCCACCTCTGCGTTGTAATCGAACTCCTTTAACGGCACGCTGGCAGGGATGGAAACCTGAATCATACGCCCCTGTCCTCTGGATTTTAAGTCATAGGTACGCTCCTTGATTTCTTCTGATACCGAGCCGTCTTCATTCTGGAGGTGAATCTCACGGCGGAGGGCAGAAAATTTCAATGCCCCGAAAGTTGCTTCCTTGTCAATCACGATTCCGTTTGCTAATCTCATAGTCTGATGTCCTCCTTTTCCTTACGCTTTTACCATATCGTCAGCGTGCAAAATGTAGTTGGTAAAGCCCCTTGTGCCGATTTTATAGCCCTCTGCGGTGATACGGGGATTGACGAGCTTCACACGTTCCTCAAAGTCAAAATGTTTCTCTCCGGCTTCGGCAGGGAGGATAACTACAATATCATCCGCTCTCTGTACGTCCGAATACAGATTGAAGCTGCGGGAGAATACCGTCATGCGTCCGTTGATTCTTCTCTGTTCTGTTTTGTCTTCTCCGGCGAACTCCAAGTTGCCGAATGTCTTTTCCACGTTGGGGATAACGAATTTTAATTCCATATAGATGTACCTGTCCTTTCTGAATGTTGCGTTTGATGGTTAGTTTTGGGTTCTGGTTTGAAAGTCGGAGGGGAACGCTCCGGCGGTGGTGATTTCTTCGTAGTATCACATCCTTTCTGGGGCTATTGAAGAAATTACAGGGTTGTGATATTATCTAGGTGTTAAAAATTAAATCGTCATGGTTAGGATTGTTAGCTTGTGTTTTTTCATGTAGCTCTGTCATGTACTCCCAACAACTTAAAAGTAGATTTCAGTGGAGATTTATAATATCAGGAGGTACGCTTATGACAATAATAACAACTGTAAAAAGCATTATGGTGGGCGACGGAATTTCTGGGAATTTTTGCTAAAGTGTGCAGGGGCAATGGAAAAAATTACGGCTGGCATGACATGAAGAATCCGGGAGGGTCAAATCTCCAATTCCCATCGGGGCTGTTTTCAGCCCCATTTAATTTTGAAACAAAAAATAGACGCCCATTGTTGAACGTCTATTTTGGGATGATATTGAGGTTTGCTGGTCTATCTTATAAAATCTGAATGTACTTCGATTGCATTTTTATTGCATTTTTAATCTGTTTTCATATAGATTTTAGTGGTTGATAGTTCCTGAAAATGCCTTAAAATCAATGATTTTTATTTATATGGCATACTGTCTGTCTGGAGTTTGAGTAGCGGACTAAATTGCGAAAAAGCCCATAAATAAAGGCTTTGCGGGCTGTCTGGATGTTCCAGTGGAGTGCAAATGGAGTTAAAAAATATTTTTTTCTTTGTTTTCTTTCCGGAGTTATCTGAGATTTTCGCAAAAAGTAACTATGCTCAGAAAATATAATTAGTGTGAATATGAAGAACAGTTTGTTTTGATGGAAATATTTTCCGTCAGGGCAGACTGTTTTTTATACCCTTTTTCAATGATATAAACTCCATGATTCAGAGATAACACATATGGAAACTAGTAAAATTAAAATAATTTGCTAAATTTCGGAAAATGATGTCCGATTTTGCATCTGCCAGTACAGAGTATATGAAGAGATAAATATTCAAAACACAGGAGGTACTGATTATGCAGAACAAATTATTTTTTAAAGGCAGCTGATATATGTGAACTTCTGGAGGTGAAACAGACATCGGCTTATGAGATCATTGGCAATCTGAATAAGGAGCTGGAAGAACAGGGATATTTGACGCTTAGAGGAAAAGTTCCGACAAAGTATTTTGTGAAGCGTTTCTACGGAGTAGAAGATACTTGTGAGATTCCACAGGAAGAGGGAAAGGAATGGTTTCATGCGTAAGAGAAAAATGTATTTATCAGTGGAAGACATTGCAGAACTCTTTGGATTATCAGTTTCGTTTGCTTACCGGGTGGTGGAAAGAATGAATGCTGATCTGGCAAGTAAGAACTATTATGTGATTCTCGGTCGGGTGCCAACCCGTTATGTAGAGGACAAGATCTATGGTCTGGAACATGTTGAGCAATATTTGAAGGAGGATAAAGCGATATGAGTATAGTGCAGGAAAAAATGTATATGGATGTGGATGATGTGTGTGCAATTCTTGGAGTTTCAAAAACTTATGCATATAGTCTGATGCGAGAATACAACAAAGAATTGAAGGCAAAAGGATATATTGTAGTAGCTGGAAAAATCTCTACGAAATTCCTGGCAGAAAAGATTTATGGCATGAAAGTCGAGGATTAGCAATGGGGGTTTACAAAGAAGGAAAAAACTGGAAAGTACAGGTCTATTACAAAGACTGGCAGGGAAATCAGAAAAGAAAACAGAAAAGAGGATTCAGGACCAAAGGTGAAGCTAGGGAATGGGAAAGAGATTTCCTACAACAGCAGAGCCAGGGTGTGGATATTGAATTTGGAAATTTTTTGGTAGATTTATTACAAAGATATGGATGTCCGTCTCAGAGAAAACACTATGTACACGAAGCGGTATATTATTGACCTGAAAATCAAGCCTATTTTGT
>ENA-OQKS01000072-OQKS01000072.1-human-gut-metagenome-genome-assembly--contig:-NODE-72-length-28886-cov-3.579992_pt1 | contig 28886 bp, 24 predicted proteins | sample MGYA00242804_ERZ504808 | MGnify/ENA primary metagenome ERZ504808 (study PRJEB26092, sample SAMD00036375) | human gut metagenome | host: Homo sapiens | study: EMG produced TPA metagenomics assembly of...
ATAGTGGTAGGGGCGGTGGGACGTCCGCGATTTGCTGCGCAAATCCGCACCGGGCTTCCGGCCGCCTGCCGGCGCCCTCGTCGGCTCGCTGCGGACGCTGCGCGTCCGCCTGGTGCTCGCCCCCCTCGCGGGTTCGAGTCCCGCCGGGACGTCCAAAAGAAACGAGCCCGCATCCCAACGGGACACGGGCTCGTAAGCAATCACATGGTAGGGGCGGTGGGACTCGAACCCACAATCCTTGCGGCGAGAGATTTTAAGTCTCCTGCGTATGCCAATTCCGCCACGCCCCCGTGAGACTAGAAGTCTAGCACAAGCCGTCCGTTACGCGTTGACGGCCATTGAGTGCCGGCCTGACTTTTCCAAGTACTCGGCAAACTTGGCTTCGTCGCCCTTGTTCTTGTACTGCAGGGCCAGCAGGTATTCCAGGCGGCAGCTCTTGACCTTGTCGTCACCGGCCTCCTTGAGCATGCGCTCCAGCTCGGGAATGTCGTTGTGGCGCTTGAGGATCATCGTGTCGTACATCAGTTGGCATTCGTGTGCGACTGCCTCGGCCTGGCCGCCCTCAAAGCCTTTGATCTCGTGCAGCAGCTCCTTGGACTTTTTGCGGTCCTCCTGGCCAACGTAGTAGTTAAAGGCCTTAATCACCAGGTCGACGCGCTGCATTTTGGGCAGGTTGAGCCCCAGCAGCAAATCGAACATCTCGTCGGCACGCTTGTGGTCCTCGCGCAGCAGATAGGAGTTCAGGCGCAGGTAGTCGCGGTTATAGCGCGGGTACAGCATGCTGGTGAGTTTGCCATCGAGCAAACGATCGAACTCGTCCCACTGCTTCGCAGCCATAAGCTGCTGCAGGCGCTTAAACGTGGTGCGTTTTTTGACGCTAAAGAATACCGACACGGCGATGCAAATAATGACGACGGCGGTCCAGAGGGTGCGGGAATCGGGCATATTGGGGTCCTTAGTCGCTCATAAAGCGAGCGGTATGACAACACGTACTAGATGTATTATACGCAGCGCGCAAGCAAACTGGCATAAAAGCTCATCGAGGCCGAGTGCCATCGCTCGCTGCGGTACACTTACCTAAAGTAAACCATGAAGGGAGACATTACCTATGAAGAAGATCGTTTTGGCTTGCGGTGCTGGCGCTGCTACTTCCACGCTCGTTGCCCAGAAGGTCGCCACCCTGCTCGACGCCAACGGTTACGCCGACAAGTATGAGATCGTGCAGTGCGCCATCTCCGAGGCCAAGGATTACTGCGATGAGGGTGCTGACCTGCTGATTGCCACCACCGTTGCCCCCGAGGGCCTCACCTGCCCGTACGTGAGCGGCGTGCCCTTCATGACCGGCATGAACCGCGTCGCTGCCGAGAAGGCCGTCCTCGACGTCATGGCTCAGTAGGCGCTGACTGTATGAGTGAGCAGAACGCCAATCCGGTCGAGCTCTTTGGCATGCGCGTCGCCCATGTGGGCATTAACGCTGCCGACCCGGCAGACGCCCTGGAGATTGCGGAGCTGTTCTCGACGATGATGGGCCTGCCCGTTATCGAGACCCCCGTTTCGTACTTTAACGATTCGCTGGTCGAGATCATGAAGCAGAACGGTCGTGGCGCCAAGGGCCACATCGGCTTTGCCGTCAACGACATCGATGCGGCGGAGAAGTGGTTTGCCGAGCGCGGGCTCGAGGTCAACGAGGAGTCGCGCGTGCTGCTGCCCGACGGCGGAACCAAGCTCGTGTACTTTAAGCGCGAGTTCGCCGGCTTCGCCGTGCACCTGTGCCGCGAGTAACGCACAAGCTGCCATAGCTAACGAAAAAAGGGGTAAGGCGCGTGGCCTTGCCCCTTTTTTAATGCCGAGAGGGTGACTGACGGGCTGCCGTAAATCGAAGGTGAATACTTTTCCGCGAAGTGAACGAGTGAAATCGAACCACTGGAGCATCGACACTTTGGAGGCGCCGTTTCCTGCGGTTTTGTCAGGTTTTTCCTGCGGTTTTGGTGCCAAAAAGTGTGGATGCTTCGGGGGGTCCAAAATAGGTCGTTCACTTCGCGGAAAAGCATTCACCTTCGATTCGTGGGGCGTTCCTACCGTGGCAGGCGAATCGTAAAGCGGCTGCCGACGCCCTCGACCGAGGTCACACCGATGACGCCGCCGTGGCTGTCGACGATCCACTTGGCGATGGCGAGCCCCAGGCCCGAGCCCTGCGCGCCGGCATCGCGTGCGTTGTCGGCGCGGTAGAACCGTTCAAACGCGTGAGCTGCGGATTCCTGGTTCATGCCGATGCCCTCGTCCTCAACACTTATGTCGATCGTGCCCATGCCCGCATCGGGCGTTATGCCAAATGTGACGGTCGTTCCCGCATCCGAGTACTTAGCGGCGTTTTGCACGATCACGCGCAGAGCCTGCTTCACGAGCGCCACGTCGACGGGCGCGTCGCAGCGCGGGTCGCTGACAAGCGCAGCGTCAAAGGCCAGTCGATACGTGTGCTCGGTATCGATCATCTGCGATTCCTCGCATACCTCGCCGACCAGTGCGGCCAGGTTGGTATGCGCACGCCGCAGGACCGTGCGCCCGGCATCGCCGCGCGCCAAAAACAGCAGCTGCTCCACGAGCTCCTGCATGTGCTCGCTTTCGGCCTTAAGGGACGCGATGGATTCTGCCAGCACGTCCGGGTCGTCTTTGCCCCAGCGGTCGAGCATGTTTACGTAGCCCTGAATCACCGCAATGGGCGTGCGCAGCTCGTGGCTTGCATCGTTGACAAAGCGCATCTGCTGCAGCTTGGCCTCTTGCATCTGGCGCAGCAGGCGGTTGAGCGCGACCTCGATGCTTGCCAGGTCGGCGTCGCCGGTGGTGACGCTCGGCGAGTCGACGCTTGCGCGCTCGATGGCCTGCTCCAGCGTTTCCATCTTGCCGCCGGAGAGCTGCATACGGCCGAGCTCGTCCACGCGCAAGGCCAGGTCGTTGAGCGGCGCCATGGTGCGGCGCACGCGCCTCGCGCCGCCGAGCATGTTGAGCACGCTGATGACCTGCCAACCCACAACGACAAGGTAGAGAGGCCATAGCGTGACGAGGTCCTGCGCGAGGGGGAAGGTCTTGCTGGTGCGCGCAAGCTCGACGGTATAGGTGAGCGTTGTCAGGTCCCAGCCGCGCGTGGGCGTCAGCGACATGCCGTGAACGGTGGCGCCGGGAATCCAGCCTGCGGTAAACGCGCTGTCGGGCAGCGTCTGGTTGTATCCATAGACGAGGATCGCCGCCGCAATCACCATCAGCAACAGATCGAGCCAGACGTAGCTCATCAAGCGGCGCCACATATAGCCCCAGTTGATGGCGCGGGCGATGGAGGTGACGCGCTTGGCCTCGGTGTTGCGCGCGGCAGACATAGCCCACCCCGCGCACGGTCTGGATGATGCGGGCACTGCCGGCGTCTTCGATCTTGGCGCGCAGGTGCGCAATGTGCACGTCGACGTTGTTGGTGTCGCCCACGTATTCGTAGCCCAGTGCTTCGTGCGCGATGCGCTCGCGCGTGAGCACGGTGCCGGCATGCGCCATAAGCAGGGCGAGGACGTCGAACTCGCGAGCCGTGAGTGCGATGGGCGAGCCGCCGACCGTGACTTCGCGGCGGTTGGGGTCGAGCGCAACCGAGTCAACGGTAAGCGCGGCGGGGGAGGGCGAGGCGGAAGCCTGGGTCGAGTCGCTGGCCGGGGGTATCGCGGCGGCGCCGACACCCGCGCCACCTGCCGCGCCCGCCCCAGCCCCGGCGCCGCCAACGCCCGAAGCCGCCCGCACGGCCTCCGAGCGCTTCAGCGCCACGCGGATCCGTGCGAACAGCTCCTCGATCGCAAACGGCTTGGTCAGGTAGTCGTCGGCGCCGGCATCGAGCCCGGCAACCTTATCCATCACGGCATCGCGCGCGGTGACCATGATCACCGGCACGTCCTTGTGCTTGCGGACACGCCGCAGGACCTCCATGCCGTTGAGCTGCGGCAACAGCACATCGAGCAGAATCAGATCGTAGTCGCGCTCCAGTGCCAGGTCCACGGCGGTGCGGCCGTCGGCGGCGTGCTCCACCTGGTAGCCCTCGTGCTCCAGCTCGAGCGTCACAAAGCGGGCGATTTTCTCCTCGTCCTCTACGATCAGGATCCGTGCCATGCGTGCCCCCGTCTGCGATTACTTATCGTCGTTCAGATTTTGTTTGATGTCGTCCGCGGCATCGGCGGCGTGATTCATAAGGTTGTTGATGCTGCCGGGCACGTCGCCGTCGCTGTCGATGCGGTAGCGCATGCCAAAGAACAGGCCAATCAGCATCAGCCATATCGTGGCACCCCAGGCAAACAGGGCGATGATGGGGATCAGGATGGGAATGTTGAGGATGATCGCATCGCGGCGCGTGGCGATAAACTTGGTGTCCAGGCTCAGACGGAAGAGCTTTTTGAGGTACTCCCACACGCTGTCCATCTTCTTGGAGAAGTCGGTCTTTTCGCTCGACTTTTCGTAGGCTGCCTGTGCGGCGACCATCTCGGCCGAGGGCTCGTCGACCGGCACGGACTCGGTGGCGGCGTGCGCCGACGTGGTCTGGGTCTTGCCCTGCGACTCGAGCCAAATGATGACATCCAAGACGTTACCGTCGGCGGCGTCGAGCGCGGCCTTGGCATCGGTGTAGCTCACGTTGCACTTGGTGCGGATGGTTTCAACTTTTTCGAGGTCGTCCATGACCTGTCCTTTCGTTCGATGGGCGCGACGCCGGGCGATCTGCCCGGGCGCGAGCGTTGCGTTCGGCGGTCTGCGTTGCGCGGCGCCGCCCCGCCCTTGGTCGAACTCTATAGTGCAGGTTATAGATTAAGCGATTCTTGAGCCAAGATTAATGTTGGATGAGTTTTTGGGTGGCGGTGGGGAAGGAAGAGGTGTCCTTCTGGGTAGCTAGCAGCGAGGTCTAATACTTTTCCGAGAAGTGAACGAGCTAAAACGGACCCCCGAAGCATCGACACTTTAAGGACATCGTTTCCTGCAGTTTCGATACTGGAATCCTGCGATTTTGCCGACGAAAAATGTGGATGCTTCAGGGGTCCTAAAACAGACGTTCACTTCGCGGAAAAGTATTAGACCTCGATAGCGGGGGATGGGGTGCCGATGACAAACCGACGGCAGAAATGTGATATACAAAGCGATCGATCATGAGGAATAAAAACCGCGTTGCAAAAGTATGAAAATATCCTACAATTGCAACATGAAGTACTTTAGTAACATAATGGCGATAAGCGAGCTTTCCGAGAGCGAGGGCGTGTTTACCACAGCCCAGGCGGCTCGCATGGACATCTCTCGAGATGCACTGGCACACTCATGCCGTGCAGGGCGTCTTGAACGGATATGCCACGGTGCCTACCGGATGTCTGGAACACAGCGCCGAGACACCGACGAGCTCAACGCTTTTTGGAAGCTCACCAATCCCTCCCTTTGCGCGTGGGAGAGAAAACGCCAGTGGGATGGCATCGTCGTGAGCGGTACGACAGCGGCGAACCTACAGCAAATGGGCGATTTCTATCTGTCTCCCTACAGGATGACCGCGCCCATGCGTATCAACACAAGAAACGAATCCCTTTCCTTTGTAAAGCGCGAGATTGCTGAGCAGGACATCGTTTGGCTCGACGGCCTGCCGGTAACTAAACCCGAGCGCACGCTTGTCGATCTTTGCCTCGATTGCGAGGACCCCTCATTAATTATCGATGCCTATAACGATGCGCTTGGGCAAGGGCTCAACACGCGACGGCTGAAAGATCTTGTGGAAGAGAACTCTAAAACCGCCAAACGGCGTGAGTTGATGATGCCTTTGTTGACGGCGCTGAACGGGTAATGCGAAACGGAGGACATGGTGATCGAATGTGGTTGGATGCGGAGCGCCCGAGGACGAATACTTGTGGCACTACAGCGGAGAACGGATCACGATGCCCAAGCAATCGAGCCCGAGAGCGGAGTTCATTGAATACCACAACGATATGGTGTTTAAGGGCTAGAGGTTTCCAGCGAGGCGATTGCGTTTGGGCTGGGTCGCGAAGGGAAAAGTGGTCCGAAGGAGCAACGTAGAGACGTTTGGATTAACAGTAAGGCGATATGTTCAATAACGTTCAGTTTGTTTAATCCGTGCTATCAGTTTGAAGGCAGAGTAAACTAGAACTTTCATGTGGGGTATCTGATAGTGATGCCATTAATTGCTAAGAGAGCGTGGAAGGAAGAACATTGGCCGATACCAATGCGCCCATCACGGATGCGAAACGAATTGAGCTTGTTTCATTGTTCTGCGGAGCCGGCGGACTCGATATGGGTTTTGAAAATGCAGGATTTAGGACCATCTGGGCAAATGATATCTTGCCCGAGGCTTGCGAAACCCATAGAAATTGGTCAGATTCTGAAGTAATCTGTGAGGATATTCGAAATATCGATGTTTCTACGATTCCGCAGGCTAAAGTGGTCGTCGGCGGTTTTCCCTGCCAAGGCTTTAGCCTGGCTGGTCCTCGAAAGGTGGACGATAGCAGGAATGTCCTGTACAAGTTCTTCGTTGAAGTAGTTGACAGGCTTAAACCGGACGTGTTTGTTGCCGAAAACGTTAAGGGCATTTTGACCCTCGGCGACGGATCTATCATCAAAGCCATCATCGCTGAATTCGCTGACAAAGGGTATACGGTTACCTATAAATTGCTGAATGCGGCAGATTACGGCGTCCCGCAGGATCGCATGCGTGTGATTATCGTAGGGGCAAAAGAGGGGCTAGGGGAATTTGAGTTTCCTCGACCTGTTGAAAAAAAAAGTGACCCTTTGGGATGCTCTTTCTGATTTCAGTGATCCAGATGCGGATGAAGTCTGTAATGCGCCATATTCTTCGCGATACATGAGCCGAAACAGGAAGAGGGGATGGTCTGAATCGAGTTACACCATTCCCGCGATGGCAAAACAAGTTCCGCTGCACCCATCAAGTCCAGACATGATTAGAATCGGAAAGGACGAATGGACCTTTGGGGACGGGGAGACCCGACGCTTTTCATGGAAAGAAGCGGCGGCCGTACAGACATTCCCTAGAAATCTGGAGTTTAGTGGGGATTTGACAAAAAAGTACCTTCAAATAGGCAATGCGGTTCCCGTTAAGCTTGCTGAGGCAATAGGAAGAGCGGTTATGAATCAGTTTTTCCGTTAGGAGGAGAGATGGCTCGGGGAACAACAATTAAAGGCAAAGCTTTTGAATATGCAACGTGTTGCGCATTCGCTACGTATCTAATAGGCAAAAAGGTTGCAGTTGATTGCGAGATTAACAGCGATGCCTATAGAACCGCGAAGCGTTCGTTTGAGTCTCTGGATGAGAGTACTCAGAGAGACTATCGAGCCGCAGCCGAAGCATCGATTGATGTGATCATTCCGCTTGAGCCTAAGTTGACCGATCTGAGCGACTGTTCTCCTTTACGCATTCGCATCCAAACTGACGCTCAGGGGCAGCAAGGAGATGTTAGAGACATCGTGCTTGCTCGACCGCAGGATGACTGGGAGATTGGTATTTCCTGTAAGCATAACCATGAAGCTTTGAAGCACCCGCGTGTGACAAAAGATGCTGATTTTGGTTCTGATTGGATTGGAACGCCCTGCTCTGATCATTTTCTTAACGAAGTTGCGTCTACGATGGCTCTTGTTGAAAAGCATGTGGGCGAAAAGTGGGATGCGCTTCCGAAGAAGCATGAGCGAGTGTATATACCGATTCTGGATGCCTATATTGCCGAAATAGCGCGTCTTTGTGAGGTTGACCCTGAGGCTCCAAGCAAACTTTTGGCGTATTTTTTTGGTCATGAAGATTTCTACAAAGTGATCGCTATGGACCGCAGGGTTGGGCAACAATCTGGCTTGACTAAAACAATGGCTTTCAATATGTATGGAACTCTTGGGAAGGCTTCTGGAAGTGCGCGCCCCATTAGGTCCCTAAAAAAGTGCTGCTTCCAGATAAGCTAATAACAATTGGCAGAAAAGACAATTCCAACACGACAATTGAAATAGTGTTGTCTAAGGGTTGGGTAGTTAAGATGCGCCTGCATAGCGCGGATAAAGCCATAAAAACCACTGGATTAAAGTGGGATGTTACTTTGGCGGGCATGCCCACGGACATCTATATGCAGGAACGTACTTGGGAGTAGCAGAAGCTTGCTGTTTCGCTAGTGCGTTTTATCTGGCAGCTTTGATAATGCTGGGAATTGTTATTATTGGCGAGGGCGAGCTGTGTAATGCCTGAGAGCGACAGGGCCTGTGTGGGATAGAGTTCGCGCCAATTCTTTTGTGAACGGCGAAACGCCTGGCGTCTTCGCCGCTCGCTGCAAAATGATTCCAGCTTCGGTCTGATGAGGCCGTCTTTATACCCGGGTTTGTCACTGATGTCGAGTTGTCTGCTCGGCTAATGTAGAAACCTACTCTTGACATTACCTGCTAGTCCATAAGAACCGCAAGTTTCATGGAGTTTCAGCCGCGGTGTAGCTCATAACACCCTTGCCAACCTTTTGGGGGTCGTAGTCGGACAGCTGGATGACACCCTGAACTGAGCAACAACATTTTCGAATGTCGGGCTATCGAGGAACTCGTGAGGGCCTGTTTCTCCAATGCACCTTTCCCTGATCATCTGCTTCCGTTAATGCGCGGAGGTCGCAGACTTGGGGGTAAATAAAGCCACCGGGAACAGGATGCCTGCCATCTTTCCAAAGAAGGGAGTTTGATATTCATCGCGGTTGTTCTTGCCGGGCTTCTCTCTATCTATGTGTATGTGTTTTTGTCTTATAGGCTGCCGGGAGAAGTCCTGCTCTCAAGATTCCGCGCATGCCATGGCTCCGTGTCGGCCATGTGGCAAGCTGCTTGTCATGGCCTCGCTGGAATCCGACCGCAAATGGCCATGGACGGATATGCAAGTTCTTGTCGCTGTGTGAGAAAAACTTGCAAAATTCGTAAGTTCTTGTCATGCTGTGAGAAAAACTTGCAGATTGGGGCGAGCGATGGATAAACGGATGGTTCCCAGAAATCGATATCTCGAGAAGTTAATCGCCTTCCGTGACACGGATGTCATCAAGGTCGTAACGGGTATGCGCCGTTGTGGCAAATCGACGCTTCTGGACATGATGCGCAAACATCTGGAGGATAACGGCGTTCCATCCGAATGTCTTTTGACCTTTAAGATGGAGTCATTTGAGCTGGAGGGCGTGCGTGATTGGCGAGAGCTTTACCGCCATGTGGACGGTCTAATGCCTGCGGGCAAGAGGTGCTATCTCTTCTTCGACGAGCTTCAGGAGGTTGCCGGATGGGAGAAGACGATTAACGCACTTCGTGTCGACCGGGACTGCGATATATATGTTACGGGTTCGAATGCTTTTCTCCTCTCGTCAGAGATTGCGACCTTAATCTCGGGCAGGTATGTCGAGATTCGGATGCATCCGCTCGCTTTTTCGGAATATGTCGACTTTCTTGGTCCGACTGACGTCACGAATAGGCTTGCTGTTTTTGGCCGGGAGGATATTGTTGCACTCGACGATCTTCTTGACCGCTATCTGACGTTTGGAGGCCTGCCGTTCCTCGCTGCTTCAAAGCTGCCGGAGCAGGAAATGAAGGACTATATCTGGAGCACATACCAGACAATCGTCGGGCGCGATATTTTGGCTCGCGAAGCCCGTCGGGGTAGACGGTCGGTGACGAGCAGGAGTGTGCTCGACCGCGTCACTTCCTACTTGGCTGATAACATTTCAAACCCGATATCAATTAATAAGATCGTTGGAACGCTGGCAGAGAACGGGGCGAAATCCTCACACGGCGTCGTGGACACTTGTGTGTCCGCCCTTGAGGAGACCTATATCTTTTCGCACGCGCGCCGATTTGATATTAAGGGTCGGGACATTTTGAAGACCGGTGGCAAATTCTACATTGAGGATCTGGGACTTCGAGCTTTCTTGGATGGGTATCGCGGCAGCGACAGTGGGCGTGTTCTCGAAAATGCCATTTACAATCGCCTTGTCTATGACGGATACCAGGTCTTCACGGGTCATCTTCGAGATGCTGAAATCGACTTTGTTGCGATCGGCGACGGCTCGGATCGTAAGTTTATTCAGGTCACGGAGTCGATTGACGAGGAGGCGACGCGCAAGCGTGAATTGCGTCCATTTGAGCTCAGGTCGCTCGAGAAGATCACCGGCGGTTACGAGAAGATCATCATTGTTCGCCGGGGAAGCCATCCGACCGACATTGACGGCATCAAAATCGTTTCCGCAGTCGATTTCTTAATGGGTAGGCTTGGGGCTTAGAGCGTTTGGAGCGCGTCTGTTTCCTATGCCTAGCGACATTGTCGCAGCTCGTGACGCCGCCGGCTCCTTCCTTTCCGTCAAGCGGCGCCAACTCAGCTGATCCGTTGGGGACGGAGGAAAGCGGATCATTTTCGGTGCGCCGCAGGTGATACGAATCCTGCGGCGCGCTGTTTTTTTGCGCGGGGGCTTTCAGCTGTGTCCGCACGACATGTGACACTTACCCTACCGCCCTGCTCTGCCGCGGCGGCATGTACCCGAACAGCGACCCTCTAAGGAGTTCGATATTGATGAGTGACAACACCAAGCATCTCGCAAAGAAGTGCGTCAAGGACGCGGGACCGTGCCTCGCGCTGTGCGCGGCCGGCGCAGCGGTCGCGCTGCTGGCTGTTCTGGGGCCGTTCGACGTGCTCCGAAGTGTCAGCTCTCTGCACGTTTGCATGGCCCTTGCCGGCGCCATGATAACCGGCGGCGTGCTCGATCTGATTTTTTGGGTGCTTGACCCGTTTGGATGGAAAAATGAAGGGTAAGCCCTAAGGGATGGATGCCCCGCAGCAACAGGAGGTCCCCGTGATCTGGTTTACCAGCGATACTCATTTTGGACACGAGAACATGCTACGGCTTAGCGATAGGCCTTGGTCGACTGTTGCGCAGATGAACGACGCCATGGTCGCCAACATTAACAGCAAAGTTGCTGCGGATGACGAGCTCTACATCTTGGGCGACTTTAGCTTTAAGATGACGGTCCAAGATGCCTACGAGCTGCGCAAAAGCATTGCCTGCAAACGCGTCCACCTGCTGCCCGGCAACCATGACAAGGACTGGACGCAGCCTGCGGTAGCGGATGCTTTTATCGTCGAGCCGCCCATTTGCGTGCTCAAGATCAACCGCCAAAAAATCGTGTTGAGTCACTATCCCATGGTCGACTGGCAGGGCATGTCGCACGGCAGTTGGCATCTGCGCGGGCATATCCACAGCTGCGGCGGCGAGTACAACAAGTTCAACCTTCGGCAGGGGCTGCTGCGCTATGACGTGGGTGTGGACGCTAACAGCTACGCCCCCGTGAGCCTGGAGGAGCTCAGGTCGTGGTTTGCGCAGGTAGACGAGCCGATGCGGTGCGTTAAATGGCCGTGGTGGGTCAACGCCACGGGTGACGAGCAGATCGAGCACGATCTCGAAACATATAAGAGGGAAGTGGTGATCCGATGACGGTCTATGTGACGGGCGATGTTCACGGTGGCCTCGACATGCAAAAGCTGCGCGACTGGGACCTTGGGGATAGCCTGACGAGCGACGACTATCTGATTGTTGCGGGCGACTTTGGCTTTCCGTGGGATTTCTCTGCCGAGGAGTGCGCCGACATCGCTTGGCTGGAGTCGCGCCCCTATACCGTGCTGTTCGTCGACGGCAACCACGAGCGTTTCGATCACTGGGCGGAGCGACCCATGGAGTTGTGGCACGGTGGGCTGACGCAGCGCCTGTCGGATACCTCTCCCATACGGCGCCTCACGCGTGGCGAGGTTTTTGAGCTCGACGGCTCAAGGATTTTTACCATGGGCGGCGCCACGAGCGTGGATAAGGAATACCGCATTCCCTATTCCAGCTGGTGGCCGCAGGAGCTGCCGGACGAGCGCAACTTTGAGGAGGCGCGGGCAAAGCTCGACAGCGTGGGTTGGAAGGTCGACTACGTGGTCACCCACACCTGCTCGACGCGCATGCTCTCGCCCACGCTTTATCCGGCACCCGGCTGGAATTACCCCGCCGTTGATCGGCTTACGGCATTTTTCGATGAGCTGGAAGACCGCTTGGATTACAAGCGCTGGTATTACGGGCATTTTCATCGGGATGCCAACCCGGCCGAGCGCCATACCGTGCTCTACGACTGCATCGTTCGCCTGGGCGACGAACTCCAGTCCTGGGATGTTGCGTAGGGGCGGGGTGGCTGGCTACTCGGCCGTTACAGTGATGTTCTCCCGGTGTGTGCGGATAACGTCCCAGCTAAAGTGCTCGACCAGCTGCTCGGCAGAGCGTGGCGTGGCGTCCGGCGCGATGCCCGTTTGCCCGGCGAGCCAGCCCAGCAGCGCCTCGGGCGTGCCAAAGCGGGCGCGTAGCTCGCCCAGGTCCAGATCGCGGTCGCGCTTGGAAAGGCGGCGGCCATCCGGTGACATGAGCAGCGGAATGTGCGCGTAGTGCGGCGTGGGAAGTCCCAGCAGATGCTGCAGGTAGATTTGGCGCGGCGTGGAGCCCAGCAGGTCGCATCCGCGCACGACCTCGGTGACGCCCATGGCAGCGTCGTCGACCACCACGGCTAGCTGATAGGCAAAAACGCCGTCGCTGCGGCGCACCAAAAAATCGCCGCACTCGGTGGCGAGCGCCTCGCATTGGGCCCCGTACGTGCGGTCCACGAATTCGATCACGTCGCCCGCGAGGTCGTCGATGTCGGGCACGCGCAGGCGCGTGGCCGGGGCGCGCAGGGCACTGCGGCGGGCGACCTCTTCGGCCGAAAGGCCTCGGCAGGCGCCGCGGTAGATGGGCGTGCCGTCGCTGGCGTGCGGCGCGCTCGCAGCGTGGAGCTCGGCACGCGTGCAAAAGCAGGGGTAGGTGAGGCTGGCGTCTTGCAGCTGGCGCAAGGCGCCCTCGTACAGGTCGAGGCGATCGTGCTGGTAGTAGGGGCCTTCGTCCCACTCGAGTCCCAGCCAGGTCAGGTCGTCAATCAGTTGAGTGGCAAGTTCCGGGCGCTTGCAGCGATCGTCCAGGTCCTCGATGCGCAACACGATGCTGCCGCCCTGGCTGCGGGCCGAAAGCCACGCGCACAGGCAGCTGAACACGTTGCCCAGGTGCATGCGGCCCGAGGGCGACGGGGCAAAACGGCCCACGACAGGTGCGGGAACGGAGGCAGGCTGCGTCGTTGGCGCATCCGCGGCGGGCGTTGGTATGTTGCGTGTTTTGATATCCATGCGGACGAGTATAGCGCGGGGCACGGTAGGGAAGGCGTTTCCGTGGCTCGCAAGTTGGCGGCGCTGCGCATTGCGCACGGTGGGTCTGCGGCCCAACGTCTCGATCGCCGTACGCCGACTCGGCCTCACAAACGACAGAAACCCCGGCAGCTCTTCGCAACTGCCGGGGTTTCCGCGGAAAAGGGGGACATGATCCTCGAGCGAACGGCAAAGGGGCAAACCGTTTTCGCTCAATTGCTTTATGCCCCTCGACTGGCGGCTCAATCAGCGCATGCCGCGCCCACACAAAGCCGCTACACCTGTGACGGAGCTGTGAAGTGGTATCTATTGTTGGCGCGGGACTCGGCCAAAGAGCGTCCTAAACGACAAATTTGTTGCTGTCCGTCGGTTCAACCCAATGATCCGTTTTCCTCCGTCCCCAATAGATCATTGGGAACGTCCCTAAGTGCCAGACTCGGGTGGGACTTTTGTCCCATTTGACGTTCCGTTGGCCCAGATATTCGTCATGTGTGCCCGCAAACGTGGGACAATGGCGATGTTGGTTTTACAGACAAAGGATGTGCCTATGAACGCCCCCGTTGCCAATACTTGTCGGCAGCGCTGCCTGTTTGCGCGATTCGCTTCCGTCTGCGTGCTCGTCGCGCTTGCGTTGTTGCTGCTGCCTGCCGTCGCGCACGCCGACGGCTACTCCATGACCCAAACCTATATCGGTGCCACGGTCGAGGCCGACGGCTCGCTGACCGTTGTCGAGGGACGCCAGTTTGATTTCGATGACGACATCAACGGCGTGTTTTGGGAGATCAATACAGGCTCTAACCAGCAGGGCGGCACGGCGACCGTCGATGTGCTGAGCGTTGAGGAAGACGACACCGCGTTTAACAAGGTCGACAGCGCAAACAAAGGCGACAACGGCGTCTATACGGTTGAGCAGTCCGACAGCGGCGTAAGAATCAAGGTGTTCAGCCCCCACGAGAGCGGCGACAGCGCGATCTATTACGTGAGTTACACCATGACCGGTGCGGTTATGAACTGGGCCGATACCGCTGAGCTCTACTGGAAGTTTGTGGGCGATGGCTGGTCCGCGGACTCCGATGATGTCGAGATGGAAGTGTACTTCGCAAATGCCGCTGCCGGGACGGCGGCCGTCAAGGGCGATAACTTCCGTGCATGGGGCCACGGCCCACTGACGGGCGACGTATCGCTCGATGCGGACGAGCCCATGGTCACCTATACCATTCCCTGCGTGCATCAGGGCGAATTCGCCGAGGCACGCATCGCCTTCCCCAGCGACTGGGTGCCGCAGCTTGCCGCCTCGGGCGAAGAGCGCATGTCAACGATCCTGAGCGAAGAGAAGGAATGGGCCGACGAAGCCAACGCCCGCCGCGCTCACGCTCGCATGATTGCCAATGTACTTGCCGTACTAAGTGTTGTCGCGGCGGTGGCCTTTACCGGCACAATCGTTGTGCTCAAGCTGCGCCGCCGCAAGCCCAAGCCGCTTTTCCAGGACGAATATTTCCGCGATGTGCCTTCGGCCGACCATCCCGCCGTGCTTTCGGCCCTCATGAGCTGGAACGAGGTGCCCGATCAGGCATATATCGCCACGCTCATGAAGCTCACCGACGACCGTGTGATTAAGCTGGAGCAGGCGACCGTGACTAAGGCTAAGAAGGGTCTGTTGGGGCGTGAAAAAGAAGAGCAGACGTATCGCGTGACGGTGGGTGATGCGGGCTGGAAGTCGGCCAAGGGCATTGACCACATGGTGCTCAAGGTCTTCTTTGCCGGTGCTAAGCCCGACGAGAACGGCGATCGCTCGCGCACGTTCGACGAGCTGCAGCACTACGTCAAGCAGCACGCTACACCCGTGGGCGACAAGCTCGAGGACTATCAGAACACCGTTAAGGGCAAGCTGGCCGATAGCGAGTACGTTGTCTCGGACGGCATTGTCGCAATGGTGTTTTGCCTGGTTCTTGGTATTCTGATCGCCTGTATTCCCGCGGGATCCATCTTCTTTACCGACGGCGCACAGGCGAACATTATCGCCGCGGTTATCTCGGTGCCGATTGTGCTGGTGGGTATTGGCGTGGGCCTTACGTTCCGCCGCTTTACGCCGGAGGGCGCCGAGGTGGCGGCTCGCTGCAAGGCGCTCAAGCATTGGCTCGAGGATTTCACGCGCCTAAAGGAAGCCGTCCCCGGCGATCTGGTCCTGTGGAATAAACTTCTGGTGATGGGTGCGGCGCTGGGTGTTTCCAAGGAAGTCCTGCGTCAGCTTGCCGAGGCTGTTCCTCCCGAGGTGCGCGAGGCCGACGGTTTCTACGACAATTACCCCTGCTACTGGTGGTACTACCATCATTACGGCAACGAGTCGCCGATGGATTCGTTCGACGGCGTGTATCACGAGAGCATCCGTGAGCTGACATCGAGCTCCGACAGCTCGAGCGGCGGCGGAGGCGGCGGCTTCGTCGGGCGGCGGAGGCGGCGGCGTCGGCGGAGGCGGCGGACGGAACGTTCTAGGCGGTACGTTAAATTAGTGGAGTGGGTCTTTTCTCGACAGCCGGTCGGGGAAGCCCATTCCCTTTTTATGCGCTACCTACGAAGACTGTCCCCAACGACTAGTCACTGGGGACGTTCCTAAATGACTAGGTATGGCTGCTGGGCCTAGGCTGTTAGGTCGAGTTCGTAGAGGAAGCTTTCGCGCGGCATGTCGTGACGGCGCTCTTCGCGGTTGGCGCGGTGCGTGGCCGTGCGCTTAAAGCCATGCAGCTCGTAGAACTTCCACGAGCAGTTGGAGTCGGTGTACAGGTGCGCCCTCGTCGCCCCGCGCGAGGATAGGTACGAGACCGCGGCATCAAGCAACACCGAGCCAAGCCCAGGCCGTGGACATCGCGATCTACGGCAAGCAGCGTGACCTCGTTGTCGTGTGGCAACGGGCTGCTTTCGAGCAGGCGGTTGTTGGTTCGGATGGTTGCGCGCACAAACGAGAGATACTCGGCGCAGGCATCGGGCTCCAGCTCGCGCATTTGCGATAGCAGTGCGCGTTCGGTATCCAGCCAATGTTCCTTAACGGTGGCGCCGGAGCTCTGTCCCGCACGCGCGAGCGCAATGCCGCGCGCCTGACCGTCGATTACGGCAACCTGCGAAAACGTCGAAGACGAAAGGCAGTAGGCGAGGTCGCACGCGGCCTCGAGGCGGTTGTACTCATCGTTATCCGAATTGTTATGCCAAAGCTGCTGCAGAATCAACGCGATGGCGTCGAAGTCTTCGGTATCAAACGGTCGGTAGAGAACCCGCGAGACCATGGTGCCTCTTTCTTTTGCGGATGCATATCGAGCACAGTTCTACCACGCTATTGGCATCTAATTATGGTGCCCCTGTGTTCCATGAACTCACCGTGCCCGGTGCCGTGCCCATCCCCTCCGCTCGCAAACTTTTTCTGCATATGCGCCCGTTGCGGGGTGCATCGATGCGCTCGATGCGCTACATTGAATCAGTATTTTCAATGCCGCTGCGCGAGCGCTGCAGATCGACGTATCACCGACTCACAGAGCACGGCGGCGTACCAGACAGGAGGACTGCATGGGATCTGATGTGAAGATCGCACGCGCGTTGATCTCGGTTACCGATAAGACGGGCGTCGTCGATTTCGCACGGACGCTGGTTGACGACTTTGGCGTCGAGATCATCTCTACGGGCGGCACGGCTCGTGCCATCGAGGACGCGGGCGTTCCCGTAACCCCCATCGAGGAGTTCACGGGCTATCCCGAGATGATGGACGGCCGCGTCAAGACGCTGCATCCCAAGGTTCACGGCGCGCTGCTGGCCCGCCGCGATTCCGAGCAGCACATGCAGGAGGCTGCTCAGCACGGCATTAAGCTGATCGACCTGGTCGTCGTCAACCTGTACGAGTTCGAGAAGACCGTCGCCAACCCCGAGGTCACCTTCGCGGATGCCATCGAGCACATCGACATCGGTGGCCCCTCCATGCTGCGCTCTGCCGCCAAGAACGCCGCGAGCGTTACCGTTATCTCCGACCCGGCCGACTATGATGCCGTCCTGGCCGAGATGCACGAGACCGGTGGCTGCACCACGCTTTCTACCCGTCGTCGTCTGCAGGTGAAGGTCTACCAGACCACCGCCGCCTACGACACGGCTATCTCCCGTTGGCTCGCCGCCCAGGCAAGCGACGTGGCGGACACCTCTGCCAAGCTCGAGATCTCGCTGGAGAAGGTCGACGACCTGCGCTATGGCGAGAATCCTCAGCAGAAGGCCACGGTCTATCGCTTTGCCGAGGGCTGCGAGAATACCGCGAGCTCGCAGTTCCCGCTCGTGGGCTCCGAGCAGATCCAGGGCAAGCCGCTCAGCTACAACAACTATCTGGATGCCGACGCCGCTTGGAACCTGGTCCGCGAGTTCGACGAGCCGGCCTGCGTGATCCTCAAGCATCAGAACCCCTGCGGCTCCGCCGTGGCCGAGGACATCACGGCCGCCTACGACCGCGCCTTCGCCTGCGATCCCAAGAGCGCCTTCGGCGGCATCATCGCCTGCAACCGCGAGGTTCCCTATGAGCTGGTTGAGCACTTTGCCGATCAGAACAAGCAGTTCGTCGAGGTTATCATCGCTCCGAGCTACACTGCCGAGGCGCTCGAGCGCATGGCCAAGCGCCCCAACCTGCGCGTGCTGGCCACCGGCGGCGTGGACCACGGCGCCCAGGTGGAGCTGCGCTCCGTCGACGGCGGCATGCTGGTGCAGGAGGTCGACCACGTGACCGAGGATCCTGCGACCTTTACGTTCCCCACCGACCGCAAGCCCACCGACGCCGAGATGGCCGAGCTCGAGTTTGCCTGGAAGGTCTGCAAGGGCGTCAAGTCCAACGCCATCCTGGTCTCCAAGGGTAAGGCCGGCATTGGCATGGGCCCGGGTCAGCCCAACCGCGTTGACTCTGCACTGCTTGCCTGCGAGCGCGCCGAGGACTTCTGCGAGCGCGAGGGCGTGGAGAAGGGCGGCTTTGCCTGTGCAAGCGACGCGTTCTTCCCGTTCCGCGACAACGTCGACGTGCTTGCCGCGCACGGCGTGACCTGCATCATCCAGCCCGGCGGCTCCAAGCGCGATGACGAGAGCATCCAGGCCTGCAACGAGCACGGCATTGCGATGGTGTTTACGGGGGCCCGTCACTTCCGTCACTAATATCGTTACGCGGTTTTACCAAACCGCGTAACTGCTCGACGCTGCGCCGGCCCCAAGCACCTCATCTCGCCGCTCAAACCGTCGCTCGCGTACAGAAGTACGCGTCGCTCCTCTTTCGCGGCGACCTGAGGCACTTGGGTCCGGCTCGCTGGCTTATGCTCCACCATCGGTATTGGCTCGCCCCGAACTAAAGCTATCTATTGCCGTCCGTGCCGGTTGGTGCGGGCGGCTTTTTTGGGTATAACGGTGCGGTGTATGTTTTTGAGAAAGGTTGGATATGGCCGTTGTGGATGATGCCGAGCTGTTTGGCAATGCCGAGGATCAGCGTGCGTACGAGGACTTTTGCGCCAATCAGGAGGCGGTCGAGAAGTTTACGCTCGACAAGCCCGCGCTTGTCTGCCGTTGGCGCATGTCCAACAAAAAGGTACCCATGCTCAACCGTCACATCCGCGCGCTGTCTGAGCGCCTGGTGCAGGGCGAGCCACTCACCCATAACATGCTCAGCTGGGCCAAGCAGCACGTTGAGTGGTCGCTTGCCGAGGGCGATTACACCGCACGCGACGGCGTGCTCATGCTGGTGATCGACATTAACGGCAACGCCGCCATGACGGTGGGGGAGTACGAGCCGCTCGCCGATACGTCGGCCAAGGCGCTGCGTGCCCGCTCCGCCGAGGCCCGCTCCGAGGCCGACGAAACCGGCGTGGCGCCCGAGCTGCTCGCCGCCGTCGATAACGGCGAGCTGGCCTTTGTGGCGCCAGCGGACGAGTGCCTGTGCGGCACGGCGACGCTCATCGAGCAGCTGGCCCAGACCAAGGGCATCCCGGTCACGCGCGTAGACATTCCCGCGCAGCTCAAGGGTGCGCTGTTTCTGGTGAGCGACGAGCACGGCGTGGTTCCCGCCACCGACGGTGACGCCGCCGAGGCCGACGCCGCAACGGTCGCCTTCTTCGCCGAAGGCTACGAAAAGCTCCGCGCCCGCCGCTAAATGATTTTTCTGGGACGGGGATTAAAGAATCATTTTAGTCTCCGTTCCCGTCGCGAGCGTAAGGCGGACAAAACGCCCCCGTTCGCGAACAGTTCTGTCACCTTGGCGACGTGCGTGGCGCGCACCTGCAGTTTCGCAGCCATAATGGTGGCAAGACAACCAAGAGGGGGAGCGGAATCCATGGCGCTAATCTATATCGTTGAGGACGACGAGCCCATTCGTCGCGAGCTTGCCGATATCCTTGCCCGTGCCGGTTTTGAGGTCGAGGCCTGCGAATCGTTTGAGCACGTCTCGCGCGATATTCTCGCCGCCGCGCCCGACCTGGTGCTGCTCGACCTCACGCTCCCCGTCAAAGACGGCCAGCACATCTGCCATGAGGTCCGTCGCGAATCCGAGGTCCCCATCATCGTTCTCACGTCGCGCACGACCGAGATCGACGAGGTCATGGCCATGACGCTCGGCGCAGATGACTTTGTTCCCAAGCCCTACAGCGCGCGCGTGCTCGTGGCCCGCATCAATGCCCTGCTGCGTCGCACCGCGGCGGCAGGCGAGCGCAGCACACTTGTCCACAAGGGGCTGGAGCTCGACCTCGCCCGCTCCATGGTCACCAATACGCAAACCGGTACCAGCACCGAGCTCACCAAAAACGAACTGCGTATCCTCTCGCTGCTTCTGAGCCGCGCGGGCAAGATCGTTTCGCGCTCGGCCATCATGCAGGACCTGTGGGACTCCGATGCCTTCGTGGACGACAACACGCTCACCGTCAACATCAACCGCCTGCGCACCACGCTCGAAAAAATCGGCATCAAGGGGTATTTGACGACGCACCGCGGCCAGGGCTATTCGGTCTAGGGGACGGCTATGTCGTTTGCCAAGTTCTTTAAAGACGCGCTGCTTCCCGTCGCCGTGTGGGCGTGCGGCGTGCTGCTGAGCTGCTTTGTGCTGACGGTCGCTGGTGCTTCGACATCTATCGTGGTCGTGGCGGTCGGCGTGTCCTTTATCTTTGGTATGCTCGGCATCGTGATCGAGTACGCGCGCCGTCGTCGTTTTCTGCGCCAGCTGGAGCGTGCGGCAGAGGAGCTCGAGAGTCCCGCATGGGTGCAGGAGATGGTGCAATGCCCGACCTATGCCGAGGGCGAGCTCGAGTACGAGGTCTTGCGCCGGGTGGGCAAAGCCGCCTGCGACGAGGTTGCCGAAGGCCGGCGTCAGACCGATGACTATCGCGACTATATCGAGAGCTGGGTCCACGAGGCTAAGCTGCCTCTGGCGGCGGCTCACCTGATTTTGGAAAACCTTGATGGCAGCGAAGACGACCTGTCGCGTGTGGATGACCTGGGCCGCGAGCTGGCTCGCGTGGAGCGCTATATCGACCAGGCGCTGTACTACGCGCGCTCGGAAGTCGTGGAGCGCGACTACCTGATTCGCCGCTGGGGTCTCAAGACCTTGGTGACGGGCGCGATTAAAGCCAACGCGCGTGAGCTCATCGCGGCGCACGTGGCGCCGGTGTGCGGGAACCTCGACTTTGAGGTCTTTACCGACGAGAAGTGGCTCGAGTTTATTCTGGGGCAGCTCATCCAGAACAGCATTAAATACGCGCGCGAGGACGGCGCGAAGATCGTGTTTTCGGGCGCGTTGCTGGACGAGGGCCTGGCGAGCGAGCGCATCGAGCTTGCCGTTGCGGACAACGGCTGCGGCGTGAGCGCGGCAGACCTGCCGCGCGTGTTCGAGAAGGGCTTTACCGGCGACAACGGCCGCACCACCAAGCGCGCAACGGGCATCGGCCTCTACCTGGTGGCGCGCCTGTGCTCCAAGATGGGCATCGACGTCACCGCGGCATCCGAGCCCGGCGAAGGCTTCGTCGTCACGTTTGCCTTCTCAACCAACAAGTTTCAATACTTTGAGTAGTCGTCGCGGTGTAACGTCCCGGAGCGTCATTCACGTTAAGACAATTATCCCAAACGGGATAATTCCATCATGATGTGCTATGATTATCCCGTTTGGGATAATCATAGGGGATTAGCATGCAAGACTGGAATGAGCGAACGATTTTTGACCCAGCTGAACTCGGTGCATATTTGCGTGAGCGCCGGAAGAAGCTCGGTTATACCCAACGCGATGTGGCTGATTTCAACCAGTGCAGTTTGCGCTTTGTGAGCGAGCTTGAGCGTGGAAAGGCGGGTGCCAATCTTCGCCAAACCCTTCAAATCGCTAACAGCTTGGGGGTCGATTTGATCCTGAGGGAGAGGGGCGACGGCTCATGGCATTAAAGGTTTATCGTGAGTATCGGGGAACGTTTGAGCTGGTCGGAGAATTTGAGAGGGCCGACCCCGTAAACGAGACGTTTGCATATGATGAGGGATATCTTGAACGCGACGATGCTGCCGCACTCTCAGCTTCTCTTCCCTTGCGACATGAGCCATATGCCAGCAATGAGTTTTCGGCCTTCTTTTCGGGCATGCTTCCCGAGGGCCCGGTTCGGCATGAGCTGTCGATGCGTTTTCAAATCCCCCAGTCAGACTATTTATCGATGCTCGAGCGTTTGGGCGATGAGTGCGTTGGTGCCTTGAGGTTTCTCGGCGATGAGAAATCGAGCTACGATCCGGGCTATCGTCCTCTGCAAGACGAGGATTTTGAGGCACTTTCTAAGGCGGAAGTGTTTGAGATTGCAAATGATATGCAGGATTCGAGGCTGTCGTTGGCGGGCGCTCAGTCTAAAACCGGTTGGTTTTTACCGCGCGGTAAAGATGCAAAAAAGGCCGGGTCGGGGGATTGGATGCTGCCGCTCGGCTCTGCCCCCTCGACTCACATAGTCAAGATTGCTTCAACTAAACATCCGGATTTGCCGTTCAACGAATTAATTTGCATGACGGCAGCGTCTGCTGCTGGGCTTGAAATTGCCCGTTCAGAAGCTTCGGATACGATTCCTGGTGCGTTCTTTTCCGAGCGTTATGACAGAATCTGGAGCAATGAGCCGCCGTCGATGAGCGGATTCGATGTGCCTCTGAGGCTGCATCAGGAGGATTTTTGCCAAGCGGTTGGCTGGCCTTCGTATATGAAATACGAGACACGTCCCGATAGCTGCTATATGGCTCTTTGCGGCCGATTGATAAGAGAGCAATCGTCTAACGTAATTGCTGATACTCAAATGTTCGCTCGTCAGGTAATGGTCGATTATGCGTTGGGGAATTGCGACTCGCATCTCAAGAACCATTCGTTTCTTTATAGTCCGAGTTGGCGGGAAAAGAGGTTGGCCCCTGCATACGATATTGTTTGCACGACGATAATGGGATACGACCATAATCTTGGGATTGATATTGGGGATCACCGGGTGATCGATGGGGTGACTCCTGAAGATTTCGAATTCATGTCTCAAGATTTGCATCTGCCACTCAAGATGATCAAGAACATCGCGGCGGAAGTGGCTGAAGAGGTGTCTGCCCAGCTTGCAGAACTTGCCTCTGCAACCGGAGATTTGGGTCGGGTCGCTCTGAAAATTCAGACGGATTCCGTTGAGAGAATGAGGGTTCTGGAGCAATTCTCAGCCTAAAGCAAAGCGGGGCCACCGTAATGGTGGTCCCGCTCTTGGAAGACTTGGGCACGTGGGCTTGCGCTCCGCGATGCGTTAGGCGTACGTTTGCTACTTCACGACTAAGATGTCGCAGTCGGTGTTGCGCAGCAGGAACGTCGAAATTGAACCCAGGAGTGCATACTTGATCGAGGACAGGCCACGAGCGCCGCAGAGCACCAGGTCGGGCTTGACCACGTCGAGCATCTCGTCTTTGAGCGTCTCGCGAATGCGGCCGGCGCGAATCATGACCTCGACCTCGGGAATGTCGGGATTGGCCTTGGCCTCTTCGAGCTGCTTGGCGATGGAGTTCTTAAATGCCTCCTCTAGGCCGTTGACCAGATCGACCGGATAGGAACCGGCGCTCTCGAGCGCCGTGGAATCGATAACGTGGCCGATTATCAGCTTGGCGCCGTTGTTCGCGGCGACCTTGATGGCGCGTGCGAGCACAAAATCCTGCTGCTCAGTACCGTCGAGTGAAACAAATACCTTGGTGTAGCCCTCGTTCATGGTTTCCTCCTTGGTCTATCGCACGGGCGCGGGGCTCGTGCATCGGGCGGGCGCGGATGCGTGGCCGCCGGACACTTTATCTTGTTGCAGTTATACCCAAGGATTTGGGTTTGACCGCTCGCAATTCTGTGAACGGGCGAGTTTTTTGGTAAGGGTAGGCGCAGGCGCGCCGTCAACGGTTGATAATGGGACATCGCCCGCACCGTCCGCAGAACAATATCGGCGGGTGTCTAACGAGGGGGGTCCCTTTGGATATCATCGAGCTTCTAAAATCTGCCTTCATGGGCCTGGTCGAGGGCATCACCGAATGGCTGCCTGTTTCGTCGACCGGTCACATGATCTTGGTGGACGAGTTCGTCAAGATGAACGTGAGCGAGACGTTCTGGAATATGTTCCTGGTCGTGATTCAGCTTGGCGCCATTTTGGCTGTCTGCGTTTTGTTCTTCTACGACCTCAACCCGTTTTCTCCCAGCAAGGGCAAGGAGGGTCGTCGCGACACCTGGGTACTGTGGGGCAAGATTGTGCTCGGCTGCATTCCCGCTGCGGCGATCGGTCTGCCGCTTAACGACTGGATGGAGGAGCATTTCTATAATGCTCCCGTCGTGGCGCTGGCGCTCATTGTGTACGGCGTGCTGTTTATTGTGATCGAGAACTGGCGCGCGAACAAGCGCGACCAGGCTGCTCTTGCCGGTTCGTTTGGTTCGCGTGCCGTGGTGGCGGGCGGACGCCCCGCCGGTGCGCATTTTGCCACTCCCGCTGCGGCTGCCGCTTCAGACGATGACGATAACCTGGACTTTGGCTCCATCACTACGCTCGAGGATCTGAGCTGGAAGACCGCGCTGGGTATCGGTTGCTTCCAAGTGCTTTCGCTGATTCCGGGCACATCGCGCTCCGGCTCCACGATCATCGGCGGCCTGCTGCTGGGCTGCACGCGCTCGGTGGCGTCTAAGTTCACGTTCTTCCTGGCCATTCCCGTCATGTTTGGTGCGAGTGCGCTCAAGCTGGTCAAGTACTTTATTAAGGGCGGCACGTTCGGCACCAACGAAATCGCCATCCTGGGCGTGGGCTGCGTCGTCGCCTTTGTGGTGTCGCTCATTGCCATCAAGTGGCTTATGGGCTTCGTGCGGCGTCACGACTTCAAGTGCTTCGGCGTCTACCGCATCATCCTGGGCATCGTGGTTCTCGCGCACTTCTTTGTCCTGGAGCCGATGCTCGGCCTCTAACTTAGTTGACGCTGCGCGACGGCCAGGGCGACAACTTGTCATTCAAAGGGGGTGGCATGACCAAAAGGTCTATGCCGCCCTCTTTTCATGCCAATTTGTTCGCCCTGGCCGCCGCTCGCTACCGTGGCCATGACATCGGCGGTTCCGTGATTGTCAATAGATTGGTGCAAAGCAACCTGACCCCATTGCGCCAAATCCGCTGGGGCGGGTCTGACGGTGGCGCACGGAGTCGTGGTGTGATTTGCGTCGGTGTCCGCGCGGCTCGGTATACTGGTACGGCTCAAACTATGGCGCTGCCCGCAGGCGCGCCGTCCGTCAGATGAGGAGTCGCCCATGACCCAGCCCCTGCCCTGGGAAAAGAACGCCGCGGTACCCGTGCCGCCCGCGCCGGAACCCGTGCCGCTCGATGCATACACCGCCCCTGCAGCGCCGGAGCCCGAGCTCGTCCCGCTCGACATCTACGACGCTCCCGCGCCGGCGCCCAAGCCCGCCAAGCCGCTCGTCGACATTGACAGCCTTAATCCCGCCCAGCGCGAGGCGGTCCTGTCCACCGAGGGTCCGTTGCTGGTGCTCGCCGGCGCCGGCTCGGGCAAGACCCGCGTCTTGACCTTCCGCATCGCACATATGCTCGGCGACCTGGGTGTTAAGCCTTGGCAGGTTCTTGCCATCACGTTTACCAACAAGGCCGCGGCCGAGATGCGCGAGCGTCTGGCGGCGCTCATTCCCAGCGGTACCCGCGGCATGTGGGTGTGCACCTTCCATGCCATGTGCGTGCGCATGCTGCGCGAGGACGCCGACCTGCTGGGCTACACCGGCCAGTTCACCATCTACGATGACGATGACTCAAAGCGCATGGTGCGCGACATTATGCAGGCGCTCGGCATCGAGCAAAAGCAGTTCCCCATCAACATGATCCGCAGCAAGATCAGCTCGGCCAAAAACGCCATGATCGGCCCCGAGGACATGCTCAAGAGCGCCGATAGCCCCAACGATAAAAAGGCCGCACAGGTCTACTTGGAGCTGGAGCGTCGCTTGCGCGCCGCCAATGCGATGGACTTCGACGACCTGCTCGTGCGCGCGCTTGAGCTGCTGCGCACCCGCCCCGAGGTGCTCGATAAGTACCAAGAGCGCTTCCGCTACATTAGCGTCGACGAGTATCAGGACACCAACCACGTCCAGTACGAAATCGCCAACCTGCTGGCCGCCAAGTACCAAAACCTCATGGTCGTGGGCGACGATGACCAGTCCATTTACAGCTGGCGTGGCGCCGACATCACCAATATCCTGGACTTTGAGAAGGATTTTAAAAACTGCAAGACCGTCAAGCTGGAGCAGAACTATCGTTCCACGGGTCATATCCTGAACGCCGCCAACGCCGTGGTACGCCACAACTCGCAGCGCAAGGACAAGCGCCTGTTTACGGCCGAGGGCGATGGCGAGAAGATCCAGGCCTTCCAGGCGAGCGACGAGCGCGACGAGGGCCGCTGGATTGCCGGCGAGATCGAGAAGCTGCATGCCAAAGGCACGAGCTACGACGACATTGCCGTGTTCTATCGCACCAACGCCCAGTCGCGTATCCTCGAAGATATGTTCCTGCGCGCGGGCGTGCCCTACAAGATCGTGGGCGGCACGCGATTCTTCGACCGTGCCGAGATCCGTGATGTCATGGCCTACCTTAAGATGATCGTGAACCCGGCCGACGAGATGAGCGTCAAGCGCGTCATCAACACACCGCGCCGTGGCATCGGCTCCACCTCGATCCAAAAAATCGAGCAGCTGGCGCGCGACAACCGTTGCTCGTTCTTCCAGGCTTGCGAGATTGCGTGTGCCGAAACCGGCATGTTTAGCGCCAAGGTCCGCAATGGCCTGTCAAGCTTTGTGTCGCTGGTGCGCGAGGGCCGCCGCATGGACGGCGAGCTCAAGGACGTCGTCGAGATGATTGTCGATAAGACGGGTCTGCTGCAGGCGTTTCGCGCCGAGGGCACCATGGAGTCTGAGAGCCGTGCCGAGAACATTCAGGAATTCCTGGGCGTCGCTGCCGAATTTGAGGAGACGCACGAGGACATCGAGGGTACGCTCGAGAGCTTGGAAGAGCTGCGCGCAGCTGGTGTTGCCGACGTGCCTGCCGGCGCCGAGCCCGTCGTGGTGAGCGCGCCCGCGCCCGAACCGGGGCCATTTGCCCCGGCATCCTCGTTTGAGGCACTCGTCGGCGCGCGCGATGCCGCAGGTTCCAATCCGCTCGATAGCCTAGCCGCCCCGGCGCTCTCGCCGCAGGATGCCCTGGCCGCCGCCATCGCGGGCAACGCGTATGCCGCGCCGACGGGGATGCCGGCGGGTGCCGTGCATGCCGACGAGATTGAGCGCACCTATGGTCCGCTCACCTGTAAGGAGCTACCGGCACTCATGGAGTGGCTGGCCCTGCGCTCCGACTTGGATTCCCTGGCCGGCGAGACGCATGCCATTACCATGATGACCATCCACTCCGCCAAGGGCCTGGAGTTCCCGGCGGTGTTCGTGGCCGGCATGGAGGAGGGCATCTTCCCGCACGTGCACGACTTTGGCGGCAACGATGACCCGGGTAAGCTCGAGGAGGAGCGTCGCCTGGCCTACGTCGCCATCACGCGTGCCCGTAAGCGCCTGTTCCTGACCTATGCGGCCACGCGTCGCACCTACGGCTCGACCTCTGCCAACCCGCGCTCGCGCTTCCTCAACGAGATTCCGTTTGAGGATATCGAGTTTAGCGGTATCGGTTCTGCCGGTTTTGAAGGCACGGGTTGGGAGAAGCGCGGCGACCGTCACGGCACCTTTGGCTCGGGCATGGGTTCGGATATGTACGGCGGCAAGGTATTTGGTTCGCATACGCGCTCGACTGGCGGTTCCGGTTCGCGCGGCGGATCGAGCTTTGACGATTTCTTTGGTGGCAGCAGCTACGGGACCGAGCGCCATCGTGGGGTCTCGCCCGACGCTGGCCGTGTTGCCTCGACCTTTGGCTCGGGCGCACCGCGAGCCAAAAAGCCCTCGTCCAAGGTGTCCCCGACGGTGGAGCGCAAGGTTGATCGCGCCAGCGCATCGCAGGACTTTGCCGCAGGCGATACCGTGAGCCACAAGACCTTTGGCACGGGTACCGTGATCTCGGTCGCCGGAGACATGATCGAGGTTCAGTTCGAAAAGACCGGCCAGACCAAAAAGCTCATGAAGGGATTCGCTCCGATCGTCAAGCTGAATGCCTAACTGCGAGGTTGACCGGGCGCGCCGGGGGCTTTGGTCGCCTGCTCGGACAGTCCTGCTCGCACGGAGAGCACATTAAGTGCTCTCCGGCTCGTGCGGAACTCGCGATCGACCAAAGCCCCCGGCGCGCCCTCTTCCTTGCGGCGTTTTGGCCTGCAGCTTGCGAACGTCGCTTTGCTCGTTCGCTTTTTGATCTGGAGAGCCGGGTGGGCTGATAAATAGATGTGAGTAGGGGCTCCTCCGTTGATGAACGGGGGAGCCTCTTTATTGCGTTTGGATTGTTTCTTATGACTTTAGGGATTGAGCGTTTTATACGATTCAGTATAATTTCAGATAGATACTAAAATGTAACTGAAATGAAAAGGGTGATTGGACATGCTGCTAAATTGTCTCCCAAAAAGACTCTTCTCTTTAGAGCTCGCCATCGACCCGGAGCCAGTTGAGATGCAGATTCCTCGCATGTATCTTGAGCGGTATTCGCTTCGCTTGGCACGGCTCGGCATGTCTAAACAGGGCCGTTTTATTGTTGCGGAACCAAAGGAACCGCCCAGTGTCATTTCGGCGCGAAATCTCGTCAGTGCGGTGCGCAAGTTAGATGTTCACCCGGTGGTAATTTGCTGGGATGCTATGGATTTAGGTTTTATGCGCGCGCTTTCTTCGGAGGGAATCGCATATATCCGAGATGAGCGAAATGCGTTCCTGCCGTTTATCGGAGCCGTTATTTCCGATGAGGTGCTGGGTGCTTCTCCCGCTGCTTCGCTTTCGCCCCAATCTCAACGAATCGTCCTAAATCTCATTGCGGGACGATGGGTTGACTGCTCCGCCGGCGACCTAGCGCGTCTGTGTGGCAAAAGCGCGGCAAGCGTCAGCGGCTATCTTTCGGAAATCGCCGCTATAGCTCCTGGGTTGATTATGCGGGACGGCAAAAAGCGTATACTGTGCGAC
>ENA-OQKS01000074-OQKS01000074.1-human-gut-metagenome-genome-assembly--contig:-NODE-74-length-28642-cov-3.199614_pt1 | contig 28642 bp, 28 predicted proteins | sample MGYA00242804_ERZ504808 | MGnify/ENA primary metagenome ERZ504808 (study PRJEB26092, sample SAMD00036375) | human gut metagenome | host: Homo sapiens | study: EMG produced TPA metagenomics assembly of...
TTTAAAGGTTGCACTTTGTAAGGTGGGAGGCATTGACATTGTTCCGAATCCATAGACTTCCCATTCCCGGATACAGTGGGGTAAATACATGGTTGTAAGACCCTCTGTCATAAATGATATTCATATTGGGACGGAATATTTCATTGTAATTCGCAATTGCATTATTGTTGTAAGGCTGATAATAAAGTTGCGGGCTATCAGAGGGGGAGGGGCCATAATCATGGAACCCATATCCAGCATAAATCCGTTAAAATTCTTGTAACCATCCAATGAAATGGGCGGAATACTATCTGTTACCACTTCGGACTGCGCAAAGGTAGTAGCGGCAATCAGAAACATAGAAATGGATAGAACCAGCTTTTTTCATATACTGTTATTTTTTTTGTTCCGGACAAATATAGGGATATTTTCTAAATTCTGTATCGTTTCTGTTTCCTTGTGAATAGATCTTTTCAAATACTTTTATGAAGTTCTTCCTCATCGGCTATCAGTTGCCTCAATTCCTGCAGATGTACAGCATTGGCTGATTGAGGTATCCATAATCTTAAATAACCACCTTCAGCATATTTTTCTTTCAAATGTGTCAGAAAACGTATGTATTGTTTTTCTTTGTCCAGCTCGGGATAGTTGGAAAGACCATATTGTACCGTCCGTCTCAAGGTGATGTCCGGATCAATAATGCGGTCGGCCTCCGCTACAATTTTTGCCATAAATGCTACGGGGAACATGCTTGTTGGATGCACGGTGATCTTCTACAGCCTCTTTCATAATCAAAATATGCTCTTCAGGGAACCATTGCCTTAACTTCTGGTCTGCCCATAGTATTTTTCCTGAAATGAGATGGTGGAACTCCCGTCCCTCACAGAGTCCCAGGTCATGGTAAGAGGCAATAACATACACCATCATGCGGCTCACATCATAATATTGAGACAATTTGAGGCTTTCTGCTATAACTTTCAATACATGATCTACACGATGTGCTTTGTCAAAATCAGCGTATCGTGGGATAATTTCACTTGCGATATAGTCGCGGAATTCTATTGGAAAATCATTGATGTACGGCAACATATTCTTTCTTTTGATTGGGGTTGCAAATATACAATAATTATCCCACCTTTGCAGAAAAAAGTAATATGTATCAAATAATTAAACCTACGCCCGATGACTTTGATGAATTGACCTGTTTATGGGAAGCTTCGGTGCGTGCTACTCATCATTTCATACCTGAAGCATATATTCAGAAGTTAAAGCCACTGGTATGGAGTGTTTATCTTCATAGTATGCCGCTTTACATGATTCGTGACAATGCTGGTATAGAAGGATTCATGGGGATTAATGGGACTATGCTTGAAATGCTTTTTGTTCATCCGCGTGCCATAGGTACGGGAATAGGGAAACAATTGATGCGTTATGCTTTGGAGCATTGCCATGTACGTTATGTCGATGTAAACGAACAAAATAAGAAAGCGTCCGGCTTTTATGGCCATTTTGGATTTCGGGTTATTGGCAGGGATGCAAAAGACGCATCGGGCGAACCCTATCCTATTTTACATTTAAAACTGGGAGGTATCATGAAAATTGAAAATTGGGGATTAGTTCCCTATTCTGAGGCTTGGAAACGGCAGACGGAGTTGTTTAATGCCGTGGTGGAAGCTAAACAAGTGGGAAAAACGTATGAGAATAGAATTATTTTTGTAGAACATCCGCATGTCTATACATTAGGCAAGAGTGGAAAGGAAACGAATATGCTGCTGGGGGAGGCACAATTGAAGATGATTGGTGCCACCCTTTATCATATTGATCGAGGAGGGGATATTACTTATCATGGTCCCGGACAATTGGTTTGTTATCCTATCTTGAATTTGGAGGATTATCATTTGGGGTTGAAGGAATATATTCATGTGTTGGAAGAAGCGGTGATCAGGGTCTGCGCATCTTATGGCATTGAGACCGGGCGAGTGAAGGGAGCGACCGGAGTATGGATGGCCGCGGGAACTCCGCAGGAACGGAAAATTTGTGCAATAGGAGTGAGAAGCAGTCATTTTGTGACAATGCATGGATTGGCGCTGAATGTAAATACGGATTTGCGCTATTTCAGTTATATCCATCCTTGCGGATTCATGGATAAAGGGGTTACTTCATTACAGAAAGAATTGGGGTGCGAAGTGCCTATGGAAGAAGTGGCAGGACGTTTGCAGAACGAATTATCTGAACTTTTGTAGTTATACCGTATGTGTGGATTTATACATACGGGGCGGAGGGATTAAAAGTCCGATTGTGTTATCATGTTGTCAACTGTAGGGGCAGGGTTTGCCTGCCCAAATGCATAAGCAAACCATTTTTGGGCGAGCGAACCTTGCCCCTACTGGCAAAATGATACGCCATTTTACTTTTGATACATCTTCATATTATGAAGAGAGCTTTTTTTGATTTATTCTTTTATATCTTGGTACAAGAAGCGCTTGATACTTTTCTTGGCTGTTTTTTCAAATTCCTCAGGATATAGTTTGAAGCGGGCTATTTGGGAAAATGCCGGTAATTGTTTGTTCAGTTCAAGGCGGTTTTCTTCCATTACCCGTACAAGGTCTGATTGGCTCAAGCCGTGAGCAAAAGCATCATCGGAATCCGGATAGATTAGGCCCACCAGTTTGTCTTGTTGCAGAATAATCAGTGACTCTGACACGTATGGCATATTGTTTAGCTTGGACTCTATTTCTTCCGGATAAATGTTTTGTCCGGAAGAAGTGAGTAACAGGTTTTTGCAACGTCCTTTGATAAAAACATTTCCGTCTTCGTCTATTGTCGCCATATCGCCTGTATGCAACCATCCTTCAGTATCAATGACTTGCCGTGTCGCTTCCTCGTTCTTATAATAGCCCAACATCAGGTTGGCTCCACGGCATACCAGTTCACCTGCAATGGCTGATGGGTTAGGAGACAGTACCTTGGCTTCCATACGTGCGGCAACTTTTCCGCAAGATGCCAGTTTCAGTTCTGTCCAATGACTATGGCAGATGATGGGACCACATTCAGTCATTCCGTATGCAATGGTGTATGGGAAATCTATCATTTTTAGAAAGGCTTCCACTTCGGCATTGAAAGGAGCCCCTCCGATGATGATTTCGATGAAATTTCCGCCGAAAACTTCCATCGCCTTCTGCTTGATAAGTTCTTTTATCTTATCGCTGATGATGGGAACATGTAATAGCAGTTTACCTAATTTGTTGTCTACCTTGGGAAGAATATTTTTCTTGAATATTTTTTCCACAATCAGTGGCACGCAGGCTATGACGCGCGGGCGGATTTCCGCAAATGATTCGGCTATGATTTTGGGCGATGGCATGCGGGTAAGAAACCATAGATGGGCGCCTGCTGTGAAACCGTAAAGAAAATCGAAAGTCATGCCGAATACGTGTCCCAAAGGTAACATGGATACGACGCTGTCACCTGCTTTCAGACCTATTTTTTCTTTACAGTAGAGCACGTTGGAGAGTATGCTACGATAAGGCAGCATTACGCCTTTGGAATATCCGGTAGTACCTGAAGTGTAATTAATGATGGCCAGGTCTTCTGATTTTTCTTTTTCATAAGAAATATCATCGGGACGAAATCTGCAAGGGAATTTGTGCCCGAATATCTCATTCAGATGGTCGCGGGCATAAGCCAGTTTTTCCGAACGGGATACGGGTACACCGAAATCTTTCAATTCTATGATACCTTCCAAATGAGGCATGGCTGCTTCATTCAAGTTCTCCCATATCTGATCGCCTACGAACAACAGGCGGGCTTCAGAGTGGTTTACAATATTGTGTACCTGATCGGCTTTGAATTCATGTAGGATAGGTACTACTACGGCACCATAGGTGATGACGGCAAGGTAAGTTACTGTCCAATGAGCGCTATTACGCCCGCAGATGGCTATTTTATCTCCCTTCTCAATGCCGGCATTTTCCAGCAAGATATGTATTTTCTCTATTTTACGGGCCACATCTCTGTATTGCAATGTGATGCCTTTATAGTCTGTAAGAGCGTTTAAATACCAATTTGTTTTTATACTTTGCTCGATAAGAGCAATAAAACTCTGTTCTAGTTCCATGATAACTTTTGCACATTTATAGGCTGAGTGTGCGCAAAAGTAGTAAAATGAGGTAAGGGGGATGGGAAATGAAACAGTTTTTTACATTAATTTAACGCCATGAAAATGTAGATTCTTTTATTATTTTACTTTAAAATGCTAGTTTATAATCGTTTGCCAATTGTTGATGTGTCCCTTTTCCGGAAATGTTATTTGTTCAGTCATAATAGTATTAGAATTCAAAGATTCCGGGGGATAATGTAGGGTTGATATAACTGACGTCACGTGTTTGCAATAGCCTGCCATTCAGTGTGTAGAATAATTGTTTGGTGGCCGACGAATTGTTTAGGTTAACAGTAATTACGTACAGAGTGGTTCGTTTAGGAAATTCTATGAGATTTACATTGGTGGCAGTCCACATGGCGTATGGACTCAATGTAAAATCATTATATACGTTAGGTGTCAGTTGATCTGTAGTTTGTAAATCGGTATTAGTCATTACCCATTGGGCATTACCGTTCATCCATACTTCTTTTTCAAAACCATTTTGGGTAAAAGAGGCCACATAATAATTCCCTTGTTGGCTCCAGCTTACGTTCGTGGCATGTGGATATATCTTTTTCAGTGCTATATGAAATGTAGTGGGAGAGGTAGCAGACAAGGTGGTGATCAGTACCCATAATATTATACATATAGAATAACATCTCTTCTTCATGGTATTTAAATGTTTTGATGAGGTTGATAAAACACTTGGCTATACTTTTTGTTCGCCGGTATAAAACCTGATTTTGTGGATTTTTTCCACACTTTTGTGGTGTTGTCAACAGGAATCTACACTCCTGAAATGAAAAAGCGTATATGTATGTGGCTGATTTTTAGTCAGATATTAAAATGAGCAGATTTGTGGCACGCTTCTTGTTTTATTGTTGTCGGTAAAAATGAATAAAAAATAAAGTAATTATGAAAAAGGTATTAGTAACATTGGTATTAGTGATGACTTTAGGCGTGTCTGTTTCTTTTGCTCAAGCGGCTCCGGTAGAGGTTCCGGTAGTGGAAAAGCCTCAACAATCTAAGAAGTTGGTTTTCTCGGAAATCTATATGAATGATGTGCCGGAAGCTGTGATGGACAGGCTTGCACTGGAAGGTGCTATGATAAAGCAGGCTTTTATGGCCTATGGCATTGATGGAAGCCGTATTTATAAAATTAATGTGTTGACAAGTGATGCTCATGAACAGACATTGTTCTTAGGTGAAGATGGTAAAATTTTGCAATAGTTAGTATATTTATAATAGTGCTTTTACATGAATTCCCGGCTTGTGATAAGTCGGGAATTTTTTTAGTTAAATTGTTTCTTGACAATATTCGAAAAATAATTAAGAAATCTCTTGTGCATAATAATTGTAGGTTTTATCTTTGCCACTCAAATTTAAAAAGGTGATACAATGGAAACTTATGATATATATTTTAAAGAAGGTAATGATTTTGCTAATAAAGGATTTTCATTGAAAGATAAGGCTAAGGCCATTAGAATGGCGGAAGATATGTTGGCTGAACGCAAAGGATATGTGAAGGATTTTGTTGGAGGAACTATTTCCGTAATGTGTAAAGAAACGAAAGAGGAAGTTTGGTCCAAGCCGATAGAGGAGGTTTAATGCTAATTTTTACATCTTTTTTTTGCCCTGCCAATCATAGAGTTGTGAAATACAGTGCTGTAATTGAAATGGTACGTAGCCGTTAATAGCAGCAACCCTTGGTTGTATTTGTGGTGGATTTGTTATTGGCGGACATGAATATTTCTTTCTCTTCTAGGATATTCGGTATATTTCTCCTTTCATGCTTTTGCCGGACTGATATAGATAATGCCGGGTAGCACTTGATAGGACGATGATTGTTCTTTTACTAAGATGCTTCAGTATGACTTTTTTCCGATCCTATCCATTCTTGACATATAGTTGTTATTCATAGCTAAATACACCGTATTCCCAATGAAGCTTTCTGTGGGGATCCCTTTGGTGTTCGTGTAACTATTGTGACTGTTATTATGCCGATGGGGTATAGTATTGATACAACAATGATTTTTCATAATAACTTTTAACTTATGATTTAGATAGCTCCGACTTGTCACAAATTGGGGTTATCCGCTTGTTATGCTATTAAACTTGGTCAGCTATTGGTTAACAATTTCACGCAACAGTAACTCTTTGGAGTAAAAGTGGCAAATAAATTTTTTGTTCACATGAAAAAAAACTTTCCCAAAAGCTTTGTATTATTGATTTTCTATGTATCTTTGCATCGTTATTATTTCTCGGGGTATTAGCTCATCTGGCTAGAGCGTTAGACTGGCAGTCTAAAGGTGGCGAGTTCGAGTCTCGCATGCTCCACTTTTTTGATGATAAAATGAAGGTCTGCGAAGCAGGCCTTTTTTAATTTAAAGACTATAGATATGTTAATTTATAATACAACTTATCAAACAGGCATTGACGATGCGCGTAATTTTGTCATTTGGCTTAGTGAAAGCTATATTCCCGAAGTGGAAAAGACGGGAATATTGCAAAATCCCCGTCTTACGCACATCCTTAGTCACAAAGAGCAGGATTCAGAATGTTTTTCATTGCAATGGGAGGTGGAAGATACAGCGGCCTTGCATCGTTGGCATACTCAGCAAGGGATGCATCTGAATGAGGAAATGATGAAGATATTTAAAGATAAGGTGGTTGGCTTTCCCACTTTGATGGAGGTGATTAAGTGATTCAGCCGGTAAAAGAGAAAATCATTCTGGGTATAGATCCTGGAACAACCATAATGGGGTATGGCCTGCTGAAAGTAGTAGGTACTAAACCGCAGGTAATGACTATGGGGGTCATTGATCTTCGTAAATATGGTGACCATTATTTAAAACTGCGCCGTATTTTTGAACGGGTGGTTGGTATAATAGAAGCTTATTTACCTGATGAATTAGCTATTGAGGCGCCTTTTTTTGGAAAAAATGTGCAGTCGATGTTGAAATTAGGGAGGGCACAGGGAGTGGCTATGGCTGCTGCTTTGAGCCGTGATATTCCTATAACAGAATATGCGCCGTTGAAGATAAAGATGGCGATAACCGGTAATGGGCAAGCCAGCAAGGAACAGGTCGCTGATATGTTGAAAAGGATGTTACATATACCGGAGAGTGATATGCTGCCTTTTATGGATGCAACAGATGGGTTGGCGGCTGCTTATTGTCATTATTTACAAATGGGCAGACCGACATTGACTAAAGAATATTCCGGCTGGAAAGATTTTATAAATAAGAATCCTGATAAAATAAAAAGATAAGATTATGAATGTGAGACATGTTATTTGGGCATCAATTGTTTCTACTACTATTAGTTGTCAGTCTGTGAAAAAAGAATATAATTCGTTTGATGAATATCCTGTCCGTGAAGATGCGCTGACTGAAATGGAGTACTCGCCTGCCGAAACCAAGTTTTCACTTTGGGCTCCTACAGCGGAAGAGGTGCGTGTCCTTTTATTTGAATCGGGTAATGAAGGTTCAGCTTCTAATACTTTTCCAATGGAGATGAGAGAGAACGGTACTTGGAATATTTCAATAAAAGAGGATCTGAAGGGTAAATTCTATACCTTTAATGTGAAGGTAAACGGGAAATGGTTAGGAGACACTCCGGGAATTATGGCAAAAGCCGTAGGGGTAAATGGTAAGCGGGCAGCTGTGCTTGATCTCCGTTCTACAGATCCGGAAGGATGGGAGAACGATGTGCGTCCTCCTTTGAAGAATTATGCTGATATTACGGTTTATGAGATGCATCATCGCGATTTCTCTTTGGATTCTGTTTCCGGAATTCAAAATAAAGGCAAGTTCCTGGCTTTGACGGAGCAGGGTACTACCAGTTCTTCAGGCGAGAAGACAGGTATTGACCATCTGAAAGAATTGGGAATTACCCACGTGCACTTATTGCCGTCGTATGATTATGCCTCGGTGGATGAAACAAAACTGGACAAAGCCCAATATAATTGGGGGTATGATCCGCAAAATTACAATGTGCCTGACGGTTCTTATTCTACAGATCCTTATAAACCCGATGTCCGTATCAGGGAATTCAAACAAATGGTACAAGCTTTACATAAGGCGGGAATCAGAGTGGTGCTTGATGTGGTGTATAATCACACTTTCAATACAGACGAAAGCAATTTCGAACGTACGGTTCCCGGTTATTTCTATCGCCAGACGAAGGACGGGCAATGGGCAAATGGTTCGGGATGTGGAAATGAAACGGCAAGCGACCGCGCCATGATGCGTAAATATATGATAGAATCTATTCTATATTGGATTAATGAATATCACATAGACGGCTTTCGTTTTGACTTGATGGGGATACATGATATTGAAACCATGAATGAGATACGTGCGGCTATTGATAAGATAGATCCGTCTATTTTTATGTATGGTGAAGGATGGGCTGCCAGTTCTCCTCAATTAGAGGCAGACAGGCTGGCGATGAAAGCCAATGTGGAAAAGATGCCCCGTATCGCCGCTTTCTCAGATGAAATGCGTGATGGATTGCGAGGTGGTTGGGATGATGATACTAAAGGAGCTTTTCTAGTAGGGGAGCCTGGACACGAAATGAGTATCAAATTTGGAATTGTGGGAGCCATCGAACATCCGCAGGTTATAAGTGATTCTGTGAATTATAGTAAGAAACCTTGGGCTTTACAACCTACCCAGATGATAAGTTATGTAAGTTGCCACGATGACATGTGTCTTGCCGACCGTCTGAAAGCTACCATGCCGGATGCTTCGGTAGAGGAACTGGCGGCTTTGCAGAAGTTAGCGGAAACATTTGTCTTTACTTCACAAGGAGTACCGTTTATATTTGCAGGGGATGAGATGATGCGTGACAAGAAAGGAGTTCATAATTCTTATAATAGTCCTGACAGTATTAATACGATAGATTGGAAAAATAAGACCGCACACAAAGATGTGTTCGAATATGTGAAAGGTTTAATAGCTATGCGTAAAGCACATCCCGCTTTTCGTATGGGGGATGCCGATATGGTACGTAGGCAATTGGAGTTTTTACCTGTAGAAAATACGAATGTGGTTGCCTTTATCTTGAAAGACAATGCAAATGGTGACTCATGGAAAAATATCATCGTGGCTTTGAACAGCCGTGCAGAGCCTGTCAAGCTGGACATTCCGTCGGGTAAATACACTGTAATCTGTAAGGATGGTAAAATAAACATGAAAGGCTTGGGACAGGTTTCAGGTGATGAGCTTATGGTACCGGCACGTTCTGCCATGATTATACATCAATAGAAGGCTCAAAGAAGATTAATAAAGACTTTGTCATACAGACTAAAACACATAATACGAATGGAAAAGACATGGAGATGGTTTGGGAAGAAAGATAAGATAACGCTTCCCATGCTTAGGCAAATCGGGGTGGAAGGAGTCGTGACCGCCCTTCACGATGTACCTAACGGTGAAATCTGGGCTTTGGAAGCTATCAAAAGTTTAAAAGATTACATTGAATCTCACCAATTGCGCTGGTCGGTGGTAGAAAGCCTGCCGGTAAGTGAAGCTATCAAATATGCCGGTCCTGAACGGGATCAATTGATAGAAAACTACAAAGTAAGCCTTGCCAACCTAGGTAAAGCGGGTATCAAGACCGTATGCTATAACTTCATGCCTGTCATTGATTGGATACGTACCGATTTGGAACATCCTTGGGAGGACGGAACCAGTTCTTTGTACTTTGACAAGATCCGGTTCGCCTATTTTGACTGTATGATTCTTCAGCGTGAAGGGGCGGAGAAAGACTATACCGATTTGGAATTACAACAGGTGCGTGAATTGGATAAGACTATAACCGAAGCCGAGAAAAACGAATTGGTCGATACCATTATAGTCAAGACGCAGGGATTTGTAAATGGTAATATAAAGGAGGGAGACCGGCATCCGGTAACCATATTCCGCCGTCTTTTGTCTTTGTATGATGGGATAGACCGTGATGCCCTGCGTGAAAACTTACGTTATTTCTTGCAGGCTGTCATGCCGGTGTGTGATGAGTACGGTATAAATATGTGCATCCATCCGGACGATCCCCCTTTCCAGGTATTGGGCTTGCCGCGTATTGTGACCGGTGAGGAAGATATCAACTGGCTTCTCCATGCGGTTGATAACCCGCATAACGGGCTGACATTCTGTGCCGGTTCGCTCAGCGCCGGATTGCATAACAACGTACCTTTGTTGGCACGTATGTTTGCACACCGCACTCATTTTGTACATTTGCGCAGTACCAATGCGTTTCCCAACGGGAATTTTATAGAAGCATCTCATTTGGGAGGGCGTGCTCATGTGATAGAGTTGATCCGTATTTTTGAGAAAGAACGTCCGGGTGTCCCGATGCGTGTGGATCATGGGCGCATGATGCTGGATGATGCCGGCAAAGGATACAACCCGGGTTATTCGTTTCATGGCCGTATGATGGCCTTGGCTCAGATAGAAGGCATGATGGCGGTTATCAACGAGGAATCAAAACTTAAATCCTAGATTGACGTACATACTCACTTTATTGGCTCGGTTTGCATAGTTTAGTGATGCCTCTAAGGGTCCGAACATACTATCCAAACCGTAGCCTATACCACAGCCGAACATGGTATCCTGTTCCAACAGGTACCTCAGCTTGCTTGCACTCAGCGCATAATTGCCCGTTAGCGTCAGATAATGCACACTTCCCATCCGTTGGCGGAATTTCATGCTTCCTATCAGTAACGCATTCTTTGTTAATTCCACATTGTTTATCCCGACAAATGGTAGTTGCTGTTGCAGGAAACGTCCTTGCACATCCCCCCCCCATCGCATTGAGTTTGGAGTAAGGAATATCTTTCCCTATCAGAAAACGTCCGTATATGGCAGGCAGTATGGAGAATCTGCGTGTAACGGGAATCACTCCCTGGCAATAGCCTTTTATGGCAGAGAAAGGAGCGTGGTCGTCATATTTGGTGAAATTATCCGTATAAAGTGAATAGGACGCTCGTGCCGATATGCCTTTGGTAGGGAAATATGCCTTGTCGAAAGTTTCGTAATGCATTTGTGCGAAATAGCTGAAGAAGTGTTCTGTTCCTACGTCAAAACCTTGGTTCCCTTCCTGGTATAGGAATTTGTCATAGTCATATAATTCATACCTCAGCCCCACGGCAAAGCGTATGTTTTTGTACCAAACATCCGAAAAGGATAACTCTCCCAAATGATAGCGGTAGGTAGAGTTATGTGATTTATCTCCATGATGGTAAAAGTTTATATCATTGTATTGGAACATATATGCCAGTCCGATGTTCTTCAATGGAGCCGGTTCGAATCCATAATCTATGCGGGCGGCATAACGTTTGCCCAATCGTCCTGTCAGTGACAGCGTAGTGGGTACTTTTCCCCGGAAATTGCTGGTGACATTAATGAGCAGACTGGCTGTTTCTTCCGAATCAAAACGGATTCCTACGTTCAGCTTATTCTCATATTTCTTGCTTAAAAGAAAATGCAGGTTATAACCTCCGCCGGGGGCTTCGGGCAGATTGTAAGTGGCGCTGGAATATTCCAGATTGGAGCATAGTATGGCTGTTGCTTCTTCTATGCGGCGAAGGCTTATTTCGGAGTCTTCTTTCAAATCACAGCGCTTCAACAGCCACCGTTTGTCTTTTTCGTCCAATCCGTCAAAGGTGATTTCTTTTATATACACTTTGCGGTTGGGGGAGTACGGATAGCTGGGAAGGGGTTTCGGCATATAGGTACTGTCCAGCCCCAGTTCCTGCTTCAACTTTATCAAGGAGTTTTTTTGTGCCAATGCCGCTTCTTCTCCCCGACGAATCAGTGTGTCCACCGCACTGGGGGTGAAACTGGCGGCAGAATACCCCTCCACATCCACCTTTATATATGTATCGGTTTCTTTCAGATTCTTTTTATAAAGTTCCAGTCCCATTAAATTGATGAGTTGCCCCCAAGATACTGCCGGTGCTATTCAGTTCGTTGGCGGGTTTCAAGTCATTTTGAACATCCACTCCTATAATAATGTCCGCCCCCATGGCACGCGCTACATTTACAGGGTAGTTGGTTTTACCACACCTCCATCCACTAGAACCATACTGTCCAGCCGGACCGGAGTGAATACTCCCGGTATGGCCATACTGGCCCGCATGGCCGTAGCCAATACACCTTTGTGAAAATTTACCTCGTTGCCATTTACAATATTTTCGGAAACACAGGCGAAGGGAATAGGTAACTTGTTGAAATCGATGGAATCATGATATCCTACGGTCAGCTCACTGAACAGGTTTGCCAGGTTCTGTCCCTTTATCAATCCTCCTACGGCTTGCGTTTTTGGCATTTTTACCGAATGGCAGGGAAAATACATATTTTTCGGAAGCCTCCCGTTCCGCCATATTCTGTTCGCTGCGTGGTATTTTGTCACTCAGCAGAAAGGACCAATCCTGCCGGCGAACCATGCTATCCATCTGTTCGGGAGTATAACCGATGGAATAAAGTCCGCCTATAATGGAGCCCATACTGGTCCCTACCACGTAATCTATAGGGATACCCGCTTCTTCTATAACTTTCAAAGCACCTATATGTGCCATTCCTTTGGCTCCTCCGCCGCTGAGAACAACGCCCACTTTTTTTTCGGGGACCAGGTTGGGCCGTTGTGTGAACGGAGATACAAAGTAACCCTGCTGCTATTAACAGGGTCGGGAATTTCATTTTTTTCATTTTACTATAAATCTAGTTTAAGTTAAAAAACAAAAACAGTGCAAAGATGGTCTAATCTTTCAGCTTTCACAAGTGCTGATTGTCATAGATATTGGTCTATTTTGCTGCTGAGGTTTCAAAGATAGGGAATTGTACCGGAAAAAAGAATTTTGTATATCGCTTTTTTGTCGTACCTTTGTCTGTGTAACGAAAAAAGTATGGATAATTTTGCAGCAATAGACTTCGAAACGGCAAATAATGAACGTACCAGCATATGTAGTGTAGGGGTGGTTATTGTGAGAAATGGTGAGATAGCCGACCGGTTCTACAGCCTCGTTCATCCCGAACCGGATTACTATTTGTATTGGAACACCCGTATTCATGGATTGACACAGGAAGATACTGCCCATGCTCCTGTTTTTTCGGAAGTATGGAAGCAGGTTGCCCCTAAAATAGAGGGGCTTCCGCTGGTTGCGCATAACAAAGCCTTTGATGAGGGGTGTTTGAAAGCCGTGTTCCGTACTTATTGTATGGATTATCCTGATTATGACTTTTATTGTACCTATCAGGCTTCCCGGAAGCTGAAAGGGTTGAGAAACCACCAGTTACATACGGTGGCCGGTTTTTTTGGTTTTGAATTGGAGAATCACCATCATGCGCTGGCTGATGCTGAGGCGTGTGCATGGATTGCCAGACAGATTCTGTGAGTTATAATTAAAGATTTATGATTTCTGAAACCCATGATACAAGAAGATACTTATAAAACCATTACAGACATTGCCGAAGGCATATATACGGAGAAACGGAGTAAATTTATAGCTATTGCCATTCCGGTACGTACCATAGAGGAAATAAAGCAGCATCTTGACACGTATCAGAAGAAATATTACGATGCCCGCCATGTGTGTTACGCTTATATGCTGGGGCATGAAAGGAAGGATTTCAGGGCAAATGATAACGGAGAGCCTTCGGGTACTGCAGGAAAGCCTATTTTGGGGCAAATAAATTCCAATGAGCTGACGGATATCCTTATTATAGTGGTCCGTTACTTTGGAGGTATAAAATTGGGAACCAGCGGACTGATTGTCGCTTACAAGGCAGCCGCTGCCGAAGCAATAGCTGCTGCTGATATAGTGGAAAGAACAGTGGATGAAGAAATCACCGTATCCTTTGAATATCCTTTTATGAATGATATCATGCGCATTGTGAAAGAAGATGAGCCTGCCATCTTGGAGCAATCATATGATATGGATTGCCTGATGAGGCTCCGGATACGTAAATCCATGATGGGAAAACTCCGTGCACGTCTGGAGAAGGTGGAAACTGCCCGTATTATTGAATAACTCTGTCGGTACGTCGATATTTTTGGGGCCATATTCACTGCGTTCACAGCAGATGAGAAGAATACGGAATGTGGCTGTAAAATGTCTTCCCCATATCAAATGAAACATATTTGTAATATGGATGAAATATTACAGATATACCGAACCTATATCTTTGCAGCCGTAAACAAAGAAAGTCACATTAATAAAAATGAGAAATACACTTGTAGCGTCTGCTTTTACAATGCTGAGTATTGCAACTGCTTCCGCACAGTTGACTATTCCTAAAGAATATCTGCCGGAAGTACATGGAACGATCCGCGGTAAATATGAACTTCAAACCACTAACGGAATGCAACGGTTCCAGGTACGTAACGCCCGTGTCAGTCTGGACGGGAAGGTTCTTCCGGTAATTGCTTATAAGGCTGAAATAGACTTGTCCGATGAGGGAAGCATCAAGATGCTGGATGCATATGCCCGCTTTGTCCCCAATGATACATGGAATGTCACACTAGGACAGATGCGTGTGCCTTTCACCATAGACGCTCATCGATCTCCCCACCAACAATATTTTGCCAATCGTTCGTTCATAGCCAAACAGGTGGGGAATGTGCGTGATGTGGGTGCTACCGGAGCTTTCTCTTTAAAGGAGGGACTGCCGTTGAAACTGGAAGGCGGACTGTTCAACGGCTCCGGACTCACCAATCAGAAAGAGTGGCACAACACGTTGAATTATTCTGTTAAGCTTCAATTGATGCCGTGGAAAAATTATAACTTGACTTTGAGTACCCAGAAAATACATCCCGATAAAATCAGCATTTATATGTATGATATCGGTACTTACTACGAGTTTGATAATTGGCATATAGAAGCCGAATACCTTTATAAAACTTATGCGAAAAACTCATTTGATGATGTACATGCTTTCAACGCCTTTGTCAATTACGACTTGTTTATCAAGAAAGGCCTGTTCCGGAAAATTTCATTTCTAGGACGTTATGACAGTATGGGAGATCATAGTAACGGTAATGCGGATGAGGATGGTAAGCTTTACATTACCGATTATTCCCGCCAGCGTGTGACTGGAGGTGTGACATTAAGCTTTGGAAAGGCTTTTCAAGCGGATTTGCGTCTTAATTACGAGAAATATTTCTATGATAAACTATCTTTGGCAAAAGAGTCCGAACAAGACAAGTTTGTGATGGAATTAATGGTACGGTTCTGAAAAAAGCAGGGGGACACTCCCTGCTTTTTTGCTGTTTGTCCTTCTTGTCTTTTCCTTTTCCATCCCTGCCTTTATTCCGGAACTCACCGGCATATCCGTGATATTTCTTCGGGTAACAGGCTTTTCCTCGACAGGCAGTGCGCCTTCTTCCGCCAAGGGGGCAAGTCTATCCCCACCTCTCTTTCATCATATCTTCCAGTTTCAGCAGCTCATCCCTGTATTGTGCAGCTTCTATAAATTCCAGCTTCTTGGCAGCTTCCTGCATCAGTTTCCGGGTACGTTCTATCGTTTTCTCCATCTGTGGCTTGGTCATATACTGAACAATCGGGTCGGCAGCCGTTGTATCGGAAGATGGCTCGATGTATGCCTTGGGGCCTTGAGTGGTTCCGGTAACTTCGTTGCTGTTGTTGCCCAACAAGGCAGCATTCCGCGCACGCTGTATCTGTTTGGGGGTGATTCCATGCTCTTCGTTATATGCCAGCTGTTTTTCACGACGGCGGTTGGTTTCGTCTATCGTTTTTTTCATGCTGTCCGTCATGCGGTCTGCATACATGATTACTTTTCCATTGATATTGCGGGCGGCGCGTCCTGCTGTCTGGGTCAGCGAACGGTGGGAGCGGAGGAACCCTTCTTTGTCTGCATCCAGAATGGCGACCAAAGACACTTCGGGCAAGTCCAGACCTTCACGAAGCAAATTCACACCCACCAGTACATCATAAACGCCCTGACGTAATTCATCCATAATCTTGACGCGTTCCAAAGTGTCCACATCGCTGTGGATGTAGTTGCAGCGGATGTCATTGCGCAGCAGATATTCGGTCAATTCTTCTGCCATGCGTTTGGTAAGCGTGGTCACCAGTACACGTTCTTCTTTCTCGATGCGTTGCTGTATCTCTTCCATCAGGTCGTCAATCTGATTCAGACTGGGGCGTACTTCAATTACCGGGTCCAGCAATCCGGTAGGACGGATAACCTGTTCAACGATAATGCCTTCACTTTCCACCAATTCATAATCGGCAGGTGTGGCACTGACATAAATCACTTGTTTGGCCAGTTCCTTGAACTCTTCAAATTTTAGAGGACGGTTGTCAAAAGCCGACTCCATCCGGAAACCATATTCCACCAAATTGGTTTTTCTGGCCCGGTCACCACCATACATGGCACGTATTTGCGGTACGCTGACATGGCTTTCGTCTATTACAATCAGGAAATCATCCGGAAAGAAGTCCAGCAGACAGTAAGGACGGGTACCTGCATTACGCCCGTCAAAGTAGCGGGAATAATTTTCTATGCCCGAACAATGCCCCAGTTCGCGAATCATCTCCATATCGTATGTCACGCGCTCATAGAGTCGTTTCGCCTCATACATTTTTCCTTCCTCCTCGAATTTGGCCACCTCTTTCGTCAAGTCGTCCTCAATCTGATGAATAGCTCTCAACTGGCTCTCTTTGGTGGTCATAAAAAGATTGGCCGGATAAATTTTGTATTCATCAAAAGTTGCCAGACGGATTCCCGAAATAGGGTCTATCTCTTCAATGGCATCAATTTCATCGTCCCAAAACATAACCCGGAGGAGATTGTCGCTATATGCCAGGTAAATGTCTACCGTGTCACCTTTTACGCGGAAGTTTCCGCGGTTCAGTTCTATGTCGTTACGCACATACAGGCTGTCCACCAAGCGGCGTAAAAAATACATTCCTGTCCAGCAGTTTGCCTTTTTTTATCTCGATTACGTTATTATAGAAATCCGACGGGTTCCCCATACCGTAGATGCAGGACACGGAAGACACCACCACCACGTCCTTCCGTCCCGACAGCAGGGCAGAGGTGGCAGCCAGCCGCAATTTGTCAATCTCTTCATTAATGGCCAGATCCTTTTCTATATAGGTGTCGCTGGACGGCAAGTATGCTTCCGGCTGGTAATAGTCATAATAAGATACATAGTATTCCACAGCATTATTGGGAAAGAAACTCTTGAACTCTCCGTATAACTGGGCTGCCAATGTTTTGTTATGGCTTAATATCAAGGTGGGCTTATTGATGTTTTTAATTACATTTGCAATCGTGAAAGTCTTGCCGGACCCGGTGACCCCCAATAAAGTTTGTGCGGGGACTCCTTCCAGCACCCCTTCGGTCAGCTGGGCGATAGCTTCCGGTTGGTCGCCGGTGGGTTGGTATTCGGAAATCAATTCAAAATTCATAATAGCATGTTTGGTTTAATGAGATGTAAAAATACAGTTATTTCCTTAGATATTATCTATTCATCTCTAAAAAATAGACTCTTGTCGACTTTTTAGCATTTAAAAACATGGAAATATTGCATTATTCGGTGGAAAGGCGTAAATTTGCGCAATTATTTGAATAAGATGAAAAAATATATCATTATAGCTCTTGTCTCCGGTACGGTTCTAACGTCTTGTGGAGAGTATAACAAAGTTTTAAAAAGCACGGACTACGAATACAAGTACGAAGCGGCCAAAAGTTACTTTGGCAAAGGGCAGAATACTAAGGCGGCCACCATTCTGGAGGAATTGATTACCATCATGAAGGGAACGGATAAGGCTGAGGAATCACTTTATATGTTGGGTATGACCTACTATAATCAGGGTGACTTCATCACAGCTTCGCATTATTTCACCACTTATTATAATACTTATCCGCGTGGGGTCTATACGGAACAGGCCAGATATTTTTCAGGAAAAGCATTGTTCCTGGATACTCCGGAACCTCGTTTGGACCAGTCGAGCACCTATAAGGCTATTCAGGAGTTGCAGATGTTTATGGAATATTTCCCTACCAGTAGCCGTCGGCAGGATGCACAGCAAATGATTTTTGATTTGCAGGACAAGCTGGTGATGAAAGACTATCTGGCTGCGAAATTGTATTATGATTTGGGCTCTTATACAGGAAACAGTACTTATAGCACTACCGGTAACAACTATTTGTCTTGCATCGTTACCGCCCAGAATGCTTTGAAAGACTATCCCTATACCAAGATGCGCGAAGATCTTTCTATCCTGGTCTTGCGTGCCAAATATGATATGGCGAAAGCGAGCGTGGAAGAAAAGAAAGAAGAGCGTATGCGTGAAACGATAGATGAATATTATTCTTTCAAGAACGAGTTTCCCGACAGCAAGTATACTAAAGAAGTGGAGAGCATCTACAAGGATGCCAATAAGTACGTAAAAGAATTTAATGAATAAAACTAAATAAGAAATTATGGATTACAAAAAGACAAACGCTCCAAGTAATACTGTTACCCGTGACATGATGGATTTATGTGCAGACACAGGTAACATTTATGAAACTGTTGCTATCATTGGCAAACGTGCCAACCAGATTAGTGTTGAGATGAAGAATGATCTTTCAAAGAAATTGCAGGAGTTTGCCTCATACAACGATAACCTGGAAGAAGTCTTTGAAAATAGAGAGCAGATCGAAATCTCACGTTATTACGAAAAACTTCCGAAACCGACATTGATCGCTGCTCAGGAATATGAAGAAGGCAAGGTTTATTTCCGTAATCCTGCTAAAGAAAAAGAGAAACTACAGTGATTTTTCATTTGGGGCTGTGCAAAAGGTCTTTACCGCAGGTTACACGGATCGTTCTATTTTGAAACATGAGTCGTTTCGTGTGGAAACTGTATCAATCTGAGTAATCTGTGGTACATTTTGATGCACCTCACATTATATTAGCCCTGTTATGCTGAACGCAGTGAGGAATCTGATAACCATTCACTTTGTGTTTTCAGGTTTTTCACTGCGTTTAGAATGACGGGTTGTATGATTAAAATTAAAGAGACTATGATACAACGCATTCAATCTGTTTATTTACTTGTTGTTACCATTTTGATTATTATTTGCCTGTGTAGTCCCGTAGGCTCATACATAGGAAGTGATTATAGTGTTTCCGCTTTAACAAATCTGTGTCTTACTATGGCGGATGGTACTAAAGATTATGCTCCATGGGCCTTGTTTGTGATTTTGCTGGTTGTTGCGGTTCTTGCTTTCGGCACTATCTTCTTGTTCAAAAAACGCATGTTGCAAATCCGTCTGACTATTTTCAGCACCATTTTGTTGATCGGGTATTATGCCACATTGGTCACTTTTATTTTTATGTTGAAAGAAGAGTCTATGACATTTTCTCCTTCATGGACTGTGTGTCTGCCGTTGGTTGCCATCATTTTGAATTGGCTTGCCATCCGCGCCATTGGTAAGGATGAGGTATTGGTTAAAGCATACGACCGTTTGAGATAAGCTGAGGGAATTATTATGTATGATATAAAAAGCCTGCAAGATTCATCTTGCAGGCTTTTGTATTATGAGAGAGAGTCCTTTTTTTATTTAGTAATATCTATCAGATAACTCAGCCGTATGCCTATGAATGAATGGGCTGATCTTTCGAAGAAATCTCTTTTCGAGTTCTTGTAAAAGTCGCTCAATCCCATATAGTAACGTCCTTCCAGCAGGAAATGTCCGATACCGGTACTTACTTCCAGACCGGCGCCGGCTGTGATACCATAATCAAATTTATTCTCCACCTCTTTACCGTGTTCCGGTCTTGTTGTAGAAGTAGTCCAGTTTATCTTTTCGTTGTCACCCAGGAAAAAGCCGATTTGTGGTCCTGCATTGAAAAAGACCTTCACTCCCCGGTTCAATGCATCCTTGCCGAATGCCAGATGTGCCATGAAAGGGATTTCCAGATAATTCATGGTGCGGCTGTAAGAATTGCCGGAATCATCTTCTATCTTTTCGTCCCATCCGCGTTGTGAATAGTTTATTTCCATTTGCACGCCACACATCATCTTGAAATATTTCTCGGACATATATCTCATGGTAACCCCCATAGACATGGTGTTCAAGGTGTTCAGTTTGATTTTCGGGTTGAAGCTGACGGAACTCATGTTCAGACCACCATTGATGCCGACGGCAAAATTATGACGTTCTTCACCCAACTGTGCAGCTGCCGGCAATGCAAAGAGCAATGCCAGTACAAGCAGCCCGAAGTTCTTATACTTTTTCATTATTCAAAATCAAGTTTAATCAGTTCAAAGTCCTTGGTAAAATGAACGAAGAACACTTTACGATTGATAAATCCACCCCAGTTGTTTACGCGTTCAAATTTAAATCCGGTCTGGATAGGGGTGACAGCCACCTTGTCCAGTTTGTCTTCCAGTTTGTTGCCGTATTGGGACAGGCCCTTCAGGAAGAAATATCCTGTATCGAATCCCAGCATACCATATTTAGGGAATGAGTTGAGCATATCCTTGCTGTACCATTTGCGGTAAGCCGATGAGAACTGAACGGCTTCCGGAAATAAATTGTTTGTGTAAAACGAAGAATAGAAATAGGTGTCCAGTTCATAGAAACTGGCCAGATGGTCGTTGGTATAGGTCTGCCATTCCGGATAGCCGAATAACTGCATACGGTAGTCGGGATTGTCACGGGAGGTCACAATCAGTTGTGGTAACAGTTTTATCAATGCCACGTTGGTGCCGGAAGTCGGGATGAATACATTATCCATACTATGGTTCATCGCGCCTTTCAATGATTCCGGAGTAATATTTTCCCCTTTTAATTCGGTAAAAGGAATGCGTTTGGTTTTTAACTCCTCTTTCAGTCCTTTTATAAAATCCACTTTGTCTTTGTCACCATCTTCTGCATCCAGGAAGATAACATTGGCGGTTGTAAACTTGCGGGTAAAATGCTCGTAAACTTCCGAGTACAGATAAGATTGGGGAGTATTTATCTGATAGATGGCGGGATTGCTGAAAACTTCATTCCCTTTGGAGGTAAAAGGTACTACCAGCCGGATATTGTTTTTCTTGGCGAATTCCGCAACCGGTTTCACCTGGTCGGGATAAGCCGGGCCGAAGATAATATCCATGCTCTTCAATTCACTTCTATCCAGAATGTTCTTGATGGAAGAAGTATTGTTATGGGTATCGTATGAGTACAGGTCGATGGATACTCCTTTTTCCTTCAAGCTGTCTACTGCCATCAGGAAGCCTTCATAGTATTCCACCATACGTGTCTGTTCGTCACGGTTGCCCTTGCCGTCTGTCATGAATGGCAGCATTACGGCAGCTTTGATGGTAGATATTTTGCGTGCCTCCTTCTTGCTTTCATTAAACAGCTGGTCGTCCGTGGGGATTACGGCAGGCGTATTATCCACAGGCGTTTCAGTCTTTGTATCCTTAGGATATGGAATACAAAGGAACCTTCCTTTTTTCAGTTTTTCGGTACGCAGTTCAGGATTGGCGGCAATCAGTTCGGCTTCTGTGATGCCATACAGGCGGCTGATGCTGAATATCGTTTCCTTGCGTTCCACTTTATGCATATCCCTGCAATTGGGTTTCAGTGGGGTGGAAGTGGTGACCGGCTTGGTAGTCTGTGCGGCTTTCACCTCGTTCATGATTATCTCCTCGCTGTCCGTCACCTTGGCGGGAATTACGATAACCTGTCCGATACGGAAATTCTCCGCGCTCAGTCCGGGATTTGCCTGGCAGATGCGTTGTGCGGTTACTCCATAGCGTTGTGTCAGCTTGTACAAGGTTTCACCCGACTGGATGGTATGGAACATCTGCTGTTCCGTTCCGATGTTCTTTTGTGGAATCTTCAATGTTTCACCGGTTTTAATTTTCTGGTCGCTGCCGGGGTTCATTTTAACGATATCACCGGTAGTGACATTATACATGCTGGCTATGGAATAAAGACTTTGCCCTTTGGTGATGGTGTGCAGGAAATAGCCGGAAGACTGTGTTTGAGCCATCATTCCGGTGCTGCTGGCAGACAAGGCTGCGATAAGATATAATGCTCGAATAAATTTCATTTGCAGTGTGTTGATTAAACTGAGTGGCAAAAGTACAAAAAAACTGTTTTATTCACATTATATAGAAAGAATAGAAAATATTATTAGGCTTTTTAATTAAATATTTCGTCGGGAAGCATTAATTTTGCAAAGATTACGCAGAGTAAGAAGATTATGAGTGAAGAAAAAGAACTGATTAATGTATACGGTGCCCGTGTACATAACTTGAAAGATATAGATGTTGAAATTCCACGGAACAGCCTGACGGTGATAACCGGATTGAGCGGAAGCGGTAAATCGTCTTTGGCATTCGATACCATCTTCGCCGAAGGGCAGCGGAGATACATTGAGACCTTTTCCGCATACGCCCGTAATTTCCTGGGAGGGTTGGAGCGCCCGGATGTGGATAAGATTACAGGACTCAGCCCGGTAATTTCCATCGAACAGAAAACGACAAACAAGAATCCCCGCTCTACCGTGGGAACTACGACAGAGATATACGATTATCTCCGTTTGCTCTATGCCCGTGCAGGAGTTGCTTATTCTTATCTTTCGGGAGAGAAAATGGTGAAATATACCGAGGAACAGATCATCGGTCTGATTCACCGGGATTATCAGGGTAAGAAGATATTCATGCTTGCCCCGTTGGTACGTACCCGCAAGGGGCATTACAAAGAACTTTTCGAACAAGTGCGCAAGAAAGGTTATCTGTATGTCCGCGTGGACGGCGAGGTGCGCGAAATTGTACACGGCATGAAGCTGGACCGTTACAAGAACCACGATATCGAAGTCGTGATAGACAAGTTGGTCGTATCGGAAAAGGATGACAAACGGCTGAAACAGAGCGTTGCCACTGCCATGCAGCAGGGTGAGGGGCTGATTATGATTTATGACGCCGATACCCGGGAGGTGCGCCATTACAGTAAGCGGTTGATGTGTCCTGTTACCGGACTGTCTTATAAAGAACCTGCTCCTCATAATTTTTCGTTTAACTCTCCGCAGGGAGCTTGCCCCCGTTGTAAGGGGCTGGGGTATGTGAATCTGATTGATGTGGACAAAGTGATTCCCGACAGGAATCTTTCCATTTACGAAGGAGCCATCGTGCCTTTGGGCAAATATAAAAATGCCATGATTTTCTGGCAGATAGAGGCGTTGCTTGAAAAATATGATTTTACGATCAAGACGCCGGTCAAGGATATGCCGGATGATGCGATAGACGAAATACTCTATGGCTCGGATGAGCGTATCAAGATAAAGAGCACCTTGATTCATACCTCTTCCGATTACTTTGTAACTTATGAAGGGATTGTGAAGTACATCCAGATGATGCAGGAGAAAGATGCGTCGGCCACTGCTCAGAAGTGGGCGGAACAGTTTGCCAAGACCGATGTTTGTCCCGAATGCAAGGGAGCGCGTCTGAACAAGGAGGCGTTGCATTTCCGTATCCATGACAAGAACATTTATGAACTGGCAAGCATGGATATTAACGAACTGTATGACTGGTTGCAACAGGTCGATTCTTTTTTGGAAGACAAGCAGCGCATGATTGCCGCCGAGATTTTGAAGGAGATCCGTACCCGTCTTAAGTTTTTGTTGGATGTGGGACTGGATTATCTTTCACTGAATCGCACCTCGGTATCCCTTTCGGGAGGCGAGAGCCAGCGCATCCGTCTGGCAACTCAAATCGGCTCCCAGCTGGTGAACGTGCTTTATATTCTGGATGAACCGAGTATCGGATTACACCAACGGGACAACCTCCGCCTTATCAACTCTTTGAAGAAGTTGCGTGACACAGGTAACTCTGTCATCGTGGTGGAGCATGACAAGGATATGATGCTGGCGGCAGACTATGTGGTTGATATGGGACCGAAGGCGGGCCGCCTGGGAGGCGAGGTAGTGTTTCAGGGGACTCCGAAACAAATGCTTCAGACAGGAACGCTTACCTCTAAGTATTTAAACGGACAGATGAAGATAGAGATACCGGCCGAACGCCGCCCCGGTAACGGGAAATCCTTATGGCTGAGAGGGGCGAAGGGGAACAACCTGAAGAATGTGGATGTGGAATTTCCTTTGGGAAAACTCATTTGCGTCACAGGGGTGTCCGGCAGTGGCAAATCCACGCTGATAAACGATACCTTGCAGCCCATCCTGTCACAGCATTTCTACCGTTCTTTGCAGGAACCTCTGCCCTATGACAGTGTGGAAGGACTGGACTATATAGATAAGGGTGGTGAATGTGGACCAGTCGCCGCTGGGCAGGACACCGCGTTCCAATCCGGCCACCTATACAGGAGTATTCTCGGATATCCGGAATCTGTTTGTCGGTCTGCCCGAAGCGAAGATCCGTGGCTATAAGCCGGGGCGTTTCTCGTTCAATGTAACCGGAGGACGCTGCGAGGCTTGCGGCGGTAACGGATACAAGACCATCGAAATGAATTTCCTGCCCGATGTGCTGGTACCTTGCGAGGTTTGTCACGGTAAACGATATAACCGCGAGACGCTGGAAGTGCGCTATAAGGGTAAATCCATAGCCGATGTACTGGACATGACCATCAATCGTGCTGTAGAGTTCTTTGAGAATGTGCCTCAGATTCTGAATAAAATCAAAGTGCTGCAAGAGGTGGGGTTAGGATATATTAAACTGGGACAGCCCTCCACCACCTTGTCGGGCGGAGAGAGCCAGCGTGTGAAACTGGCTACGGAACTGTCCAAGCGTGATACCGGCAAAACAATATATATTCTGGATGAGCCTACTACCGGGCTTCATTTCGAAGATATCCGTGTGCTGATGAATGTACTGAACAAACTGGTGGAGAAAGGCAATACCGTTCTGGTTATCGAACATAACCTGGACGTGATCAAACTGGCGGATTACATCATCGATATGGGTCCCGAAGGCGGAAGGGGCGGAGGACAGGTGCTTGCTGCCGGAACTCCTGAGGAAGTGGCCGGAAGCAAGAAAGGATATACCCCGAAATTTATAAAAGAAGAATTGGAAAATTAACCGGCATACCAGCAATGAAAGAGAAAATAGCTAAAACCAACGTAGCCCGTCTGCTTGATAAGGCCAAGATAGCATACGAGCTTATTCCATACGAAGTAGACGAGAATGACCTCAGCGCTGTTCACGTTGCCGCCAGTTTGGGCGAGAACATAGAACAAGTCTTCAAGACTTTGGTGCTTCATGGGGATAAATCCGGATATTTTGTCTGTGTCATACCCGGCGAGCACGAGGTGGATTTAAAAATGGCGGCAAAAGTCTCAGGTAACAAGAAATGCGACCTGATTCCCATGAAAGAGCTGCTTCCCCTGACAGGATATATCCGGGGAGGATGTTCTCCCATCGGCATGAAAAAGCATTTCCCCACCTATATACACGAGACTTGCACCGCATTCCCGTACATTTATATCAGTGCCGGTATCCGCGGATTACAGATAAAAATAGCGGCCGATGACCTGATAAAAGAAACGAAAGCAGAGATTTGTTCCCTTTTCACCGAATAAATATGCCAAAAAGAGTCACATTTGTGGCTCTTTTTTTTTCAGATAGACTAAAAGTTATATCTTTGCAAAAAAAGAATACTAACTATTAATTAAATCTTTATCAACTATGTTTGAAGGACAGCCTAAAGGCTTATACGCATTAGCTCTCGCCAATACCGGCGAACGCTTTGGTTATTACACCATGCTTGCTATTTTCACTCTTTTCCTGCAAGCGAAATTCGGCTTTACAGCCGCCACGACGTCAACAATCTTTGCCAGTTTCCTGGCAGGAGTGTATTTCATGCCGCTTATCGGAGGTATCCTGGCCGATAAATTCGGTTATGGCAAGATGGTTACTACCGGTATCGTTATCATGTTTGCCGGTTATGTGCTGCTGGCTATCCCGATGGCAACCAATATCGGATTGTATTCCATGTTCGGCGCTCTTGCCCTGATTGCTTTGGGAACTGGACTTTTCAAGGGAAATCTGCAAGTAATGGTAGGTAATCTGTATGATGCTCCTGAGTATAGCGCGAAACGTGATACCGCTTTCAGTTTGTTCTATATGGCAATCAACATCGGTGCCCTGTTCGCTCCGACTGCCGCTACTGCCATGACCAACTATGTGTTGGGCAAAGCAGGCTTCAGCTATGTGCCCCAGATACCTTCTTTGGCACACCAGTTCCTGGACGGTACGATTACCGCCGAAGGCGAGGCCACACTGACTGCCATGCAGACCGCACAGAATTTCACAGGAAGCATGGCTGATTTCTGTACTACCTATATTGATAAATTGTCAGAAGCCTATAACTATGGTTTCGGTGTAGCTTGTATCTCACTGGTTGCCTCTATGGCTATTTATGTTATTTTCCGTTCTACATTCAAACATGCCGATTACAACTCCAAGCAGGCTAAACCGGCCAATGTACACGAAGAAGAGCTGACTCCCGCACAGACCAAAGAACGCATTGTCGCTTTGTTACTGGTATTCGCTGTGGTTATTTTCTTCTGGATGGCATTCCATCAGAACGGTCTTACCATGACCTTCTTCGCCCGTGACTACACGGCACATGAGGTAACCGGTCTGGATCGCCTTGGCTTCAGCGTATGGAATCTGGCTCTGCTTATTGTAACCGTTTATGCAGGTTTCTCACTGTTCCAGTCCAAGACAGGCAAGGGCAAATTGATTTCAGGCGTTATTGCTACCTTGGCTCTTGTGGTTTTAGGAGTCAATTATGGTACTATGGACCCTACATTGCCTATCCTTCCTCAGATTTTCCAACAGTTTAACCCCTTCTTCGTTGTCGCTCTGACTCCGGTATCACTGGCAGTATTCGGTTCATTGGCAAAGAAAGGAAAAGAACCATCAGCTCCGCGTAAAATCGGTATCGGTATGGTGATTGCCGCAGTAGGTTTCATGTTGCTGGCATTCGGCTCATTCGGTCTGCCTACTCCTGCTGAAGTAGAAGCCAATGGTATTGCCGAGAGCGCGTTGGTTTCACCCAACTGGCTGATCTCGACTTATCTGGTATTGACTTTTGCCGAATTGTTCCTGTCACCGATGGGTATCTCATTTGTTTCCAAGGTAGCTCCTCCCAAGTATAAAGGCGCTATGATGGGACTTTGGTTTGTGGCTACTGCTATTGGTAACTATCTGGTAGCTATCATCGGTTATTTGTGGGGTGATATGCAGTTGTGGATGGTATGGAGTGTATTGATTGTGTGCTGCTTGCTTTCCGCATTGTTCATCTTCTCTATCATGAAGAAACTGGAAAAGGTTGCGAAATAATTCCCGCCTATATTATATATGAAAAAGAAGCCCGCTTAACCAATCAGCGGGCTTCTCTTTTTTATAAATTACAGAAGAAGGATACGAAAACAGGAACACTCATATCAATCAGTATTCCGTGGAATATGGCCAGGGGAATCATGTCTTTTCCCGAATAACGTGTGATGGATGGCAGCAATACATCCATCGAGTTCACTCCGGCAGCCGAGATAGGAGCCAGCTGTCCGAAATATTTCCGTATGAGCGGAGCACCGAGCAATGCCATCATCTCCCGGAAAATATTGGCCAGTAACGCAATGGTTCCCAATTCGGTGGCCAGTTGTAATCCGATAGACGGTTCTTTGAACTGTGTGATCAGAATGGAGGACAGTGAATAATAGGCAAAGCCGCTGCCCACCGCCATACAGTCGAATACACTCCATTGGCTTAATAGCAGACTGGCCAGTGCCGAGAAAAGCAAGGTTCCCGCAATGGTAGCCATCGGTACCAGGAGCATTTTCAGCCGTAAGCTTTTAATCAGTTCTTTCAATTTCTTATTGCTGCCTATGCTGATTCCTACTTGGAGCATCAGTGCATAAAGCACATACATGGAAACAGAGTGCATGTCATACTGGAAATTATTGACAGCTCCAATCATACATCCTGCACAAAAAAATGCGACAACAACCAAACTGCCTTTCATTGTTTGCCTCCTTTCTTAAAAAACAGATGAAATACCAGGAAAGAAGCTAGCATACTGCCCAAAATGCTTAATGTAGCCAATATAGCCGCCTGCCATCCGAATCTGCCTAAATTGTTAATGATTAAGCTGTTGGAGCCGATAGAGATTCCCAAAACAAACAACAGCAGGAAGATAGTGAGTGATGTACTCTTTTCTATTTTCTGTAAAAACTGCAAGTTGCGCAATACATATCCTATACCGATACCAACAAACATAATAGATATAATAGTAAACATAGCAATCAATTTTTATAGTAAAACATATACAACCCGACGGTTTCACCGAATGAGAACCATCATGCAATATATCTTTCATCGGGCACGTGTGTGGGTAGGATGAAAGTTGGGTAATAAATTACGTGTGAGTGGAAATCTAAAACAAATCCGCTGAACCAATGTACATGCACAATGAAGTGATTACACAGGGGGGTATTTCCCGATGTAAGGTGATGTATGCTGTATGTAGTCTGTAATTGGTT
>ENA-OQKS01000075-OQKS01000075.1-human-gut-metagenome-genome-assembly--contig:-NODE-75-length-28451-cov-3.475145_pt1 | contig 28451 bp, 23 predicted proteins | sample MGYA00242804_ERZ504808 | MGnify/ENA primary metagenome ERZ504808 (study PRJEB26092, sample SAMD00036375) | human gut metagenome | host: Homo sapiens | study: EMG produced TPA metagenomics assembly of...
CGAGGTCACGTCGGTGAAACGCACGTCCGCCCTGCAGCGAGGGTCAGGCGCCCGTCCGGCGAGGTGATCGCGTTCTCGCGCGCCTTCCTCGCCACTTCCGCGGCCTTCGGGCTCAGCGACTGCGCGGCCTTCAGGGAACGGGTGCCGTCGTCGCCTTCCTCACGTTTCCAGGCCCAATGGCCGGTTTCGTGGTCCACTTCGGTCATGGTGCGGCCGTCTTCGCCGAGCTCGACGTTGACGAGTGTGACGGAGCCGCCGTCGTCCTCGGGGCTTCTCATCCATCAGCTGGAAGATGCGGGACGCGCCGGCGAGCGCCATCATCACCATGTTGAACTGCATGGAGACCTGGCCGAGCGGGTTGACGAAGGAGCGCGACAGGGTGAGCAGGGAGATGAGGGCGCCGAGGGTGAGCTTGCCCGCGCCGGCGAGACCGAAGTTGCCCATGCCGGAGAGCGCCATGAATCCGCCGACGATGGCGAGCAGAATGTAGAGGATGTAGCCCATGTTGCCTACGACGGGCATGGTCACGTTGCCCCAGGTGTTCGCTTCGGCGGAAGCGTGGAACAGTTCCTCGTTCTTCTCGTCGAAGGTCTTCTGGGTGGCGTCCTCATGGTTGAAGACCTTGATGACCTTCTGACCGTTGACGGATTCCTCGACGAAGGCGTTCACGTCGCCGATCCACATCTGCTGCTTGACAAAGTAGCGGCCGGAGCGGGAGACGATGGCGCGCACGACTACGAACAGGATCGCGGCGAACACGAGCACGAAGATCGTGACCGGCACCGACAGCCACAGCATGGAGACCAGTGCGGCCAGTGCGGAGATCGCGGACGAGAACATCTGCGGGAAGGACTGGCTGATGGCCTGGCGCAGGGTGTCGGTGTCGTTGGTGTAGCGGCTCATGATGTCGCCGTGCTCGTTGGTGTCGAAGTAGCGGATGGGCAGGGTCTGCTGGTGGGCGAACATGTCGTCGCGGATCTTCTTCAGGGTGCCTTGCTCGACGGTGACGATGAGCCACTGCCATAGCCAGCTGCAGAAGGTGCCGGCGGCGTAGAGGCAGCCCATCAGCGTCAGCGCGCGCAGCAGCGGGCTCCAGTCGGGGTTCTTCACGCCGACCAACGGCAGAATGTAGCTGTCGATCAGCGACTGCAGGAACAGCGCGGAACCGGCTTGTGCGGCCGCACCGATCAGGATGCACAGCACGATCGCCACGACGTGCCACTTGTATTGGAAGATGTAGCCGAAGATGCGCTTGGTGGTTCCGGGGGCGGCCTTCTGCATCGGCGGCTTTGCGCCCGGCTTGTTACCCGGCTTGGTCTGCATGGTTTTTTCAGCGTTGTTCTTAGTCATTTCCGTTCCTCCTTTCACTTCAGTTCCTCAGGCTGGGCCTGGTTCTTGGTCTGCGATTCGTAGATGGAACGGTATTCGTCGCAGGTCCGCAGCAGTTCCTCATGGGTACCGGATGCGGTGATGCGGCCTTCCTCCATAACGAGGATCATGTCGGATTCCTGCACGGATGCGATGCGCTGGGCGATGATGATCTTGGTGGTGTCGGGGATCTCGTTGTGGAACGCCTCGCGGATCAGCTTGTCGGTTTTGGTGTCGACGGCCGAGGTGGAATCGTCGAGAATCAGGATCTTCGGCTTCTTCAGCAGTGCGCGTGCGATGCACAAGCGCTGGCGCTGGCCGCCGGAGACGTTGGTGCCGCCTTGCTCGATGTACGTGTCGTACTTGTTGGGGAATTCCTGGATGAAGCCGTCGGCCTGCGCGAGCTGGCAGGCGTGGTGGATCTCCTCGTCGGTGGCGTTCGGGTTGCCCCAGCGCAGGTTCTCGGCGATGGTTCCGGAGAACAGCACGTTTTTCTGCAGCACCATGGCGACTTGGTCGCGCAGGACCTCCATGTCGTAGTCGCGCACGTCGACGCCGCCGACCTTGAGCGAGCCGGAGGTCACGTCGTACAGTCGCGGCACGAGCTGCACCAGACTGGATTTTGCGGAACCGGTGCCGCCGACGATGCCGACGGTCATGCCGGAACGGATCTTCAGGTTGATATTGTCGAGCACCGGCTTTTCGGAGTTATCAGAGTAGCGGAAGTCGACGTTGTCGAATTCGATGGACCCGTCGGCCACTTCCTTGATGGGGTTGGCCGGGTTGGTCACCGTGCTTTCCTCGTTGAGCACCTGGCAGATACGTTCCGCGGACGCCTGGGAAATGATGCACATGACGAAGACCATGGACAGCATCATCATGGCCATGAGGATCTGCATGGCGTAGGTGACCAGTGCGGTCAGGTCGCCGGTGGTGAGCCCCAGCGCGGCATTATTGCCCGAGGCCACGATCTGCTTGGCGCCCATCCATGCGATGAGAATCATCGAGACGTATACGCAGACCATCATGAGCGGGTTGTTGAAGCTCATCACACGGTCGGCCTTGCTGAAGTCCTTGTAGATGCGCTGGGAGATGCGGCCGAACTTGCTGATCTCATGGGATTCGCGGGTGTAGGACTTGACCACGCGGATGCCTTGAAGGTTCTCGTCGACCACGTTGTTGAGCTTGTCGTAGGTGTGGAACACGCGCTCGAACACCGGGTGCACGTACACCGCCAGACCGCACAGACCGAAGGCGAGAACAGGGATGCACGCCAGGAACACCAAGGAAATGGACGGGCTGATGCGGAACGAGAAGATCCACGCCACGATCATCATGATCGGGGCTCGCACACCCAGACGAATGATCATGGAATAGGCGTTCTGCAGGTTGGTCACATCGGTGGTGAGCCTGGTGATGATCGAGCCGGTGGAGAACTTGTCAATATTGGTGAAGCTGAAGCCCTGCACCTTCTCGAATTCGTCATGACGCAGGTTCTTGGCGAATCCAGCGCCGGCGATCGCGGCGAACTTACCGGCAAGGAAGCCAGCCGCGAGCGAACATAGCGAGCACGCCAGAAGAATCAGACCGAATTTGACGATGGCGGGCATGCTTTTGCCGGTGATGCCTTCATCAATCAACGACGCCATCACCGTGGGGATGAGGATTTCCAGAACACCTTCGACCACCACAAATATCGGGGTGAGAATGCTGGGCTTCCTATATTCACGCAGCGATTTGCCAAGCGTGCGTACGAGATGCCGCTTTTGTTTTGGCTGCGATTGCACCGCAGCCGTTGTCACGTTTGTTCCGCTCACTTACTCTTCCTTTCCTGTTTCGTCTTCCTGTGATGTTTTCCGTACAGTTGGTTGCGATTCGCATTCCCGCGATTGCCGTTCCCGCGATTCCGCCTCGCACAATGCCAGGCTGGAGTAGCGGCTTTCGTCGCCGATCAGCCCGGTGGAGACCAGATTGGTTTGCATCACGTCGAGCACGTGCATGAATTCGCGGATCTCGTCATCGCTCAAACCCTGAAGAAGAATGCCTTCCATGGCGATTGCGCTGGTGCGCAGCGCTTCGGCGATGTCGCGCGATTTGTCGGTGAGCACGATTTTCTTCAACCGCGCGTCCCTCGGCACGGATTCGCGCACGATAAGCCCTTTGCGTTCCATCAATGCGAGCACTCTGCTCGACGTCGACCGGGTGATGCCGAAGCGGCGTTCCACATCCTGCGGGAAGATCTCTCGTTCCGAATGGCGTGCGAGGAAGGTGATGATGTCGATGTTGCCACCGCTCAGACTCTCCACTTCCATAGGACGCGTCACCGCAAGATACCGGTTGATGACGTTGTGCAGCGATCGGATGGCGACGCTCGGCGGCTTGCATGCGCCTCGGTCCCACGCTTCGGCGAACGCGGGGTTCACCGAAGCCGTTCCATCGTTCTGTATATCGTTCACGGAACATAAGATAACACGTTGTACATACAACAGTTGCATATGCAACATTCAGTGTGTCGTGTGTGACGGAACCGGATCGCAGCGCACCGAGCGCAATATTGTAATCGACAAAATCAACTTAAAAATAAGACCAAAAATAAAGCTCGGAACAAGACCGAAACCAAAGTATGAAAAAGACCGAGGATGTGGTCCGCACCGGTTCATTCGCGGGCCACATCCTCGGCCTAAATCCTTGAAACTCCTTTGTCTTACGTCTTGTTTACGTCAATCCGTCTTATTCGGCGGTTTCGGCGATTTTGGCGTATTCGTCGAGCATGAAGGCGGTGATGGCCTTGCCGCCGTCGCTCATCAGCATCGGCATGGAGTTGATCGGCATGGACTTGAGGAACATGCGCATCATGTCGTTGTCGGGCAGCTGCGGCAGATTGCCGGCCTCGCCTTCCGCATACACGGATGCGACGATTTTGGAGCCGACCGGATCGTCGGCCCATTCGCCGAACGTGGACCATTCGTCGAGCGGCAGGGCCTTGCCGTCGCCGTCGAGCGTGACGACGGCCACGGCGGCGATGTCGCGGCTGGACGTGCCGACTTCGACGGTGTATTCGCCGGCTTCGACATGCCAGTCGTTGAACTTCTCGGACCAGTAGGCGAAGGCGCGCTCGTCCAGATCGAAGGAGATCTCAGCCGATTCGCCGGCCTTGAGGAACACCTTTCGGAAGCCCTTGAGCTCATGCTTCGGGCGGGCCACGGAGGCCTTGCCTGGAGCCACGTAGACCTGCACGGTTTCGGCGGCGTCCACGTCGGACGTGTTGGTGACGGTCGCGGTGACGTGTGCGGTGTTGACGCCGGTCTTGGCGACGTTCACGCCGTCGATCGCAAAGGTCGCGTAGCTCAGGCCGAAGCCGAACGGGTAGTCGACGGCCTTGTCGTACGTGTCGTAGTAGCGGTAGCCGACGAACACGCCCTCACCATAGTCGACGTGCCCCTCCTCACCCGGCCAGTTGATCATGCTCGGATCGTCGTTGATGTCCATCGGAATGGTCTGTGCCAGCTTGCCGGACGGGCTGACCTTGCCGAAGATCACGTCGGCGAGCGCCGGACCGCCCGCCTGGCCAAGCAGCCAGGATTCGAGGATGCCCTTGGCGTTGCCCGCCCATGGTGCCACGGAGACGACGGAGCCGTTGGACAGCACCACGACGACGTTCTTGTTTTCGGCGGCGACGGCGTTGAGCAGTTCGACCTGCTTGGCTGGAATGTCGAGGGTTTCACGGTCGAAGCCTTCGGATTCGGCGGCTTCCGGAAGGCCGAGGAACATGAGGACGACGTCGGCGTTTTTGGCGGTTTCGACGGCTTCGGTTTCGAGCTTGGCGTCGGCCGGTTCGAGGTCGAGGGTGAAGCCTGGGGCGAACTTGGCGTCCACGCCGCGTTCGGTGAGGGTGTCGAGGAAGCTGGTCATCTTGGTTGGGGTGATGTGCGAGGAGCCGCCGCCCTGGTAGCGCGGAGTGCGTGCGAATTCGCCGATGACCGTGACCTTGGCATCGCCGGCGATCGGAAGGATGGCATCATCGTTCTTGAGCAGCACCATGGATTCGATGGCCGCCTGATGTGCGACTTCGTCGTGAGCTTCGATGTCGAAACGATAGTTTTCGATGCTCATGGCTGCGCGCGTCTTGTTGACCAGGTCGATCATGCCTTGTGCCATGCGGTCGAGCTGTGCCGGCTGGATGCGACCGTCGCGTGCCGCATACACGATTTGGTCGTCGGTGTAGCTTGGCGGCATTTCGAGGTTGAGGCCCGCGTTGAGGGATGCGACGCGATCATGGTCGGCGCCCCAGTCGCTCATGACGATGCCTTGGAAACCCCATTCGTCGCGCAGCACGTCGGTGAGCAGCCAGTGGTCCTGGGCGGCATGCACGCCGTTGATGCAGTTGTATGCGCACATGATGGTCCACGGCTGGGCTTCCTTGACGATGTGCTCGAACGCCGGGAAGTAGATTTCGCGCAGCGCACGCTGGGAGATGTTGGCGCTGATGCGCAGACGATCGGTTTCCTGATTGTTGGCGGCGAAATGCTTGAGCGAAGTGCCCACGCCCTTGGATTGCACGCCGGCGACGATGCCGATGGCTTCATGACCCGCCAGGTACGGGTCTTCGGACCAGTATTCGAAGCAACGGCCGCCAAGCGGGTTGCGCTTGATGTTCACGCCCGGGCCGAGGATTACGGCGACCTTCTCCTGAATGCACTCTTCGGCCATGGCTTCGCCAACCTGGTGGATGAGTTCCGGATTCCAGGAGCTGGACAGACCAGCCGCCGGCGGGAAGCAGGTGGCAGGCACGCAGTTGTTCAAATCGACTTCGCCGGTGGTGGCCGAGTTGGACTTGCGCAGGCCGTGGGGGCCATCGGTGATCATATAGCCGGGAATGCCCTTGGCTTCAACACCCTGCAGATGCCAAGCGTCGCCGCCGGAAGTCAGGGATGCCTTCTCTTCAAGCGTCAGATCATTGATGGAAGGATAGGTTTTTTCGCTCATACGTTCCTCTTTCGCATCGTTTTCTTGAGTTCGTATCGGTTAACCGATCTGCATGAGACCTCAACCCCGAAATCTCTACTAACCGGTTGGTAGGTACTTTATCAAAACCAACACCGCAACACGCCAATCTTCTTTGAAAAATCAATTAACCGACCGTAAAGTAACTGCAGTATTTACAACTTGAGAGAAATGACGATTCATAAGCATTGCAGCGCACATGAATCGCCATCAATGAAGGGCAAGAGAGGGAATCATCATGGCCAACGAAGAAGTCGACCGAAGGGCGGAGATTCTCAACGCGGCCGTCGAACTGTTTGGGACGCTCGGCTATTACGGCACTTCCCTGCAGAAAATCGCCGATCGCGTAGGACTCACCAAGGCTGGCGTACTGCATTATGTCGGCAGTAAGGAAGGACTGCTCACAGCCGCGCTGGACGAAGTCTACGATTCCGAAACGGAAGACATTCTTACCGACATGGTACGTGAGCCACGACCGTTGATCGCCGACATGTGGCGCAGAATCGTGGCGGTGAACGCACGCAGACCGCTTCAGGTGCACATGTTTTCCACGTTGAGTGCCGAAGCGATCGACCCGAACCACCCTGCACACGAGTACTTCGCCAATCGTGAGCTGCATAATGCCGATACCGCGCTCAATATCCGTTGGCGTGTGCCCGAAGGCGTTAATACGCGTCGGCTGCTTAATGCGGGATTCGCCATGATGGATGGCGTGCAGCTGCGTTGGCTGCGCACGCCCGGTCAGGACCTGAACGCCATGTGGGCGGAATGCGAAGACTCCCTGTTCCCCCTGCCCATGTGGGAGGGCTACCGCTAAGCCTCTGCCCCGGCACTGCATTACTGTATGGATGCAGACGTAGAAGGAGGCATGTATGCGGATTTTGCTGGCACCGGACTCGTTCAAGGAGGCCGCTTCGGCTGAAGCAATCGCACAGGCGATGGCTCGTGGCATTAAGCGCGGCGACCCGCAGGCCGAATGCCGGCTTTTGCCGCTTTCCGACGGTGGCGAAGGATTGACGCACGCCTTGGTTCATGCCACCGGCGGCACGTTGCATGATGTTGAGACGGTTGATGCGGTCGGTCGCCCGATTATTGCGCAGTTCGGGTTTCTTGGCAATAAGCACACTTCCCGTACCGCCGTGGTCGAGTTGGCTTCGGCAAGCGGACTTGAGCAGGTCTCCCCTGCCGACCGTGATCCAATGGCTGCATCCACGTTTGGCACAGGCTTGCTGATTCGCGCTGCGATCGACGCCGGCGCGGATCGCATTGTGCTCGGCTTGGGAGGTAGCGCCACCACGGATGGCGGTACCGGATTGGCTCACGCATTTGGATTTCGTTTTCTCGATGCGCATGATTCCGACATTCCGCTTGGTGGCGGCGCTCTTGTTGATTTGGCAAGGATTGACGATTCAAGAGTTTCCGATTCCATCAAAAACGTTCCGATTGTTCTCGCTTGCGACGTCACCAATCCTTTGACCGGCCCGGAAGGTGCCGCCCATGTGTTTGCCCCGCAAAAAGGCGCGACCGCAACACAGGTCGAGCTTCTCGATCAGGGGCTTGCGAATCTCGCGCGCGCAATCATGCAATATAACGGCCGCGATATCGAGCACACTCCGGGAGCGGGCGCTGCGGGAGGTACCGGAGGTGGCATGCTTGGCCTGTTCAACGCAACAGTGAAGCCGGGAATCGAACTCGTGCTTAATCTTGCACATGGCCGTGAAGCGTGCGCTTGGGCTGACGTCGTCATCACCGGAGAAGGTTCTATCGACAGTCAAACGCCATACGGCAAAGTGCCAAGCGGCATTGCAAAATTGGCGCAATCGCAAGGAAAACCAACCATTGCCATCGGCGGAACGGTAACCCGTGACCCACACACCGTCGAAGCGCTGAACGAAACCGGCATTATCGCAACATTCGGCATTGCGCCCGGGCCAGCAGATCTTACAACGTTGATCGCCAACACGGAACGCAATGTCGAAATCACCTGTGCCGCAATCGCCAGCACATTGCGCATCACCGCAGCTACTTCACCCTGCGAATCAGCATGATGAACACCGCACCCAGCAGCACCGCGACCACAGCGATCGGGAACAGCGCCGCATAACTGCCAGTGGCAAGCACAATCGCACCGACAACCACAGGCGCAAGCACCTGACCAACGGTGTTGGCAAGATTCAGAATGCCCAGATCCTTACCAGCTTCTTCCTGACTTGGCAACACATCGACGTTCAACGCCTGATCGACGGCAATGTAAATGCCATAACCAGCACCGCCGATGCCTGCAAACAGCATCATGCCCAAAGCATTCGGCATGAAACACGGAATGGCCACACCAATCGCGATAATCACCGAACCGATCGCCACGATGACCTTGCGGCGCTGCAGACGGTCCGACAGCGGACCCGACACCATGGACGTGACGATCAGCACAACCATGGAAATCACCGACATGGTGGAAATCGTCGCCGCGGAATCCTTTACGCTCAACCCGCAGTATTTCTGCAGAATATACAGCTGATAGCCGGAAATCATGTTCCAACCCAAGATAAGCAGCAATCTGCCCATCAATGCCAAGTAAAAATCTCGGCAATTCTTGGTAGGAGGAATGAACGAACGCAGCAACTGCTTGACGTCGAGCTTTGCGGTGGCATCCGAAGACTCGACGGAAGCCACAGAAGCAGCCGAGGAGCGTTCGCGCGGCCAGATCAGCACGGTCACGATACCGGTGACTGCGAACAGTGCCGCACCGATCGCAAATCCGGTGCCCATGTTTTCAATGAATTTCGATCCGAGGAACGTTCCGGCGGATGATCCGACGATCTGCGCACCACCATAGAATGCGGAGAACGTACCACGCACGTTTTCCGGAATGCGGTCGGACAGCACTGCCACAGCCGGAGCGATCATCATGTTGACGCCGACCTGCACAATGCACCATCCGGCTACAATACCCACCAACTGCGCACTGGAGAAGGCGAGCACATAGCCGGCTGCCGTAATCAGACCACCTGCCACAATCCATGGCGTGCGCTTGCCGAAACGCGAGCGCGTGATGTCGCTTAACGCACCAAAAATACACGTTGGAGAACAGTGCGAATACGCAGCCTACGGAATTCATGGTGCCGAGAATCACTTCGGGCACGCCTATGTTCAGTTCGGTGAATCGTTGCGGCAGCAGCACGGCCGATCCGGAAGTGCCTGCGACCATCCAAATCAGCGAGAAGAGCACGAAGCCGACGCCGAATCGCCATTTTTCGGTGGATGTCAGTTTGCGGCCGCTGTCAGGTGCGATATCACTCAATACTGCGATGCTTGGCTCGCGTGATGCGTTTGCTGTCATGATTCCCCCTTTGGAAGCATGTTCTTTTTTGAAATATTGAAATGATTTGAAATATACGATGAAGAAAGCTTTTTTTCATTTTTGGTATGATCGCAGTCCTGCCGACGCCGACTTTTATTTGGCTTCAGCTTCGGCAGGACTTTCGTTCATACGATTTCACACGATTCCGTACGATTACAGCGCCATCTGCAGATGATGCGTTCCCGCAACAAGATCGACGCGCTCATGGTCGACGATATCCACGAATGCCGTGGTTCCGGCAGGTACCGCAACCGTCAGATCAAGCACATTGTCGTTGACTTCCCATTGCACTTCCGCCTTGCCATATGGGGTGATGTGAGAGGTTTCGGCATGGGTGAGATCTCCCCCGATCACCGGAGCGATACGGAACCGCTTCCAGCCGGGTTCAACGGCTTCAAGGCCGCCGATATGCGCATGCATCCATTCCGCCACCGATCCGAGCGCGTAATGGTTGAACGAGGTCATGCCGCCGGGGTTCAGCGAACCATCGGCCCGCATGGAATCCCAACGTTCCCACGTGGTGGTGGCCCCCATAACCACTTGGTAAAGCCAGCTTGGGCATTCGGTGGAGGTAAGCAGCGCGTAGGCCTCGTCGTTATGGCCGGTCATGGTCAACGCCGGAAGCACGAATGGCGTGCCGGCGAATCCGGTGCTTACCTTGCCGCCGGATTCGCGCACCAGGCAGGCGAGTCGATTGCCGGCCTTCACGCGGCGCACCGGTTCGCCGTCAAGCAGTCCGAAGGCGATGGCGAGCGCGTAGGCGCACTGGGTGTCGGATGTCATGGTGCCGTCAAGGTTGGTGAAACGCTGCAGGAATCCATCAATCACACGGTCACGCAGGGCGGCGAATCGAGTTTCATCATCGGTTTTGCCGAGAATATGCGCGATGTGCGTGCCTTGCATGCAGCTGCGTGCGTAGAACGCGGTGGCGACCAGTTCCTTTTCGGTCATGGCCTGCGTAGGATCTTCCGGAGGCGCGGTCGGATCAAGCCAATCGCCAAGCTGCCCGAGCGGATAGTCCGGCTTGCGATCCCATACGCCATCGGGCGAAAGGTACCCTGCCACTTCATCGATCCAATCACGGATCAGATCGTAGGAATCGGCGAGCACCTGCACGTCCCCGCTTTCCATGTACAGCGTCCACGGCACTTCCACCGCCGAATCGCCCCACGTGGAGATGGCTTGTGGATGCGCCCATACGCCCAACGGCACGAACGGCACGTAGAACGGCACAGTGCCCCACTTGACCTGGTCGGCACGCACGTCTTTCAGCCAGCTTTTCAGGAACCCGTATACGTCATACAAATAAGCCGCGGTAGGCACGAACAGGCAGATGTCTCCCGCCCAACCCATGCGTTCGTCGCGTTGCGGGCAGTCGGTTGGAATGGACACGAAGTTGGAACGCATCGACCATACGGCGTTCTCGTGCAAACGGTTGAGCAGCGGATTCGATGTGGTCAGTTCGCCGGTGCGTTCCATCACGGAATGGTAGACGCGGCAATCCATGTCGGCTGCGGTCAGTTCTCCTGCGAAACCTTCGATCTGTGCATAGCGGAAGCCGTGCATCGCGAATCGTGGCTCCCACCAAGCGTCGGAACCGTTGGAAGTGTACACATCGCACTGCTGGCCTCTGCGCAAGGTTCGCGTGGCGATGGATCCGTCCGGTTCCAACACTTCCACATGACGTAACGTCACGCTTTGTTCTGCTTCAAGATCGCGCATGTGCAGGCGGATGCGCTGCGAACAGTTCTGTCCGAAGTCAACCAGCCATATGCCACGACCATCTTCCGTGTTGCCGATGCGTTCGATGCTGACCGGCTCATGCGATTCATGCGCGCGCACCGGCGATGTTTCAGGATTTTCAATACGTGCCGGGTCATACATGACTTCCGCGACCGGCTGCCAGGAGCTGTCGTCGAATCCTGGTTTCGACCATCCCGGCTGTTCCAGTCGAGCGTCATATCGTTCGCCTTCGCACAGATCCGAGCAGACGATCGGTCCGAGCGTCGCCTTCCATTGGCGGTCCCATGCGTTGGAATATATGTTCTGCATACTGCCGTCGGCATATTCGACCTCAAGTTGCGCGAATACGGCAATACGATCGCCATAGAAGTTGGAGTAACCGCCATCGAAGCCGAGGCGTCCGCGGTACCATCCGTCACCGAGCCAGAATCCCAATGCGTTGGCACCGGACTGCAGTTCGTCGGTCACATCGTAGGTGAAGCATTCCACGCGCTGGTTGTAGTTGCTCCAGCCTGGTACGAGCGCGTCATTGCCGACTTTGACGCCGTTGATTTCGGCTTCCACAAGACCGAGTGCGCTTAGATATAGGCGTGCGCGTTTGGGTTGTTCCTTCAGTTCGACTTCGGTGCGCACTAATGGCAGGTGACGATGGTCAGTTTCGGATTCGCTCCACGATGGTCCGACGAAATCGGCGACATGCTCATGTTCTTCCAATAGTCCGACTTCGAAATGCAGGGTTGCGCTCGGTTTGCCCAATGGCTGGTGACTTGCCGAAACGGCCTGCATGGTGGCGAACACTTCTTCGCGTGAGGCGAGCGGCGCGAACTGCCATGGAATAAGCACGGAAGTGTCAGTGGGCAGGTAGGTGCGTTCTTGCCGGGAACACGTCGTGTCACTTTGAGCAGGATCTGCGCGTCGATTGGCAGCATGCCGGAGCACACCCACGTCATGCGTGGGGCTGCGGTGGCGATGCCGAGCGCATCTCCCGGGTAGTGTTCCACGGTGAAGCTGATGATGTCAAGATCCGAAGCCAGCGTACTGGGCACAATCTGCGGATCAGTAATGGCCATGATGACCCCTTTGTCTACAAAAATAATGGATCACTTGTTTGTGATGGTGGGAAGCCAAAGTCCGAGCCATGCCGCAAGGAGAGAGAAACGAACGGCGACGATGGCTGGGACTTTGGCTGGCAATCGCAAGGTATTGCATAACTGACTTGCGATTGGAGATATTGAGTTGTTATGTGATTGCTGTTGCTAATCAGGCTGCGATCTTGTGTGCCTGACGTTCTTCGTCGGTGCCGTACTTCTTCTGAGCACGGATCATGATGGTACCGGCGATGCCTTCGATGATTACGATGCCGAAGAAGCACCACATAGTGGTCTGAATGGTTCAGGAAGCACCAGAGCCGGGGTGATGAGCGCGAACAGGCCACAGCACAGGCGGGAGAAGCCGTTGATGAAGCCCTGGATGGAGGCGCGAATCTCGATCGGGAAGGATTCCTGGGTCCACACCTTGTACAGTGCTTCGCCTGCCAGCGGGGATCCGAGGTTCATGAAGGCTGTCGCGCCGACGATGACCCATAGGTCCGCACCTCCCATGGCCATGGCGGCCATGGCGATCAGCGAGATCACGATGCCTGCGAAGAACGCCTTGTTACGATATTTGCCGCCTGCGATGGACGCGAACACGATGTTGAGCACGAGCGTCACGAAGTTGAGGATGATGCCCAAGCCGGTGGCCAGGGACTGGGCGGCTCCAGCCTTGGAGAACATGTAGGTCTGGAACTGGCCCCACGTGTTGGCCAGCAGGTTCCAGCCGACGTAGAAGATCACGATGGCAAGGAAGTAGGTGAGCAGCACCTTCTTGTCGGCGCCGAACAGCACCTTGGTCACGGAAACCTTGCCGTTGCCTACAACAGCCGGACGTGCGGCGTCACGAACGTCGGCAGCTTCATGGAAGCGGCGGAAGGTCGGAGAAAGCAGTCGCCACAGCCATGCGATCACAGCGAATACTGCGAGGATGGCGAACACCACACGACCACCGGTGGCACCCTGCATGGCGGAAACCAGGAACGCGCAAATGAAGGAGATGAACACACCCACCTGCCAGAACACCTGGGTGGTGGAGACGAGCTGTGCGGCGGTGGCCTCGTCTGGAGCATCATGGGAGACGATGGTCATGGAAACCGGCAGATCCGCGCCGGAAGCCAAACCTGCAATGATCAGGCCGATCAGCAGTACGGTGAAGTTCGGGGCGAACACGCAGATGGCGGCACCGATGGCGTAGAACAGGTTGATCCAGTTGAAAAACAGCACGCGGCCGATCTTGTCGGCCAAGCGGCCTCCGAACAGCGAGCCGAAGGCGATGGCGAAGGTCAGAATACCGGAAAGCAGGCCGACCTGCGTGGTATCGAGTCCAAGGCCTTCCTGCCAGACCACAATGGTTGCCGACAGACCGACGATGATGCCGGATCCCAGCATCGATCCGATGCCTGCGGCGAAGGCGAGCGGCATGTATTCGCCCAATCCTTTGCCCTTCTTGGTTGAAGTATTCATTGCTCTTTCCTTACTTTTTCATACTTGCATGCGTTTTTTCACACAAGTATGTCCTTCTTTTTTCTAAATGGTTTTCACTGCGTTTTCAAATTGCCGAGGCGTCTCCTTTGATCTGTCCAGCATTCAGAAAACACTGCGATTCCATTGTTTTATACACCAGAACATCCTGCCGTTCTCAGTAGCACCTCCAGTGATGTTGTAGTTGAAATACTACATTCGTTTTTGAAAATTTCAAAAACGTCGCGCGTTTTTCAATATACAATTTCAAAAGAGAGCGCGTAGACTATTGATACATCAAGGAATAACCGGTTTATGTACGAACAGGAGCAATCTCATGCCAGCATCAAAACGTGTGGGCGTTTCCGACATCGCCAAACATGCCGGCGTCTCCATCGGCACCGTATCCAACTATCTCAACTACCCCGAACGCGTATCGGACACCTTAAAAGAAAAAATCGGCGCAAGCATCAAAGAACTGGGCTACACCCCCGCAGAAACACGCTTCTCCCCCACGCGAGAGAACGCCGGACCGCGCCTCATCGGCTATATCATGACCGATATCGAACATTCCCTGTTCACCTTCATCCATGAAGGAGCGCAGGAGGTCTGCGAAGAAAACGACCTGCAGCTTATCGCCTTGAACGCATCATCCGACGCGCAACGGCAAAACGAACTGGTGAAAACACTCATCGACATGAACGTGGCCGGAATTCTGCTCAGCACCATATCCGACTCCCCCGAAGACGTGGCCGCGGCACGAGCGGCCAACATTCCCATCATCCTGCTCGACCATACCAATCCCCGTCACGCCGATCAGGTGTGCTGCGTGCTTGAAAACAATATGGCGGCCGGGCAGATCGCAGCCGATGAACTCATTCGCATCGGATGCAGCCGCATCGCGTTCGCCGCACACTCATTCGACTATGAATCCGTACAAGATCGGCAGATGGGCGTCGAAAAAACCATTGCGCGCACGCATGGAAGCACGCAATTGGAACTCATCAATTCCAAAGGTCTGATGTTTGAAGACGGCTACCAGCTCGGCCTGGACATCATCGACACAATGAAGCGTAGCGGCCTGAACGCCATTCCAGACGGCATCATCACCGTCTCGGACGCGCTTGCCGCCGGCGTGCTGTCGGCATTCCATGACCATAACGGCCCACGGGTTCCAGAAGATGTTTGCGTCATCGGCATGGAGGGGGCACGGTTGGAGACCAAATGCCCCATGTCGCTGACCGTAGTGAACGCGCCCGCTATCGACATGGGGCGCAAGGCCATGGCGCAGATGCTCGACTACATCGACAATCCCGCCGCACACGTGCACAGCACCACGCTTATCGAGCCGACTCTAATCCGACGCGAATCCACACGCGCATAATCGCATGCGGAACACTGTTAGCACAGCCCAACTCGACGCAACACAACGGCAAGGTGGGTCTCCTTACCTGGCGAAACCCACCCTTACTACTATTCTGCAGCGTTTGAAAATTTCAAACCATCAGACTGCGGCACGGGACTTGTCTTGCAAGTCACCGAATACCGGTGTGGCCGAACCAAGCCAGTCGCGCTGTTCCTCATTGCCCATGGCATTACCTCCTACCGCCATTCATCGTCGAAGCGGCATATCATTCAGGCTCCGCATCCTCACGGAGCAACCTCACGGAATGATAGACTTTGCCCCGAGGGCAAGGTCAACACGAACAGTGAAGCCCACGACAAGGAGACAATACGTGGCCGGCGATGATGACGAGCTGCTGACGATTGGCGAAGTGGCCAAATTGGACGGCATCACCGCCAAGGCGTTGCGCTATTACGATGCGCATAACATCTTGAAACCAGCCGCGGTAGACCCGGCTACCGTCTACCGGCTACCGATACTACACCCCCGATCAAATGCTTGACGTCGATGTGATGCGTATCTGCATCGCCGCCGGCGTGCCATTGGATTCGTTGGAGAAATTCCGTTTCGAAGACGGTTCGCTTGATTGGCGAGCGTTACTTGCCGCAGCGCAGTCGCAGGTGGATGAGCGCATTCAGCAATTACGACGATTGCAGACGTCAATCACCGATTATTCCGGGGGAATTGGTACGCAAGGCCTTCTCCCCCGAAGATGGGTTGGTGCGTGCCGATTTGCTGCCGACTTGGCTGGTTGCACAACCTTGCCTCTACGGTAATGTTTGCGATATAAAACGATATTTACGCATAATGACGTCGTTGCGTACCTTGATTCGCGATGCGCAGGCACCGCATTTGCTGCGCAGAGGCATACTGTTGGATTTGGTGGAATGCAAGGCGTTCGCTTTTCAACAGTTCGCGCCAACGCAGCGCATGCTTGATATTTTCCATTCCGGCGATCGTTCGCAAGTAACCTACGATTACCACTTTCCCACTGGAACCGTTGTTATCAATCCTCCCGGAGGTCCTGCGGAAAGTCGCGTAATCGAGCGTGAATCGTTGGCGCAATGCTTTGAGGATGGCATGGCGTTGGCTGAATCGCTCGACGCTGAGGATTGGCCGCATGTCACCATGACTGAGATTTGGGGGCAGTCATGCCCCAAATGGTTCGGCTTGCAGGCTACTCCTGAGCACGCTTCACCGAGAAGCGGAACATGAGCAACGCCAGAATCTCACCGCATACGGCCATGCCGAAGAACACCCACATGCTGGTGGAGAAGCCAGCCACATAAGCGTCAGCCTGCTGCATGCCGGCATTCACGTTGGCGGCCGAGAATTCGGAAATCAACGTGGATGCCACAGCCGTGCCGATGGCGCCTGCGAGCTGCTGCATGGTATTCATCACCGCGGAACCGTCGGCGTTCATGGAAGACGGCAACTGGTTCAACGCATGCGTCTGATCGGGCACCAGCACGAATCCGGAAGCGGCCATGAACAGCGCGTATGCCACGGCAATGGCTCCTTCGTGCGAGCCGCCAAGCATCATCGCCACATCCATCACCGCCACGCCAACAAAACCGCAGGCGATGAACTTCGGCGGGAAATGCTCTTTCAACGCGCCGCCGATCAGTGGAGCCGACACCGCGCCAATCACAGCGCCCGGCAGCAAAATCAAAGCGGCCGTCATCGACGTATGCCCCAATCCTCGCTGCAGCAGAATCGGCAGCAAGAAGTTCACACCAAGCACACCGCCGGAAGACATGAGCAGAATCACCATGCCGAGCGTGAATCCCGAATATGCAAACGTACGCACTTCCACCAACGGATGAGCCATACGCAACTGCAATACGGCGAACACCGCCAACACCACAATGGCACCGATAAGCACACTCCAGAATCGCCAATCGCCATTCCATTGCGCGAAGAAACTGGCCGCAACAATAATGCCGGCCAAGCCAACAGCCACCAACAGCAGTGATGGCACCGACAGATAGCCCTTCTCACCGTGACGGATGTCAGGCACGGTAACCGCGCCAAGCACGAACGAAATCACCAGGAACGGAATCATGGCATAGAAAATCCAATGCCAGTTCAGGAATTCCATCACCAATCCGCCGAACACCGGCCCGATGGCCGGAGCCGCGCACGTCACCAAACTCACCAACCCAAGCATCATGCCGCGCTTGTGGAATGGAGCCTTGTCGAGAATGATGTTGGTCAGCAGCGGCAGGGAAACACCCGTGCCGAGCGCCATGATCAGTCGTGCGGCAAGCAGCATCGGAAAGTTCAATGCGAGCGCGCCGACGAGCGTTCCCACGGAAAACAGCGCGATGGCCATAACAAACAACGCTTTGGTCGGGAATTTGCGCACCATGAACGGTGACGTCGGAATGGCCACGGAAAGCAACAGCAGATACCCGGTGGTCAGCCATTGCACCACGTCGGCGGAAATCGCAAACTCTTCCATCAACGCCGAATATGCGATGTTCAGCGAAGTTTCCGACAGAATGCCGAGGAAGGTGAGAATGGCGAGTGTCACCACCACGATGGTGAGTTTGCCTTCGCTCATACACTTGTCGTTGATTGCGCCGCTTTGTACGCCGTTGGTGGCGGAAACCGTGCCGTTTTCGGCATGTTCGATGGGTATGTCTGATGGTGCGTTCCTCTTATCCGTAGACACTCTGCTCCTTCGATAGAAAGGTTGTGTAATAGTTCTTGCTTCGAAATTGTCGACGATATTCGCATGCCGGCGCGACTACAGTTTGCGCCGGCACACACCACACATTACGTAAGGCAGAACATTATGTAAGGCAGAAATGTTACGTGAAATTGCATGAGCCGCCTACGATCAGCATTTCGTAGGCGGCTCATATCAGTCTGGCGTGTCGATTATCGAGTTCTGCGACACGGTTTATTTTGGTTGCTTATGCGACGGTGAAGGTGGTGCGCTTCAGGTCTTCGCGACGGCTGGAGTGACCGATAAGCACTTCGAATTCGCCCGGCTCAACGATTCGGTTAGCTTCAGAATCGACGATGGTGCAATCGGAAACCGGAATATCGAAGGCAACGGTCTCGCTTTCGCCCGGTTCGAGTTCCACACGCTGGAATGCTTTGAGTTCACGATCCGTCCAGCTATAGGAGGTCACGATGTCGCCGATGTAGAGCTGCACTACTTCCGTGCCCTTGCGATCGCCCGTATTGGTGAGGGTGATTTCGGCATGCACGGTGTCGGTTTCGGCGAACATGCCGGATTCCGGAACATTGGTGACGGTCGGCTCTCCGTATTCGAACGTGGTGTAGCTCAGACCTTCGCCGAATGCGAATGCCGGATTCTGTGTGAGGTCGGCGTAGCGGTTGCCGTGCTGGCCGCGGATCTGGTTGTAGTAGACCGGCAGCTGACCTGCATGGCGTGGGAAGGTGATCGGCAGGCGTCCGCTCGGCTCGGTTTCGCCGAGGATGATTTCGGCGATGGCCTGGCCGCCCTTCATGCCCGGGCTTGGAGCCCACAGCAGAGCCGAAGTGCCTTCGGCCGGTGTTTCGTCAACAATCACACCGTTGGTACCGATCACGGATGCCGGCAGCACCTGCGGCTTGGAGCTGACGAGTACCACCACGAACGGCTTGCCGGTTTCGCGAGCCACGTTCGACAGCGCGTCGATCAGTGCATTCTGGCCGCCGAGCAGTTCAAGCGTAGCGGTGGAGCAGCCTTCACCAATGGCTTGAATCACATCACCCACCACAGCCACGATCAGGTCGCTTTGGCGAGCGTTTTCCACGGCTTCATCGAGCAGTGCGCGGTCGAGCTTGGCGGAAACGCCGATCTTCGGGCGAGGCTGGCCATCCGGGTAGAACTCGCCTTCCGGATCAGGCACCAAATCCACGATATTGGCACCGCGGGAGTACACGACCTCGCAGCCTTCCGGAGAGAGCTGCTTGAAGCCATCAAGCACGGTGGTGATCATCTCGCGCGGGTGGCCGTCAGGCATCCAGTTGATCTGACCGGAGCTGCCCGCCCAGTCGCCCAGCTGAGTTTGCGCATCGTCGGCAAGCGGACCAACGACCGCGATACGCTTCGCGCCAGCCGCATTGAACGGCAGCGAACCATTGTTCTTCAGCAATGCCACGGCTTCGCGAGCCACTTCGAGATTGAGCTGCTGGTGTTCTTCGGAGCCGATCACCGCATTGATGCGTTCCTGATCAGGCAGACGCGGATCTTCGAACAGTCCAAGACGGAACTTTAGTGCGAGAATACGAGCCACGGCGGCATCAATCAACGATTCGTCAAGCAGACCGGTCTTCACGGCTTCGATCGCACCCTCGTAGAACTTCGGGGTGGTCATCACCAAGTCGTTGCCGGACTTGACCGCGTCAGCGGCGGCCTGCACATAGTCCGGCTTAACCTTCTGCTCCCATACGGAACGGCCGACGTTGTCCCAATCGGTGATAAGCGTGCCCTGATAGTTCCAAGCGCCACGCAGCCTGTCGGAAAGCAGCCACTTGTTGAAGGTGACCGGCACGCCTTCGATGGATTCGTAGCCAAGCATGAAGGTGCCACAGCCTTCCTTGGCCACGCGTTCGAACGGCGGCAGGAACCAGGATTCCAGCTTGCGGTGGCTCAGATCGGCTTCGGAAGCGTCACGGCCTCCCTGGGTTTCGGAATAGCCCGCGAAATGCTTGGCGCATGCGAGAATCGCGTCTTTGGCAAGCGGCTCGCCCGCCTTGGCACCACCCTGATAGCCTTTGACGATGGACGATGCCATTTCGCCGATCAGGTACGGGTCCTCGCCAAAGGTTTCGCCCACGCGACCCCAACGGGTGTCTCGCGCGATGCACAGCACCGGAGAGAACGTCCAATGCACGCCGGTAGTCGACACTTCCTCGGCGGTGGCACGGCCCGCGGCCTGCACTTTTTCGGAATCCCACGTGGTCGCCATGCCCAATTGTTCCGGGAAAATGGTGGCTCCCGGCCAGAAGGAATAGCCGTGAATGCAGTCGTCACCGATCACCAGCGGAATGCCGAGACGGGTTTTGGTGTTCACCGTTTCCACGGCTTTCGGCAGGTCGGACGGTGAGGTGTGCAGAATGGAACCGACATGCTTGTTGACGATTAGATCGTCCAAGTCGCCGCTTCGCGCGTCAAGTTGCATCATCTGTCCGACTTTTTTCCTCAAGGGTCATACGGCCAAGCAGATCGGCGATGCGTTCCTCAGTGGGAAGTTCCGGATTCTTATAGGGCAGATTCACCGTATTTTCAGTGGTTTCGGCCATGGATTGCTCACTTTCCTCATTGAAGCGATTTCCTTTAATTACCAATTGGTAGTTTAGTATATCATATACGCATCCGCAACTCGACATAATCCCATCAACGCAAAAGGCGAGGGACCATCAGCCCCTCGCCTTTTCGCACGCGCACGCAATGCAATCTCAACAAGTATTCAAAATCAACGATACGCATCCCACAACGGGGATGGAAACAGCATGTTTTCCATCTGAGCCCACTCTTTGCACAAATCAACTTCAGGTTCGCGCAACCACCATAATTGCACGCCATCCATGATTTCCATGGCCTTACGCACCACCGGACGCATGCTGCCGGCCCATGCACCCAATTGCGGCGGAACTACCCACGGGTATTTCGAGTAGCGTTCCCAGATGTCCTCCATGCGTCCCATGAATTCGTCATGCAATGGATGATCCGGGTTCAGGGATTCCGCCGACAGCACGGTGAACAGCTGCACCATCATGCGTCGGCGCGAGTTGTGTTTCACCAGGTAGCGCAGATACGCGGGAAAATGCGGCGCGGCAGGATCACTGCCAGGCATACCGGATGCGAAGAAATCCTCAGGAGTGCCCGTTTCACCGTAATACTCGTTGAACACCATGGCCAGCATATTGTCTTTATTACCCACATACCGAAGCACACCCTGCTTGGAGATGCCAACACGATCAGCCACATCCTGAATGGAAATACCGTTGAACCCACGCTCGCTGATCAGCTGCACCGCGGCATCCAGCACTTCCTCACGCCGCTCCTGCGGTGATTTTCGGATACGTTTCGGAGTCTCTTCCTCTGCCATGATTCCGAGTCTAATGCACCTTATGTCGATTGCCGTTGATTGACTGACTATGGCATGTCATCGTGAGAGGTATCCGCCCGAATCCATCCATGACGCCATACGCGAGTCAGATCCCACGCCTCAAGATTGCCGCCGTTGCGAGGATCCCGCGGCGGTTTCCCTTCGCCACTACCCGGTTTCGCGGAGCGCGCAAGCTGGTAGCTCCAATAGATCTGTCCCGCCGACACGTCCCATGCCGCGCGTTGCAATCGTGACACTTGGCGGTATGCAGCCGATCGGTTTTGGCTGTGTAGGGCCCACTGATTCTCCACGCACCACTCGCCCACCAGCACGGGAATACGACGAGCCGCCGAACGAATGGCGATACCACTCGCGCCCACCAGCATCCGGTACAGCCATGGCAGTCGCCGCGATCGCAGGTACAGCCGGCGTGCCGGTCCCGAAAACAACGGATCCTCCATCGCGATGAGATACTGATGGGTGTCGAGCATGACGTTGCGCATGCCAGCACGACGAAACCAACCGCCCCAGCGGAGTAGTCGGAAACCGTCATGGAATACGATCACGGTTTCCGGACGCAGCACGGCGCGCAACCGGGCGTAAGCGTCGCGGTAGAAGCGCTTCAGAAACCGCAGTGAGACATACGTGCTACCGGAAGCCTCATGAGAGTCTTTCGCCGTGTTCGACGTGCTATGGAACACCGACCAGCTCACTGGTTCGTTGAGTACTTCGATGCTGTGCAGGGCCGGTTCGTCGCGGTATCGGCGAGCCAATCGCTCCAGCACGTTCAGCGTGTACTCCACCAAGTCCGTATTCTGCGCCCATTTGCACACACCCGTCAGACCGCCGTTGTCGAAACCATTCTGCGATTCGGGAACGGTATGCAGGTCAATCATAATCTTCAATCCCGTCTCCCGCGCCCAACGGAACGCGCGGTCGAGGTACGTGATGCAGCCCGGATGCCCGGGCCAGTCGCCGAAGATGAAATACGGTATGGGAATGCGTACGAGGTTGATTCCGTGACCGACGATAATACGGAAATCCTCCAGGGTGATGTAGGTTTCGCGGTGCCGGCGCAGTTCCTCGGCGAGATTCCGTTCGGACCAGAGGGATACGTGCGTGCGGTGCATCCAGATTTCATCGTCTTCGGCGCTGCGGGTGAACGGTTTCGGATCCATCCATTTCTCCAGCACCAGCCAGTTGCCGAGGTTCACGCCGTCGATTCGCTCATCGATGCCTAGCACCATGCGTCTCACCGCCCTTACGCTCGGGGGTTGCCCGACTTTTCGTTTCCGTCCATCACAACCCATGGCAAAACCCATTCGGCCCAATGGGCCAAGGAACCGTGCGTCATTCGCAACATTCCTTGGTCCATTGTATGTGCCCCGCGAGCGGCCACACGGCCGCTCGGAATCGGATCACGACCGGATCAGGGTCGTTGAATGATCGTGGTGGCCGCCCGGGCGGGATCAGTCGACAGGCTTCGTTTCGTCCGCCTCATAATCGAAGAAATCAAAATCGGCGGTCTTCTCATGCAGCGAAGCATCAGTGACGGCAATACCGACCATAGTGCCGGTGAACTCACCGAACTTGCAGTATTCGTCAGAGAACGTGGTGGTATCGAAATCCGGACCGATCTTGGTCCAATTCTCGCCATCATAACCCCATTCGAACCAAGTGCGACGGCCCTCAATGTTCAAACGGAAGTAAATCGGCTTATCTTCCACGGCAACACGAGTGTCAAGCATTTCCGTCTTTTCGCCGTTTTCGAGACGCACGATCGAAATCGCACTGCCACCAAGCGTCTGCGAATAATACTTGCGCAGGAAAATGTTATTCATGTTGTCGTAGTAGATGGTCAAGCCAGCGCTGTGCTGGTAGACTTCCGGCTCGAACTCCATCTTGGTGGTCACCGTGGCATACACGCTCGTCAGCTTGCGAGTAAGCAGGCTCGTACGATTCAGCGAGGCAAGCGATTCTTCACCGCGAACACGCAGCCAGCCCGGGCGTTCCGTAGCATTCGCAAACGTGCTCGGCATCTGACGCGGCGAGTAATACCAGTTGCCCAATTCGCCGCCATCAAAGTCATCAAAGTTCGGAATCTCCGGCATCGGCACATCCGGCAGATTCGGTTCCTCAACCTCAATCTTCGCCAGATTGGAACCGTCAGCCATACGCAGCCAGCCATCAGACGTCCACTGCATCTTCTGGATAGCGGTTTCACGACCAAGCGTGCAACGCAATTCCGGCACAAACGGACGGCTCGTCAAATGCACCAGATAGGTTTCGCCATTCGGCAGGTCAACATACGAGCCATGCCCGGACTTTTGCAGCACGGAATCCGGGTTGAAATAGCGCGGCTTCAGATGATCGTCATCGGCACGCTCGTTCGACTCCTTCGGCTGCGAAGTGACGAGCGGACCATTCGGATCCGGCTCGTACGGACCCCACACATTGCGGGAACGCCCCATGGTCACGGAATGGTTGTAGCCAGTACCGCCCTCAGCGCACATAATGTAATACCAGCCGTCACGCTTGGTCAGATGCGGAGCCTCAATGCAGCCACGATCAGTAGCGCCACGCCATATACGCTTCGGATAGCCAACCACATGCTTGGTTTCCGGATCATATTCCACGCAGCAGATCACACCCGGCTTCTCATAGCCTTCGCGGGTCTCCCACTCCAAGCTGACGATGTACTTCTTGCCATCATCGTCATGCAGAATGGACGCATCGAAACCGGAGGAAGTCAAATCACCGGCTCGCTCCACGGGCCTTCAATATTCTTCGACTTAATAAGATAATTATTCACGTCGAAATAGCGTGCATTCATGGAATTCATAACACCATAAATCACGTAGAACATGTCCTCTTCCTCACAATACGTGAGGCAAGGAGCCCAAATGCCCTTAGCGCTCGGCAGCTTGGTAAGGTTCGGATTCGTGTCATCGGTAAGCACATGGGTAAGCAGCTCCCAATGCTTCATATCCTTCGAATGGTAGATCGGAATGCCAGGGAACCATTCGAATGTGGAAACGGCAACATAATAGTCGTCACCTTTACGGCAAATGGCCGGATCAGGATTGAAGCCTTTAACAATAGGATTCTGCAGCATTATCTCTCCTTTGATTTCTGCTTTTCTTTTTTCGTTTTTTACTTATTGCGATTTTGCTTTAGTTATTGCGGCGCCCGCCGCTTACTGCAGTGTTATTTGGTTACTGCAGTGTCCGCCGGAGTCTGCGATGCTCTATTGCTGACACGCTCCAAGGCCGCTCTGGCCAGTCTTTACGGTCTCAACAGAGCATCGCAGACTCCGGCTCGTAACGCTTTTGCGTTACGTTGCGTTGCACTTACGTTGTGTTACGCAAGTTGATGTTTTTAGTGAGTTTTTCCTTTTTTAAAGGATGGGAGGGAGGGGGAACCAGGATTGGGCTATGCAGCGGCCTAGGTCCCAAGAGTCCCAGCCGATCCAGCCAGGGGTGTTGACCGTGTCGGTGAGCAGCTTGTAGTTCCAGTAGTAGAAGCCGCTGCCGTTGCTCCATGCTTCAAGCTGCGACTTGGCAACGCCTTGGTAGAGCGCACGCTTTTCTTCGGCACTGAGCGTTTCCGCCTGCGCACCTTCCTCGCCGTTGAGCACGCTCTGGCCGCCGTGGGTGTCCACACCACAGCCGACCGAGTTGAACAGGCACCACTCGCCCACAATCACCGGGAAGTATTCGCTCATTTCGGCGACCACCGGAGCGTACGTGTTGCGCACGAAATCGTCGTAGCCTTCCACGGTCTGCGGGCAACCCATCATTTCCGCGGCCATCAAGTACTGGTGGGTGTCGAGGATCACGTTTTTGAACTCTGACGCAAGCTTGCCATCTGCGCCACGCATGAAGTCCTTCCACTGTTCGATATCGAATCCATCATGGAATACCACAGCCTTATCAGTCGGCAAAGCACCCTTGTCGACGTCGCGCAGGCGACGATATGCGGTGATGTAGAAGTTCTTGAGCCAGTCGAATTCAATCGGACCGGTGCCTTCCGCAAGTTCGGCATCGACGGCCTTGTATCGTTCGGTCACGTTCATCATCGGCCAGGACGTGGTGGTGTTCGGCTCGTTGATGATTTCAATGCCCATCAGCGCTTCCCTATTGCCATAACGCTTGGCAAGACGCTCGAGCACACTAAGCACGAATTCAACCTCTTCCGGCAGTTGTGCCCACTTGCACACGCCGGAGATGCCGCCATTGTCGAAACCGTTCTGGCTCATCGGAGCGGTATGCAAATCAATAAGAATCGTCAAACCGTATTTTTCAGCCCAGTTGAAAGCCTTATCAAGTTCATCAATACACCCAATGAACGGTGCTCGATCGCCGAAGATGAAATACGGTACCGGAATTCGTACGGAATTCAATCCCCATGATTTGATGGTGGCGAAGTCGCGTTCGTTGATGTATTCGGCGCGATGCGTTTTGATGCGTGCCTCATAGACGGCCGGGTCGAGCTGCGTCGGCAGGTAATATTCGTCGTCGGCGGTAGTGCCATCGAACAATGCCGGGTTCATCCACTTTTCCAGAACCAGCCAGTTACCCAGGTTCACGCCCTTGATGTAATTGAGACCCATATGCACTCCTTCGTACGTTTTCACCATAGTTTCTATTACTTAGTAACTACTTAGTTAAATGATAATACATTTTTCTTCTCTGCGCAACTTGTAACGAAAAAGCGTTTGCCCACGGCGACCAGTAACCAATCACCACAGACAAACGCCCTGCAACACAACACCGGCTTGCGAAGGTGGCAGGAAGAGAAGGGAAAATCCACCACCCGGCATTCAACAAACCGTTGCCACAGCCAAGCTGACGCGTTACGCACACATCCGCGTCAGCCAGGCAACTCCCCGTCAGTCCAACACGAATGCGTTAAACAAAAACGGAGCAAGCGTCACCTTGATACCACGATCGACATTGCAAGGATCAGCAAATTCAAAACCCTCGGCATCGTCACAAATCCTTCGGATTCATCAATTTGCAATTGTTCGCTTCCTTACGGAAAACCCCGGACCCGATCGAGAAGGGGAAAACGACGGATCCGGGGCAATCATTCAAGGAAGGATTACTTACTTGACCTTCTTGATGGCCATGATGAAGAAGCAGCCGATGATGGCCAGGGCGATGGCGGTCGGGAAGGCGAAGTTATAGCCGAGGGACACCACGATGGTGGACATGACGACCGGGCCGCACATCTGGCCAAGGGTGGTGCCCATGTTCAGAATGCCCAGATCCTTGCCAGCTTCTTCCTTGTTCGGCAGCACGTCGACGAGCAGAGCCTGGTCGACTGCGTAGTAGACGGCGTAGCCGAGGCCAGCGATGCCCGCGAACAGGTACATGCCCAAGGTGGACGGAATCAGCCACGGCATGGCGATGCCGATAGCGAAGAGCACGGAAGCTACGACAACCGGGACCTTACGGCGGCCGATGAGATCAGAAACCGGTCCAGAGATAAAGGAGCCGACCAGAGACATGACCATCATGATCATGGAGACGACGGACACGGTGACGGCTGATTCCTTAACGGACTGGCCGATGTAGTTCTGGATGATGTAGAGCTGGTAGACGTTGATCATCTGATAGCTCATGAGCATGCAGAAACGGCCGGCGAAAGCCTTGTAGAAGTCGTGGGCGCCAGCGAACTTCGGCGGGCGGAAGGATACGAGGATGTCCTTGAAAGAGCCCTCTTCCTTCGGCAGGAAGTCAGCGGAACGTTCCTTGGGCAGAATGATCACCGCAACGATACCGCCGAGGAACATGAGCACGCCTGCAACAGCAAAGCCGACAGTCAGGTTCTCGATGAAGAATGCACCGATCATGGTACCAATCGGGGCGCCGATCGTGGAGCCTGCACCATAGAAGGCTGACATAGTGCCACGGATGCCGGACGGCACGCGGTCAGACAGCACGGCGACCAGCGGGGCAATCATGCAGTTGAGGCCGAACATGCAGGCGCAGTAGAAGATGGTAAGCAGCACCGCGTTATGCGTGGTGCCGGTCAGGAACAGGGTGACGCCACCGAGCACCGCACCGAAAACGATCCACGGAGTACGACGACCGAACCTGGAGCGGGAACGATCGGAGAAGTTGCCGAACATCAGGTTAGAAACCAGGGACGCCACTGCGGTGAACGCATTGACGATACCGACGAGGGCGTCCGGATCGGCGCCTTCGATGGTCTTGTAGTGCATCGGCAGCAGCACGGCGGAGACGATGCCGAGGCCTGACATCCACAGGATGCCGAACACCAGGAAGCCAGCGCCGAAGCGGATGGTGTTGACCTTGCTCAGCGGCTGCCGGTTTCAGGAGACAGCGACGGATCCTTGTCCGCGGCTGCGATGTTGGCGTTGTACGCCACCAAACGCTCCTCTTTGCTTGCGATTGCTTCACTCATGAAACTCTCTCCTTCGATTCATGTTTCAGTAGTGTTTTTGTTGTGTGACACGGACTGCCCCGCCCAGTCAATTAACTACCAATCAGTAATTAACGTATTTGTTACCGTAAATCATTTCTGCCAAAAGCGCAAGTCAATCGTGTTCGATTTGTTGATTTTGCGAATCCGACACCATGATTCCATGTTTAGTTTTACTCTTAAGCAGAATCTCGGTTTTTATTACCTAGTAACTGCTTAGTTAAAGCGTATTACAATCTCTTTTATCTGTCATTTCTCAGCGTGTTCCAACGTTTCTGCCACACTTCCTCTCCTCCGTACTGTAACTTAGTAAGTACAAGAAAAGGAGAGAGCATGCGCCGCCGAATCGAAGATAAACGCAGGAAACGAATGAGCGCCGAAGATCGCAGAAAAGCGATACTCGAAACCACCGTTTCATTCATCTCCCAATTCGGCTTCTGGGGATTCACCATTCGCGACGTGGCACAAGCTCAGAACATCACCGAAGCAGG